>ENA-OSEO01000476-OSEO01000476.1-sediment-metagenome-genome-assembly--contig:-NODE-476-length-100676-cov-10.405501_pt1 | contig 100676 bp, 92 predicted proteins | sample MGYA00237883_ERZ534232 | MGnify/ENA metagenome assembly ERZ534232
TGCTGTGACAAAACGCTTTCCGAGGCCTTTTTGCTGCGATTCGTACCACACCGCGGCGTCAACCATCTCTGAGTCAGAGCTTCAGGATGGAAGCGAATGGGCTTCATGTGAGTGCCGTATATGCCTTCGCAAACACATCGGCGGCATCGCGCAACTCGACCGTGCTTTCGTCCATTTCCCGACACCGCCTGAATAGCTCGTCGCGCCACGCCTGGGATAACGCGTCTCCAGGGCCCGCGTCCAGGCTTTCAATCAGGCGCTCAGCCACATACGCGCGTGCCTGCGGGGGCAAAGTCAGGGCCTCCGCCACAATCTTTTCTGCTGTTGTGCTCATATGAAAATAATACCTCCTCTTGTCGCTGTGGTCAATTCCAGTTTACCCCTTCTCCTTGAAACCATGGGTGTCAAAATCCATCTCGGGGTTGGCGGCAGAGGTCAGCATTTTTCCGACTCCTCCAGATTTTGCATTGAATGATTCCGATTGTAGCACTCAAAACCCTAAGATTCTATGTTTAACCCCTATCTGCACTCAGGTCGCCGGGGGCCGACGATTTCTTCCGTCAGAACAGCCTTGACCATACCACGGGAGCGGTGAAAATGAACCATGTTCACGGCCTGAGCCGTGCCCACCCACAACTCCTCTCAAGGAGGTTTCGTCATGAACGGTTCCATGGCCATTGCAGGCTTCTTCGAGTATCAGAGAGCCAACGGCAAAAAAAAATACCGTCCGGAATGATCCCTTCTTCCTTCCCACGTTTGAAGCCCGGTTCGGCGACCGCGAGCTGAATTCCCTGACCACTGAAGAGGTCTGGGGCTTCCTTGCCCAGCAGACCGACGGAACAAGCCAGGGAACCAAGAAGCTCCGATACTCGCTCCTGTCTTCCTTCTTCAACTTCGGGAAGAACATCCTCGATCCAGACTTACCCAACCCCTGCGACACGCCCGTGCTCAGGAAGATCTTCGCTCACCCGAAGCCCAAGCAGTGGACCATCCTCGACAAGGATGGCGTCGATGAGATGATTTTCCGGACGGAGAATCCCAGAAACCGCCTCATCCTGGAACTCATGGCCCGAAGCGGCATGCGCATTGGTGAGGTCCTCGGTTTGAGAGCGGAGGATATCGGGGACCGGAGGGTTTCCTTGACCAATCCCAAGAGCGGAAAGGAATCCGAACGGATCTTTCTTCCTCAGAAGGTCGCTGAGCGTCTCAAGGCGTACATCATCAAAAATGAGATCAGGCCCGATGAAAGGGTCTTCCCGATCACGTATTCCACCGCCCGGGTTATCGTGAGAAAGGCCGGCATGCTTGTGGGGGTGAAGGTCAGCCCGCATGATCTTCGGAGGCACGTGGCCACCTATGCTTCTGGAGCTGGGACCCCGATTGAAATCGTGAGCAAGTTGATCTTACGGCATGCGAACCTATCCACCACACAGCGCTACCTGGGGAGGGTCAGCGACGTCGAAGCCCGAAGGCGGATCGACATTCTACACGGATAGATTTAGTGGGGTGGGGAGAGGGGAGGAAGGGCTTCCTGCTCCTGTTCCAAAGTGCGGGGAGCGGAGGCCCTTCTTATCGTAATATGGAACAGACGCGGTAACTGGTTTCGCGAGTATTGCGGAGCAATCAGGTAAGAGTTCACTGACGGGACAGGTTTAGAGCACTATTCGAGCGGATAGGTCCAGAAACCGAACACCTAATTATATCAATGTCATCCACAAAGCTTGCTGACCCAATCTCCGACAAAATGCGTGATACCGATGACAAGAAAGGCGATCAGGACGTGTTCCCCCACAATCTTCCAAGGGGCTTCTCCCTGAGATTTGGCTATTACATAGCTCAGGACAGCAAGAATGGACATCCCCCAAATGATACTCGCAACGATGGCCGTCGATATGGAAAGTAGGAGGATGGGAACAACAAACGTAAGGGCAAAGAGGAACTTCGCAAGGAACGTCGCAACTGTAGCCGTCCAAACCTGCTTGAACGTGTTCGTGTTTTTCGCCTCCTCAGAAATGTGGATTCCCAGCGCATCGGAAAAAGCATCTGCAATCGCGATGGTAAGGATGCCACCCAACACCACGATTTTGGAATGCGTACCAGAGTGAAGACCGACCATCAGGCCCAGGGTTGTTATCACCGCCGACGTGAGACCAAACGTGATGCCTGTTCGCAGAGAATCTTTCATATGTTTCCGACAGCTCCGATAGGCCCCACAGGTTTTCCTGTCACAGATGATGTATTTCTTTTTTCCGGAACCAAAGAATCAGAGGCTAACGTGCGAGTTACTTGAAGAACGGCCTACAGGCTTGCCTCAACCCGGTGAGCGTGCTTTTCACCGCGCTCCACATCCCATGTGGGGCTTTCGTTGACAGTTGCCTGGCGTGAACGGTTGTCGTGAGGAAAGGGGCAGAGGTGAAACTCTTGGCATGATTTGGGCTCTGCCTGCCCGCGGCATGTTCCATCCCTGCGGCAAGAGAATGCCCACCTCTGCACTTGTGAACCACATGGCTTTGACAATAGAACCTGGTCTTGCGCCATGGAGGCAGGCTTTTCAGGTGATAAAGGTGCTCTCTCTTCAAAAATCCCGGAGCCTCCCCATCAGCAGGGCCAAGAATGAGGAAATCACCCAGAATCAGGCAACGTCCGGTCTTCACGGTTCCAAGGCCGGCCGGCGCCTCCCAGCGCAGAGCCCCATCCTTTTCCACGATCTTGAACCGCCCGAGCCGGTAAGCGCTTTCCATGAGGGCCTCCTTTGTTCCAAGCTGCAAGCCCAGGCATTCATTCAGGGATCACCACATGGTCGTCATCATAGACACCCTGATCAGCGGTCCTGTGGCAAGCAGAGCAATTCGACATGGAGCCAATGGATTTCCGCTCGAAGACGTTCGGTCGAATTTCATGATGTTCATGCAAAATGCAGGGGGTATCGGTGATGCGCGTGGGCGTGCGACCTCCAAGGCTCCGCATGATTTCTCGGGATCGTTTCGATGAGCTGTTTTCCGCAGCGTTGCTCGTTAAATAGCCGAGGATATCACTCCTTGTATCCGGAGCGAGGTCCACCACTTCACCAAAATGATCACTGAGGCCGGCAAGAACCTTCTTCCAAGAGCCCGAGGGGAGAAGCCCTGGCTGATAGGCGAAATGACAGGACCCACACGTTTCTTTATAGGCGGGGTGGGCTACGGGAGAGAGACGATCTCTCGCTTCCTCTTCGTGATTTTCGTGTCGCCTTTCTCTGTGTCTTTCGCCGCGATCAGCGATGCTTGGACCCACCAAGGCACCCAGCGTGAACACCGCCAGGACCATCGCAAAAGCCTTTCTTCCGTACCTGCGCAAATTGATTTCCTTTTAAGTCATACTTTATTGGTAGGGTTTTATCCGCTTGTACTCTCCTGCCCAGAGGCTGTCAATCCGTTTTCGATCGGATTCCGGCACCCCAAAGCTGATGGCGGAGAAGTGGCGTCTTCCGATGGCTATGCTTTGCAATAAAGACGGTTTCCTGCATGCAGGAAGGCGGGGTGCAGGTCTTGGATTGACGGCGGGTCTTCTCTCCAATAGGATCTATAGCTTGGCAGTCTGCTTTTTTGGCTATGGCTGAGGACTATCGAGCGTCCGATGGATGCTTGGTGGGAAGAAAAACCCAAGAGGGTTACACTCGAAGGAACACCTACAGATGAACCACTCCATTACGGAAGTCCTCCGCATCCCGTTGTCCAGAATGTTCGTTCTTATGTTGTTAGCGACCCTTCTTCTCACCTCGAGTGCCTGGGAAGGGGTTTCCATCACCACCAGTGTCTACTTCCTCCTCGGATGCGTTCTTGCGGGGGTTGCGTCATTGGGGAGACTCTGGTGCTCTCTGTACATCGCTGGGTACAAGAACGTTTCGCTCGTGACAAAGGGTCCTTACTCGGTCACGCGAAATCCTTTGTACTTCTTCAGCTTCCTAGGTGGTGCCGGCGTGGGCCTGGCCACAGAGACCCTCTCTGTTCCACTGGCCGTCATCCTGGTCATGCTGCTGTACTACCCGGCCGTAATCAAGGGAGAGGAAAAACGGTTGATGGACATCCATGGAGAGGAATTTGAAGCCTATTGTAGACGGACTCCCGCCTTTTTTCCAAAATGGTCTCTCTTGGAAGAACCGCAAACCTACCAGGTTAACCCCCGGATTTTCAAAAAAAACATTTTCGGCGCTCTCTGGTTTATTTGGCTGCTGGGAATCTTGGAACTGATCGAGGCCATGCACGAAATGGGGATTCTCCCGGTTTTCTGGGAGATCTTTTGAGGCAGAAAAACCGTTGCATACCCAAAGGCTTATCACGAGGCAAATGTCCATTCGGCTTGATGAAGGAATCGGGAAGTTCCAACCGAATGAACAATGAGTCATGTTGAATCCCGGCAAGCCGCTCGACTCCAGTGTTACCCTGCAATCCTTGAACGCGGTTCGCCTCCAGTATCAACCTAAAAACATGCACCCTCAACCCTTCCCGTTCATCTTTCTTCTCAAGACCCCCGCTTTGCGCCCCAGCAACCTCAAAACACCAAACCCCACTCTCTTTTCGAGAAATGGGGTCTCAGACGGCTCGGGACATGGCGCCCTCGCGAAGTCAGGTGGTCGTCGATTGGTTTCTAGGAAATCACCATTGATGGCAAGACAGTATCGCGAAACGGGAAAGAAAAATCAAGCGGGAAAATCAGTGGAAACGGTTTCATCCAGCCCTTTGTTCATGGCATGATAATTGTATGTCCATTCAGTGCCAAAGGCCGTTTCGAGATGAATCTCCTCGATTTTTCGCGCCCTATGGGTTATTCTTTTTTGGTGGGGAAATCGGGATGAACGGTTTTGTAAAGTCCAGTTCAGCCGAGGCGGGTTGGAGTGCGGCCGGGTGACCATTCCGGGTGAGTGTATTCGCCCCTGGGTTCTTACGACAATATCAAGATGGAGGGAACGCCATGAAAAAAATGATGATTCTCGTGATGTTCGCGTTTGTACTGATCGGATGCCAAACAACCAAGATGAATACCATCCCGAATTTAAAAGGGACATGGCAAGTGGATTCATACAGCCACCATCATGCAACGCATGGATATCTTGAGAATAATGATCCGGAATCAAAATGGATCATTACAGGGCAGGAAGGGCGACATTTTCATGGAGAGCGCGTCTATGTGAGAAAGATAATCGATGGCCGGGAGTTTAGAGAGGGGTTTTCGGGTGTCATTGGAAGGAACAACGCGGTCTACATGGTCGACCATGAAGAAGATGTCATCATTGGTAGTATCGTCTCAGATAGCGAACTGGAGCTCTACATCCTCGGGAAAACCCATTCCGCTGAACAAGCCTCCCGGGCGGGATATGTCAATCTCAAAAGGATGGGGAAGTAGTGTCTGGAAGACGGGGCAGGACGTTGGTTTTTAACCGGAATGATACCCATGCGGAAGGCCGCGCGTCAGCGAGTACGCTCAACGGCATGTTATGAATGTCGACTTCCGAACCGTTCTCTTAAGCGTTCTTCATGTAAAACGCCCCGTCATGCGCATTGGCCCCGGCATGACGGGGTCGTCCTGATCGCGCCCATGCTCCGGAGACCGATGATCGTCGTGGATGCCTGACTGACGCGGCTTTTTCAGCTTGGCTTTCCTGTTTCTGCTTTCATCATGCAGGCCATTTCCGAAAATCTGGTTCAGCGTTTTTTTTTCAGGGCCGGACCGAGATTCACCAGGTGGAGCTTTTCCATCGATTCACACCATCTGCCTATGGAGGTCCACCAGGTCAGGCCTTACCGGCGGCGGTCGAACGGGAGTCTGCGAGACCGTCACGATGGTCGGCATAGGAACGGGATGGTCGGGTCCGCCCGCCGGGGGCGCGGTTGAGGCGTCCATTCGAACAGGAGGTTTGACGTGGTCAAGGCGTTTGCGGATTTCAATGGGTTGGAAATGTTTTTCCTGGCGTGTGCCGTCATCGGCGGTTTTTTTGTCTTCTTTAAACTGATTATGCAATTTGTCGGAGGCGACACGGACTCGACCGTTGACGTGCATGGCGATATCGGTGTCGATGCTCATCATGCCGATTCCGATGTGGGTTTTCGATTGTTGTCCATGCATGGGATTTCCGCTTTTTTTATGATGTTCGGTCTGGTCGGACTCGCCTTGTACCGGCAGAGCCAGGTGGGTGTGATCATCTCCATTGGCGGTGCCATGGCGGCCGGACTGGCCTCGGTCTGGGTCATCGGGAAACTCTTTCAGGGGGCGTCTCGACTGCAATCCAGTGGTACCCTCAAGACATCGGACTCTGTGGGCAGTACGGGAACCGTGTACCTTACCATTCCCAAAGGGGGAACCGGGCGCGTCAGTATCAATTTTCGAAATCATCTTCGTGAATTCGATGCGTCTGAAAAAGACGGCGCGGAGGTGCCCACCGGCACTCCGGTGCGTGTGGTTCGTGTAAACGCCAATATCCTGGTCGTGGAAACCATCAAATAAAAAGGAGCCGTCATGTTCGATTTCTGGATCCTGCCCATTGCCGCATTTCTGATTCTGGTTGTATCCACCCTTATTTTTCTTGCTTCTCGATACAAACGCTGCCCATCGGACAAGATTCTCGTGGTCTACGGTAAAGTGGGCGCGGGGCAGTCGGCCAATTGCATCCATGGCGGCGGCGCCCTGATCTGGCCGTTGATTCAGGATTACGCCTATATCAGCCTGACGCCGATGACCATCAGCATCCCTCTGCAGAAGGCGCTTTCACTGCAGAATATCCGCATCAATGTGCCGTCGACATTTACGGTGGGCATCAGCACGGAACCCGAGGTCATGACCTCCGCGGCCGAGCGGCTGCTCCATCTGTCGCAGTCCGAAATCGAGGAGATGGCAAAGGAAATCATCTTTGGCCAGTTGCGCCTCACCGTGGCCTCGTTGACCATCGAGCAGATCAATCAGGATCGGGAGAGCTTTCTGGAATCGGTCCGCAAAAATGTGTCCCCGGAGTTGAACAAGATCGGTCTGTTCCTGATCAACGTGAACATCACCGACATCACCGATGAGTCAGGATACATCGATTCCATCGGTAAGAAAGCGGCCTCCGAGGCGATTAACCAGGCCAAGGTGGATGTCGCCGAGCAGGAAAAACTGGGCGCCATTGGTGAGGCCGAGGCCACGCGGGTAAAGGAAATCCGGGTGGCGGAGAATGTCGCCGAGTCGGAAAAGGGGAAGAAGAAGGCCGAGGCCGACCAGCGCGTCTTTGTCCAGCAGCAGGAGGCCGGGGCCACCATCGGCGAGGCCGCCGCTGACCGCGAAAAAGAGATCAAGGTGGCTGAAAACGTGGCGGAGTCGGCCAAGGGGCAGAAAAAAGCCGAGGCGGATCGACGGATCTTCGTTCAGCAGCAGGAAGCCCTGGCCATGGACGGGGAGAATCGGGCCAAGGCCGATATCGCCAATGTCAATGCGGAACTGGCCGTCAAAGAGGCGGCCGCCCTGCAGCGAGGCGAGGTCGCACGGCGTGAGGCCGAGGTGGAGATCCAGAAGGCGCAGTATAAGGCTGAGCAGGAAAGGCTCAACGCTCAAGAAATCGTGCGCCAGGAAGTGGATAAGAGGAAAGTGGAGATCGCCGCTGAGGCCGAGGCCGAAAAGACCCGGCGCGAGGCCAAGGGTCAGGCCGATGCGATCCTCCTGAAATACCAGGCCGAGGCCGAGGGCGTGCGTCAGGTGCTTGAAAGCAAGGCCGCCGGGTATCTCAATCTGGTCAAGGGCTGCAATGGAGACGCCAAAGCAGCGGCGACCCTGCTCATGACCGAAAAAATCGAACAGATCGTCCGACTCCAGGTGGAGGCCATTCGCAACATCAAGATCGACAAGGTCACGGTCTGGGACTCCGCGGGCGGCGACAAGGACGGCACCGCCACGGCGAACTTTCTTTCCGGGATGATCAAGAGCCTGCCTCCACTCCACGATGTGGCCGGCCTGGCCGGGATTGACCTTCCCAAATACCTCGGAGAAATCGCCTCGGAAAAGGCGGCGCCGAAACCGCCTCGCGAGGAGACGGATTCGAGCGAGACGTCATCCTGATTCGAGAAGCCGAGTATCCCCAACTCGCCAAGGGGCCGTTGGACGATGAGAGGCGAAACGGATGGGATCGCCATAGGAGCGTGTTGAAACATTCCATGTTTACAGGCTGACTCAACATGCCCAGATGCAAGGCTTGCGAAATCCCGGGGAATGAGGCGTACAAGTCCGTACGCCGCAGTGACGAGGGATGAGCGAAACGCAGCAGATGGGCGTTTTTCAACGGCCTGTCTAGGGGTGAAAAGAGATGTTCCGATCTATGGAGGCGGCCTCACATGGATGACACCTTGAAACCCACACCCGCCATTCAGTCCGATCACCCGCGCATTCAGGCCCTGGCCGCCGAACTCTGCGCGGGCCTGGATTCGCCGCAGGACCAGGCAAAGGCCTTGTTCGCCTTTGTTCGCGATCGAATCCCGTACAACCTCTACATGATTTCCATGCACCCGGACGATTTTCGCGCCAGTTTCGTGCTGGACGCGGGCAAGGGCTACTGCGTACAGAAGGCGGTGCTGCTCTGCGCCCTATCCCGGGCAATGGGGATCCCCTGCCGCCTGGCCCTGGCCGAGATCCGTAACCATCGAGTGCCGGCCGCACTGAGACAGCGGATCGGGCGCGACGTCTTTCCCGGGCACGCCTATGACCAGTTCTTTTTGGACGGGCGCTGGGTCTCGGCGGCGGCCACCTTCCATCGGGACCTCTGCGTGCAGGTGGGAGTACCGGTGGTGGACTTCGACGGCATACACGACGCCTTGCTCCCTGCCCGGGCCCTCGACGGAGGGCCTTACATCGAGTACGTGCAGCATCTCGGCGTCTTCGACGACCTGCCCCTGGACTTCATTACTCGGCGCACCTCCAAGATCTGGGGCGCGGACAAGCGCGCCTGGCTGAGACCGGAGGACGATACCGGCTTTCCTTGAGGGGGGCGGTCTGTCCGGTTGATTTTTTCATCCTGAAGGCCCCCAATGGTGGGCATCTCCGCATCGATTTCCACAGCGAGATCTGCCGAGGCTTCGGGACGGCAGGCAGCCGGATGGAAAGCCGCTCCCACGTGGTGTCTGAGACCCATGTGGCGCACCGAGGAACCCTCTTCCCGGCGTCGACGGGTCCCTCGGTGCGCTCTGTGTGCAGCTCCGGTTCAATGGAAGGAGCATCCCCCACTCTACGGCATGGAAAGGGGGACTCCCTGAAAGACCACCTGCGCCATGATACCGAACATGGGATGGGGGAGGAGTTGGGTGTCCACATTCAGGACCGCCGGCTTCCCGGATTCAAAGGCCCTGGTCAAGGCAGGCCGTATGTCATTCGGGTCTTTGACCCGCTCTCCGTAACAGCCGAACCCTTTGGCAATTTCCGCATAATCGGCGGAAGAGAAGTCCTGGTCGATCCCCTCGAGGGCCTTGTCCCCGTAAAAGGCCAGTTGGCCGGCCTTACACATTCCCCAACCCCCGTCATTGTTGATCACGTGAATCACGGGGAGGTTGTGTCGCACCGCCGTATCCAGTTCCTGCAGGGTCAGGCCGAAGGCCCCGTCCCCGCAGAAGTTCACCACCGGACGTTCGGGAAATGCGAGCTTGAACGCGTTGGCAAAGGGATGGCCACAGCCCAGGTGCCCTCCGCCCGGGAAAAAGAATCTCCGTCGGGCCTCGCAGGCCTGGAGATACGTGAATCCCCAATGGAAAACCATGCCGCCGTCAATGGTCACCATGGCCCCTTTGTCCGCCACATACTCTCCCACCTCCTTGGCGAGCCTGGCCATGGTAATCGGACCGGTGTTTTCTCCAAGCATGGGTTCCAGGCTCTTCAGGAATTGCTGATAGGCCTTCACCAACCCGCTCACCCATTTTTCGTCGGCTTTCCCTTTCCCGCCGTCTTCCTTCAGGACGGAGAGCAGGTCTGCCAGAACCGCCTTTGCATCCCCGGCAATGCCGATCTCCATGGGGACCTTCTTCCCAAGCTGGGTCGGGTCCGTGTCGATCTGAATGATTTTCTGCCGGGATGGGTCCGGCATCACAGGCGGCTTGCCGAGGCCAAGCCATGATGAGAAATGACAACCCGCCGCCAGGATGACATCGGCTTCCTGGAGCGCCTGTATCACGGCGCTCCCGCCCAGCCAGCCGCCGTCGCCGAAAAAACGGGGATGACGGGCGGAAACGGCACCCGAGCCCATGGGGGTCGTTGTGGCGGCCGCCCCAAGAAGTTCGGCCAGTTCCCGGAATTCCTCCCATGCCTCCGAGGCGATCACGCCGCCTCCGGCCACCAGGAGGGGCCTTTGGGCATGGAGGAGCAATCGGGCCGCCTTGTCGATCAGGCCCTGATCCCCCCTGGGCCTGCCCATGGGACGATAGGTCCCGGGGGCCGGCAGCGGCAGGCCTCCGGCCTCTCCCTTTTGCAGCAGGATATCCAGAGGAATGTCCAGGTGCACCGGTCCGGGTCTTCCGGTCAGGGCCTCCCGAAAGGCCCTCTGGACCAGTTCAGGGATCCTTGACCACTGATGAACCGTCGCGTTCCATTTGGTGATCGGGCGGTACAATGCGAGGGAGTCCAGGTCCTCGAGCGCCCCCACGAATGGATAGGCGAGGTGGCGCTGCACATTGGCCGTGATCGCCAGAACCGGTGAACTGTCCACGTAGGCCTCGTAGAGCCCGCCGGCCAGGTTGGCGGCCCCGGAGCCCACACTGGAGCAACACACCCCGAGCCGGCCTGTGGCCCTTGCCCAGCCATCCGCCATGTGGGCCGCGTTTTCCTCGTGCCTGGTGGAAAAGAATTCAATGCCGTCTTCGTTTCTCAAGGCCTCCAGCAACGCGATGATGCCGTGCCCGCTGATCCCGAATACATGCTCTACCCTCTCATTTCTGAGGGCCTTTACCAGCACCTCCGCCCCGGTATGCTCTGCCATTTTTTGTACCTCCTTTTGATTTGATCCAAGGTGTTTGGAGTCCGTGATGGAACGGCCTGACGTGTTGCCTTCCAGGTGGACGCCATGGAGCGATCTGCTTGACCCCTCACGAAGACCGCCCCGGCGACACCTTTGTTCCCTTGCGGAAAACCGGGAGTACGGATCGAATGCAACAGCCCTTGAGAAGAATGACCATGAAAAACAGGTATACTGCGGTCAGCAGAAGTGGAGGCGGGAATGGAACGATTTTAAGGCAGCCATGATTCGAGGGTCAATATAACGAAAGTAACATTTTCACGAGAATTTCGTATGGTTTCATTCGAAAAGCCGGCTTCTCCCAACTATGGAGACGACGATTCTTGCTTTTTCCGGTCGTTCCGGTATGATTTGTCTTCATCATCGGTTTTTCCGTGTTGTGTACACAGCCAGGACGGAGGAGGAAATGGGAACCACAGCACTTCCTTCAGACCGAATGACCCAAATGATGGAGTTTGCCCGCATTGCGGCTGTTGCTCAGGACATCGGATCCCTGCGTTCAGATACTCTTGGCCTGATACGTCGAATTTTTCGCTCCGACAGCACGATCTTCTGGCTCACCGATCAACATAACAGGGCGGTCGAGCCCATTGGAATGAATGTTCAGCAACATTTTTTTCCAATGTACAGGGACTATTATCATAAAATAAATCCATTTGACCCCACCAATATGAGATCTTTTACTGTAAAGTCTGTTTCCATGGAACAGATTGTTCCTTATAATGATTTTCAAAAAACCGAATATTTCAACGATTTTATCCGGCCCCAAAAGATCCGGCGCCAGATGGTCGTCTATATTCTGCGGAACCGCAAGCTGATATCTGTCATATGCACTCACAGATGCAGGAACCGGATATTCGACAGGGACGATCTGGCTGCAGGGGATATGGTTTCGTCCCATTTGTCCGCTGCATTTGACCGGATTCGGCTGTTCGAACATGTAAAGAGACAGGGAAATTTCTTTCGCATGATCATCGACACGGCAGACGTTGGAATCGCGGTGCTGGATCAAAAAAAGAAGCCTCTCTTTGTCAATCGAAAGGCGGCCGATATCTGCGCGGCCGTCAAGAAAGAGACCATCCCGACGAATGAGTGCTGTCCCATGGACTCAGCCCTTCCGGCGCCTGTGCTGGATGATTGTGATGCCATAAAGCGGTGTGTTGAGGATGACTTGGAGCAGACCTGCACCCCACTTCCCGTGCGGGAACGGGTCCTGTGGACCTCCTCTTTTGAACAATGCCTGTTTCGATCCCGTATCGTGGATGGACACCTGACCGGTTTCAATCAGCCGCTGTTCCTGGTCAGCATGGAGACCTTTCCGGTACATCCCGGAATCGATGAACACATCATCCGGAGAGAGTGCAGTCTCACCAGAAGAGAAACCGAAATCGTATCCCATATCTTCAAGGGATACACGAATGCCGAGATTGCGGACAGGCTCTTTATCAGTGAGGGAACCGTAAAGAACCACCTGAGAAACATTTTTGAAAAGGTTCAGGTCAAGAACAGGACCGGTCTGATCCACAAGGTGTTGTCCCTGAAGGGCCTCAGCCACTGACGCCGGGTTCGGCATGAAAAGGTCGCCTTGGTGGCGCCCATGCTCCGGCGATCGGCGAGTCACTATGACATTGCCTTGGAGAGTAACCATGGGAAAAACATCCCTTTGTGGACCTCATTTTTGCCGGTATTCGATTTTTGGAGACACCCATGAGTATTGAAAAAGCAAGAGAGTACCTGCGTCTTTGGAACCGGGAGTCTGAGATCATTGAATTGGATGTCTCCAGCGCCACCGTCGAACTTGCTGCAAAAGCATTACATACGGATGAATCAAGAATAGCAAAATCATTGGTTTTTATGAAAGACAGCCAAGCTATAATCATCGTTACTGCTGGAAATATGAAGATTGATAATAGAAAATTTAAAGACGAATTTGGATGTAAAGGGAAGATGTTATCACCACAAGAAGTAGAAGAAATGATAGGACATGAGATAGGGGGAGTTTGCCCTTTTGGGATCAATGAGAATGTGGAAGTGTATTTAGATATCTCCCTTCAAAATTATGACTATATATATCCGGCATGTGGAAGTTCGAATTCTGCCATTAAAATGAATTGTGATGAATTGGAAAGTATATCTAAATCAAAAAAATGGGTAGATGTTTGTAAGGAGAAGCCGAATCATTGATGAACTCCTAAAATATGCATTTTCTCGAAATTGTATCAAGAATGGCAAAGTGTAGTAACTATTTTTCGCGCAGAGCCGCCAAGAACGCAAAGATAACCCAATAAATATGGAAATATACTTTTCTTGGCGTTTTTGGCGGCTCTGCGCGAAAGGGTGTCTTTTTGTGAACCCATCAAGAATGCCGAGAAAAACTTTTTCATATGAATCCATTTGGTTTGTAATTCTTGCGGCTTGCCTAGGGATTTTGACCTTTTTATCCAATGACTTTCGAGTGAAAGGAAGGAGTATATGATTAAAAAAGGGAAAAGAGATGTGGAAAAGACATATCCGATATCGGATTTTATTTCAAAACTTCGCCGCCTTGCAGATTCGCTCGAAAAAGGGAAACCGTTTAGAATCCAGATCGGCGGTGAACGAATCACTGTTCCTGTAGGTGCGGCGTACAATATCGAGCACGAAAGAGAAAGCGGCCGGGAAGAAATCGAATTTCAAATACAATGGTCGAACGAATGAGCGATGGAGTCGGAAGGCGGGAATCCGAAGCAGGATTGATGGCCTCGCAAAAAGGCCCATTCTCCCGCAGAGCCGCAAAGAACGCAGAGATAACCGATTCATATGAAAAGGTTTTATCTTGGCGCTCTTGGCGTCTCTGCGCGAAAAACAGTTTTTACGGGTTCGTCAGGATTCGATATGGAGGTCATCCCCGGGGCAGTCGAAGAAGGATGTCGATAAAAGGATACTGATCATGATCAAATACATCCGCTATGTGTTCTTATTCATACTTCTGGTTTCAGCAGGCGCGTCAGGCGTATCCATCCGCAACGTGGCGTATGCTGAGAGCGCGGGCCCAGGGATATCAGAAAATAGAATCATCGACAGTCAAATGACGGAGGAAGAGGCTTTCGATGGTGTAGATCCGAATTGTCCGGAGGAGATCCGACAGAAACAGAGGCTCATGGAGGTCACGTATTACTCATTTGACGGTCATATCCATCAAGGCCAGTTGGTGATGGACCGTGCGTTGGAAAATGATATCAAGGCCGTGTTCGATGTGGCGCTTCAAGAACGCTTCCCCATTTTTTCCGTTATACCCATTTCAGACAAACGCTTTCGAAAAGATGATCGTTGGAATGACGATCTGTCCATGGGCGCCAATAATACGTCTGCATTCAATTACCGGTTGATCACCGGGGGAACGCGACTTTCCAAGCATTCCTATGGTCGGGCGATTGATATCAATCCTTTACAGAATCCGTATATCAAGGGCGGCGTTGTCCTGCCGCCAGGCGCGACGTACGATCCAACCGCCGAGGGAACACTGACAGCGGACCATCCGATTGTGCGCGCATTTCTGCGGCTGGGTTGGGAATGGGGAGGGAGCTGGACGACCGTGAAAGATTACCAGCATTTTGAAAAATCACCGGGGATGTAACCGCAGGCGCAGCCGACTCCATGGGAATCATGACTCCTTTGATTTCCTCTACAGGTAGGGTTCGATCGCCTCGTAAAACCACCGGGCCATGACAGCGTATCCGGCGTCATTCGGGTGTATGGCGTCGCTCATCCGGTCCCTTCGGCCCATGATGTCCTTGAACACGTTGGGGATCAGGACCGAACCGGTCTCCCTGGCCAGATCCCGGTAGGCATCGGCGAATCCCCGGCCGTACAGCGGGATGTCGATGCCGCCGATGACCACCATGGCCCCCGCGTCCTGAATCGCTTCAATGATGATTCGCAGGTTCTCGAACGCCGTCTCTCTGCTCACGCGGTTTTTCAGGTCATTGCCGCCCAGGGTCAGCAGCACCATCCTCGGCGATCTGGAGAGGACATCCTCTTCCAGGCGCTCCAGGGCATCGGCCGTGGTGTCTCCCGGCACGCCGGCGTTGATCACGGGGAGGCCGACCATCGCCTCGAGTCGGGACGGGTAGTCTCTCCCCTCCGTGGCCCCGGTGCCGAAGGTGAGGCTGTCACCGAAGCAGATGATGGTTTGGCCGGTGGCAGCGGCGTTCTTGATGTCCGGTCCCGGCGCGAACAGGACATACCCACCCCAGATCGCCAGGAGAACCGGAGCGAGAATGAACAGGACGGCCTTTTTCATGAAACGGCTTCCTCGGGAGCGTCAGTCGGAGAATCCCTTAGCAAGCCACTTTATATCGTTTGGGACGCGTTGAAGCAAGGCGTTCATCCCGGCGTCTCCCATGGGAAGGCCTACGAAGCCTCACCATGCCGTATCGAGGCCCCAGAGAACACGGACGAAATCCTTTTCTTGTCAGACGAACATCATCAGGGGCCGCCATAACCTCGGACACGGGCGGACATGGGGCTTGTCCTTTGGGGTTTCCCTGGTACAATCCTTCCAAAAGGAAAGGAGTGATCGCATGCCTGATTTTTTCGAGCTCTTGAAAAAAAGGAGATCCATCCGGGACTATGAGGACAGGCCGGTGCCCCTGGACATGGTCCGGGACATTCTCCGGGATACCCATCTTGCGCCCAGTTCAGGGGATGGCCGGCCCTGGCGGTTCATCGTCATCACCCGAAAGGGCCTGATCCAGCGGCTGTCCGACGACTGCAAGAAAAACCTCCTCACCGACATGGAGGAAAACCCGAATGCCCCCAGCCGAAAGTATGAGGCCGTCCTGCGGAATCCGGACTTCAATGTGTACTATAATGCCCCGTGCCTCGTGTACATTGTCGGAGGCCGGGACGTTCGGACGCTTCATGTGGACTGCGCCCTGGCTGCGGCCTATTTCATGTTTTCGGCATGTGCAAGGGGCCTGGGGACCTGCTGGATCGGGCTCGGGAAATATGTCCGGGACCCGTTGCTTCGTGAGGAGATCGGCCTGCCGGAAGGTCACACCATCGTGGCGCCGGTCATCCTGGGGTACCCCCGAATGATTCCTCCCGTGCCCGTGAGGGAGGAGCCGCAAATCCTCACGATCGTTTCTGAATAGGAGGCGACACAAGCGATAGTATGGATCCAGACACCAGGGCAAGGGTGATTATCCATCTGGATATGGACGCCTTCTTTCCGGCCGTCGAGGTGCTGGATGCCCCGGAACTCCGGGGTAAGCCGGTGGTGGTGGGCGGAGGCCGGGAACGGGGGGTGGTCTCTTCCGCATCCTACGAGGCCCGCAGATTCGGCGTCCATTCCGCCCAGCCCATGGCAAAAGCCATGAGGCTTTGCCCCCATGGGGTGTTTCTGCCGGTCCGAATGGCTCGATATCGGGAAGTCTCCAGACAGGTGTTCGACGTATTCCGCCGTTTCACGCCGCTGGTGGAACCGCTCTCCATTGACGAGGCCTTTCTGGACGTCACGGGCTCCGCGAGGCTCTTTGGACGTCCTGAGGATATGGCGCGAAACATCAAGGACACGGTATTCCGGGAGATCGGGCTGACCGTCTCGGCCGGGATTGCGCCGTCCAAATTTGTGGCCAAGATCGCCTCTGACATGGACAAACCGGACGGCCTGACCGTAGTGCCTGAAGGCCGTGTCCGGGAATTCCTGGACCCCCTTCCGGTGAGCAGGATGTGGGGCGTCGGCAAAGTCACCGAGGAAGCCCTGGCCGGATTGAACATTCGGACGTTTCGGGACCTGAGCCGGACCCCGGTGGAGGTCCTGGAGAGGAGATTCGGCACGTCCGGCGACAAGATGCATCAGCTCTCCATGGGATTGGATGAACGGGATGTGCAGCCCGAGCATGATGCCAAGTCCATAGGCCACGAAGAGACCTTTGCCGAAGATATTACTGAACCGGATCGGATCAAAAAAGAGCTGCTGTCCCTGGCGAACCGAGTGGCCCGCCGCATACGGCACGAACGGCTCAAGGGAAGGACCGTCACCTTGAAGGTGAAGTACGGTGACTTTCAGTTGATCACACGATCCGAGACCCTGCCTGTCCCCACGGATGACGCGTCGGAGATATACACTACGGTTTCAAGCCTGTTGTCCAAGACATCCGCGGGGCGAAGGCCGGTTCGCTTACTCGGGATTTCCCTGTCCCAGTTCGCGGATGCCGAGAACAACGGCCAGCTCTGTCTTTTTCTCGAGGATGAGGCCTCCAGGAAGAAAAGGGAACTGAATACCGCCCTGGACTCCATTTCCGATAAATTCGGGGATCGAATCATCGGCCCGTGCACGCTTCTGAACAAGTGACGAAGACGGATTTCCATGCCTCCGACGCCCGCCGGACATCCCGAGAACCCATGCCCCCGCAGTGCGTCCTTGTTGCCCAACATCTCACCGCAACGAATTGGGATGGAGTTGCCGAAAACCCGGGACCCAGGGGTGTGCCATGGAATTCCAGCAGGACATGGTCGTTCCGGCGGCGTTTGAGATCGTGGTTTTTTACGAAGCCTTCCATGTCAGTCAGGTGGACACAAACGAAATGGATCGTATGTGGAGCGTTCAACAAAGAGAAGGAGAAGATTGAAATGCCATGGATAAATAAAGATATGTGTACAGGATGCCAAATTTGTATCGGTGAATGTTCTGCCGGAACGATTTCAATGATTGAGAATTTTGCCGTAATAGACGAAGAGAAATGTATACGATGTGGCGTATGTCATGATGTATGCCCAGAAGACGCAGTTCGTCATGACGGCGAAAGGATTCCTGAAGAAGTGGAATCCAATATGGGATGGGTAAAAGGGCTATTAGTGCACGAATACTATTTGAATGACAAAGAAAAGCAAAATGGACTCATTGATCGGTTGATGCGGTATTTTGCCAAAAACAGGAAAGTGATAGAAATGACGATAGAGCGGCTTGATCGCATGCGAGATGCGAAAGAGTGAACGTGTCCGTCCCGTGAAGGTTGTTCATCGAGCCGGCATGCTGCTTGAGAGAACATAAAACACGGATCCGGATCTTCCACCAAGGTCTACTTGTGAATACAACGGCCAGAGACATTGTCAGGGACTATTCCGCGAGGATCGAGGGCGCGGGAATCTTTTTCGCGCCGCACATCCCGACCCGCAGGCTCAAAAACGCCATCCGGGGCTTTGCGCCCGGCGTGTCCGAGAGCGACGTGCTGGTCCTGGTGGACGGTTCCTTCTTGGGGAGTGGAAAGGCCGGCGGGCTGCTCACGGAAGACACCCTCCATGTCTGCAATCTGGGAGAGGAACCGCAACGCATCCCCCTTGCGGATGTGGATCGGATCGCGATCGCGGACAATGGAAAATGCCTGCGGGTAAATGACATGGACTTCCTCGTTATCGACCTGCCCGATGCGGGGTCCAGGCGTTTGTTCGCACAGATGTTGCGTGACGTGTCGCTGCTGCAGGAGGGGAAGCGGGTCGTACGCACCTCGGTTCGGGAGATTGTCGAACACCATTCCACCATCGTCCGTGCCATGCACGTGTTTTTCGCGCCGCACATCCCGAACCGCAAGCTCAAAAACGCCATCCGGAGTTTTGCGCCCGGCGTGTCCGAGGACGACGTGCTGGTCTTGGTGGACGGCACGGCCTCCGGGAGCGCAAAGCACGGCATCGTGTTGACCGAAGACGCCTTGTATATTCGCGACCGGGACCTGCAGGAGCGTATCGCTCTCGCGGACATCGAAAAAGTCACGTACCTGCGCCGGACGGGTGTCCTGCAAGTGAACTCCATGAAGCTCGGAGTTCTGTGCCGCGGTCAGGAGTCCATGTCCCGGTTCGCGCGGATGATGCGTGAGATTGCGGCGCTGAGGACGGAGGTGAGCGTTCGGTCACCGCTCGAAACACCCGGGCAAGCGCCGGCGTTTGAGACAACCACCTCGCCGGACGGCCCGGGCGGGGCCGTCTCTTCCATGGAGGTGCCCCGAATCGCATCCTTCCTGCGCGAACGGCTGCAGGAAACGGACTACGCGTATATGGCCCCCGACATGCCCGTGGAGACCGAGGCCACGGCCCGCGCATCCTTCCGTATTCCCGAGCACGAAACCCTGCTGGCCCTGGTCCCGTTTGCCGGTTCGGACAAACACGGTGTGGCCTTTACGGACGGCGGCATGTACATGAAACGGGCCTTTCACGAACCGGCGGCCGTGGCGTACTCGGAACTGTCGGCGTGCCCCTACAGCCGGTTTCGGGACATGGTCCCTGAGGATGAGGGCCCGCAGGGAAACGACGCAGCGGCCCTCTGCCGGGATGTCAAGACCCTGGTGATGTATGGCGATCCGAATGCCCGCCCGGCGCCGCCCGACCCTGGCGGGAATCCCCACCCGGTACGCGCCTGGTTCATCTTCGCCGGGTCTTTCGTGTTGTTCATGCTCCTGGTACCGGGGGTGGTCGGCGTGGAGATCCTGGCCAAGGCGGGGTATGTGCACCTGGCCGGGTGGGTTGCTCTGGTTTCCGGGCTATCGTGGTTCGCCTGGTTCCATTCCCACCGGGTCGTGGTTCGGAAAAAAGACCGGTTTGCCGTGTCGACCGTCGTGAAACGCACAGCCGTGGGGGTGCTGGCCTCCGCCGGTCTTGCCGGGGCGGTCCTCCTGGACAGGCATGCCTCGGCGCAGAATGGGGTGAAGCTGATGGAGGGGGCCGGTGTGGTCGCCGGGAGCCTCGCGGGCGTCGTGGTCTGTATGGCGGTGTTTTTCAAGGTGAGTCACTGGATCCATGGGAGCCGCATGGCGTCCGCAGTGAGGCGCGTGGCGTCCCGGTACCTGGAAAACGAACGCGTGTCGGGCCTCACCGGGCTTCCCGGGTTGCTCGACGCCGGTGTCTGCGAGCTGGACGATGACGCCCATGTCCGGGAGGTCTGCCGCGCCGTGGCCCGAGAGAGCGGCGACCCCCTGGGACCCTACCGGGAGACCCTCAGGGATATCGATCTGATGGACTTCTTCGAGTTCGCCAGGGATCGCGGGTATGATTTGGTCCGGTACGGCACACCCGAAGAACTCGCCCGGGAGGTGCGGCAGGGCGCGTGGCATCAAGCCGGGTGAACCGGTCCAGGGGAAAGCGGGGGGATGGGTAGATCCATGGAGTCGGCCATGGCCCGGATGAGTTCAAACTCGTCCAGGCTCAGCCACTGATCATGGCTGACACAGGCCACGCATGCCATGAGCAGCTTTTTCTTGAGAGCGGGGGCCGCTCGGGCCATCCGTTCCAGGCCCTGATCCAGGGCCCGAAACGAGCACCTCTCCTTCTCACGGATCACGACCTCTCTCCGGACGTCCAACTGCGCCAACCCCTGTGTAAAGGCCTCTTGAGCCGCTTTCCCGTCCGAATGGCCCGACCACGCAAGGGCGGAAAGCAGCAGGATGACCTCGTCTTTCACGGATTCGACGGTATGGTGGATCGCATGCCCCGGTTTTTCCCCGGTGAAGACCCCGTCGAGATGGCGAACGAGCATGCGATGAAGGGCATACTCGAAAAGGCTCACTTTCCTGTCCATGGCAACGAGGGATTGGACCATCCGGCGGAAGGTCTGATACTGCCGGTGAGAAAGGGCCTTGAGGGCCGGCATGGCCATCTCGGCCAACGGCAATCGACGGCCCCGGTCGATCCGGTCGATCCAGGGCGCGAGCCGGTCCACTTCCCGCAGTACGGCCTCGTCGGCATGGGCCCGAAGTCCGTCGAGCTGGGCCTTTCTCTCTTCTCCCTCGTTGCTCAACAGGAGACCGTACACCAGGGCCTGGGCCCCGAAGGGTTCACGGCTCGCCTCCTTCACCGGAGGAGAAAGATCCTTTCGAATATTTCCCGCATGGGAGATGTGTCGAGGCCGCGGCGAACCGACTCCGGCGGCAAGACCGGCGGGTGACAGTTGAACCCGATCGCCGTCAAACATCCCGGCAGGCGCCTCGGGTCGATCATCGGGCACAGGCCCTGTGAAGGAAGGGTCCAGCCGGTGTATCCTCTCCTCCAGGGGCGGGTGTGTTGCGAACCATCGGCTGAAAAGGGGTTTTCGGAACGCACTGAAAAAGAAGTGGCCGGCCTCTTCCGCGTTCGGGCTCAGGAGCCTGGATCCCTGGCTGTGGTCCCTGATTTTTTTCAGGGCCCCGGCAAGGCCGGGGGGATTGCGGGTGAACTGGACGGCCGATGCATCCGCAAGGAATTCCCGTTGCCTGCTGACGGCGGCCTGAATCAGACGCCCGAAAATGACACCGATGTATCCCACCGCCAGGATGATGAGGGCCGCCACAAGGATCGCCCCTCCTCCACCCTCCTTCTTTCCGCTCGAACTCGACCGGGTCCTCGATCCGCCCCGCAGGATGCCCCGGCCGACGGAGGCGATGATGAGAATGCCGTAGATCAATCCCATGAGGCGGACATTGAGGCGCATGTCACCGTTGAGAATATGGCTGAACTCATGTCCGATGACACCCTGAAGCTCATCCCGATTGAGGCCCTCCATGCAGCCCGCGGTGACCGCCACGATCGCATCGCTTGTCGTGAGCCCTGCGGCAAAGGCATTGATCCCTTTCTCCTCGGGCAGGACAAACACACGGGGAACCGGGAGACCCGAGGCAATGGCCATTTCCTCCACGACATTCAGGAGCCTTCGTGCGTTGGGGTCGTGGGTGTTCGGATGGAGCGGTACGCCTCCCAGCCGGGTCGCCACCGCCTCACCGCCCTTTGAAAGGGCCAGTGTTCTGGTGACGGACCCGGTCAGCACGACGACGACCACACCCAGGGCCGTGAAGAGAAAGAGCCTCGGATGCCACAGGCCGGTCGCCGTGGTGTCGAAGTGGTTCAATGCAACGAGGACCGCTCCGTAGACACCGCTGATAATAAAGGCGACGGCGAGTACGAAATAGGCGATGAGTACCGTGGTTCTTTTCTTGGCCGCATCCTGGGCTGAAAAAAAATCCATGGAAGCGCTCTGCCTCACGTCGTGAACCCATGCCTGCGGATCAGAAACTTACCTTGACGGGCTCGCGCTCTTGTGGCGTGGAGACTTCAAAGAGCACGGCTTCCTGAAAATGGAAGGTGTTTGCAATGAACATGTTGGGGAATTTCTCTCTGGCCGTGTTGTAGGTCATGACGGCATCGTTGTAGGCCTGCCGTGCAAAGGAGACCTTGTTCTCCGTGGAGGTGAGTTCTTCCATGAGTTGGGACATGGTCTGGTTGGCCTTGAGATCGGGATAGCTTTCGGCCAGTGCGAACAGCCTTCCCATGGCGCCCGTGAGGGCCGTTTCGGCACCCATCAGGGCCTGCATGGGGCCGGGTTCACCGGGGCTTGCAGCGGCGCTCCGGTTTGCGGCGAAGGCCTGGTTGCGGGCCTGGATGACGGACTCCAGCACTTCCCGTTCGTGCTTGAGATATCCTTTGGCGGTCTCCACCAGGTTGGGGATCAGGTCATAGCGCCGCTTCAGTTGAACGTCGATCTGGCTGTAGGCGTTCTTGTACCGGTTCCTGAGGGCGACAAGGTTGTTGTAGATCCCGATGATTCCGATCACCAGGACCACCAGGATCCCTACGATCACAAGCGTTGCCATCATCCCGTTTTACCCCCGTCATGAAGGTTTGTTCAGAAAGCCACTCAAAAAGCCCGGAGCATTCAGGGCGGCTTTCCTATCGCCGATGGAAATAACGATTCTACCGCTTTTCCAGTTCATCCAGCAACTGGATTACTCTCAGGGACTCGGCCACTCCCGTGGTCCCCCGCATGCTCACGACCACCGAGATGGTTTCCAGGATCTCCTCTTTGGTGGCCCCCTTGTCCAGGGCATACATGGCCTGGCCCAGGACGCAATTGCGGCACCCGGCCCCGAGTGCGACGGCCAGGGCCATCAGCCGTTTGGTCTTCCCATCCAGGACGCCGTCCTTGTAGGTCATGACGGCCTGGTCCCTGACGTGCCCCAGCACGTCGGGAAGCAGTTTGGCAAAGGTCTTCAATTGACTCATTCGCTGGGCATTCAATTCTTTCTGGCTTTCAGGCATGGCATTCTCCTTTTCGATTTAGTGGTGCAGCTCTTGCTGCGGGCTCCGTGTGTCGGGGGCGCTGGAGTCACGGTTTCGGTGTTGAGATGCCGGTACTCCCCATCCGCCGGTATGACCGGGCCTCCTCCAGGGAGAACCGGCACCAGGCCGTCAAGAGGCCGAGCGGATGTTTCCCCGGGCGTACGAGAAATAGATGCCCATCAGGCACAAGGCACAAAAGGTCATGAATCCCAGTCGGGTCGACAGCAGGAACGGATCGTGATTCCCCGCGGTGATCCGTTCATCGCCGACGAGTACGGCCAGGAACATGGTGGCCACGGCCATGCTCAACATCTGCCCGATCAGCCTCATGGTGGCCACGGTGCCCGAGGCCAGGCCGTAATGCCTCGGCTGCACGCTGCTCATGATCGCATTCATGTTGGGTGAGGAAAAGAGTGCGAATCCCAACCCCAGCAGAAGCAGGGTGGCGACAATGTATGAGATGGGGGTGGTGTGCGTCAGCCAGGCCAGCATGAACAGGCCCACGGCGCACAGGGACATGCCGAGAGAGGCGATGGCCGCCGGTTCAAAACGATCGGACAGCCTCCCTGCCACGGGGGAGAAAAAGGCCATCATGAGCGGCTGACTGATCAGCACCATACCCGTGGCCTGGGGCGTCATGCCCTTGATGTATTGAAGATAGAGGCTGAGATAAAAGGCAATGGCAAAGGTGGCCGCGTAATTGATCAGCGCGGCGACACTGGAAAACGAAAAGCCCCGGTTTTTCCGAAACAGCGTGATTTCGACGACAGGATAGGTGGTGCGGGTCTCCTGTCGAATGAATGCGACAAAGCCCCCCAGGCCGGCCACCATCAGGAGTATACCGGAAAGGGCGGGCATGTTGGATAGCCCCAGCATGAAAAAGACGAGCGAGAGCCCGTATAAAAAGATGCCGGGCATATCGAGGGGCTGGCCCTCGGCCGGACGCCATTCGTCCTTGATCCTGGTTGCGGCCAGGTAGAAGGCCAGGATTCCCACGGGAAAAGGGACCAGAAAGACACTTCGCCATCCCCAGATCGCGGAAAGGTATCCGGCGGCAAAAGGCCCGGAAGAGAGTCCGATGTAGACCGCTGCAACGGTAAGCCCGATGGCCTGCCCGCGTTCGGACAAGGGAAAGACCGAGGCCACGATGGCCATGCCGGTGGTGGAGATCATGGCGGCGCCGATGCCCTGGAGTATTCTCAGTCCGATGACCGTCCAGATGGTCTGGGCCGGCGCGATCGCCACGGTTGACAGGGTGAACAGACCGATGCCCAGGACGAAGAATTTTTTGCGGCCCTTCATGTCCGCAAGTTTGGCGGCCGGTACCAGCATGACGGCGGTGGACAGGAGAAAGGAGTTGGCCACCCAGCTCAACATCACCGCGCCCACGTCCAGATCTTCGCCCATGGCCGGCAGAATGATATTCACCCCGGAGGCCATGAACGGCCCCAGAAAGGTCGTTGCCGTAACGACCAGCAGCAGGGCGGTTTTAGAGGTCTTGACCGGTGGTTCCATGGTCCCCTGATCGGTTCCTTCTGCCTGGAGATTCCCCTCGGGTTCGCGTCTTCATCCCTGTCCCGAAGACCGATGATTCCCCTGCCGACGATCGCCTTGTGTCCCGGCTCTACATAACGGCGTTGGCCAGGTCCAGGGCCATTTTCTTTTTCGATTCCAGATCCGCGACCCGGTAAATGGACACATACTGGCTCTGGCTCGGACCCGACCCCTGATGGGTCCCGACTCCGTGAAGTCCGGCGACCCAGTTCTGAAGGAATCGCGCCATGCGCAGTCTCTGATCCGCCGGGGCAGCGGCCTTGAGGTACTTGGCGATGTATCCGCTGACTTCCGGGTTGTCCAACTCCTTTTCACTGGGCATGGTGGCGGGAATGCCGCCCGCGATGTCGCCGGCCAGGGCCATGACTTCCCAGAATCCGTCATTGGTGTTCAGCTTGGCGATATTCCCCATGGTCTCGTCCGGCATGAACACGCCCGAGCCCTCGGGCTCTTCCCTTCCGAAGTAGGCCGCAGCCGTGGCGCAGGCCAGGGATGTGTCGTTCAACTGCAGCATGCGGGTGATCTTCTGGGCGATGTGAGAGGCGTTCGACAGGCCGTTGTACTCGGCCATGAGCTGGGTGGCCCCGATGATGAGATCCATGAAACCGACCTTGCAGGCCCCGCCGCAGTTCATTCGATGGGTCTTGGCAAACCGGGTGATGAATTTCTGGGTGTATTCCACCTCGCCGCACATGAAGACCCGCTCCCACGGGACAAAGACGTGATCAAAGACGATGAGGCACGTCTCCCGTTGACCGTAGATCGGATTCCCCAGGACACGGGTATCGGGTTCATGTTCCCGTTCCACGCTGAAGGGGTTGTACTGCCCGATATAGGTGATCCCGGGGGCCCCGTTGGGGACCACAAAGGCCAGGGCATAGTCTTCCTCTCCCTTTCTGGAGGTAATGCCGGGCAGGACCAGGGTCTCGTCGGCGGCATAAGCGCCTGTGGCATGTTGTTTGGCGCCGTTGACCACGATGCCGTCCGTCCTTTTTTCCACCACGCGCACGTAGAGATCCGGGTCCTGCTCCAGGGGCCTTTTGCTGCGGTCGCCTTTGGGATCCGTGACCGATCCGCTGACCACCAGGTCGTTTTCCTGCGCGTAGCGGAGGTACTCATTGAAGCGCCGGTGATAGTCCGTCCCCTTGTCGTGGTCGATCTCCCAGGTGGTGGCGGCCAGGGAGGGCAGCATCTCATTGCCGGGACAGCGGTAGTTGCAGGTCCCCAGTTTCTGGCTGCTCAGCCGGGCCATGTCCAGGCGCTTGAAGAGGTCCTCCTTGCTCTGGTGAATATGAAGGGCCCGGCTGATGGGCTCGCCGGTCAGATGGGACGCGGCGGTCATGACTCCCGCAAATTCCGGATCCGTGGTGAGTTCGTAGACGCGCGCCGTCGCATCAATGACCCCTTTGCTGACGGGATGGTCTTGAAGCCTTTCCACCTTTTTGCCGCCGAAAAAGAGGTTGGGACGCAGTTTTTCAATGCGATCCTGGTATTCTTTTGCTGTTATAATTGCCATATTATTCTCCTTGAATATGTTGTATGGAGGGCCTCCGGGCGCCCGATGGAGGACCGGCTTGTGCAGGAGCATCCTGGTGCGAATCCCCCATGGGGACCATTCATGATCCTTGGCCGCCAAAGAGGCCGGGGTTGGGCGCTTGGGGGTCGTTGTCCGGGAGACCGATATCGCACCCAAGACATGACGCCCGCAAAGTCCGCCACGTCCGCAACCGGGAAGGTAGCACACAACCGTCCGACCATCCAGATCTCATTCTATTTGACATTTGTTGTAACGTTATAATATTGTAACCCCACGTTGTCCATGGAGGTCTGCCATGCTGCCGATCTGGGAAAGCCTGCCTGAGGTAGATAAAACCACCGGAAAGCCATTATACAGTCAATTAAGTGACATTATAGAGATGTATGTCAAGAAGCATCGGCTGACTCCAGGGACACCCATCCCTACGGAAAGCGAATTGATGGAGCGCTTCGGCCTGAGTCGAACCACGGTCAGGCAAGGGATCCAGCGTCTGGAAACCAAAGGGCTGGTGCGCAAGTTCCCCGGAAAGGGGACGTTCGTGGATGTGCCCAGGCGACGGACCCAGGTGCGCCCGTTCAAGAGCCTGGAATTGAGCCTGGCCGAGCAGGGGTTGAGCCTCAGCAATGTGCTTCTGGAAGACAGCCTGATTTCTCTCCCCGAGTGGGCGCACGATATCGGTTTTTCATCCGATGGGCCGGTGCGGGTCATCAAGCGACTGAAAATCCTGAAGGAACGCCCATTTGCTTTGGAATACCGCATCCTTCCGAAAGACGTGGCTCAGGTCCTCAAGGACGAAGATATCCACCTTCGTCCACTGCCTGAGACCCTGGACGCCCACCCTCACCTGCGGATTCTCATGGTCTCCTACCGGATCAGTGCGGAAACCGCGGCGGATGCCGATGCCCAGGTCCTGGGGGTGCCGGCGGGCTCACCCCTGATTATCCGTCGGGGGATCTACTACAACCAGGCAAGCCGGGCTTTTATGGCATCGAAGTTGGTCTTCGTCTCCGAGCGGGTCCAGTTGAGCTACGAGTTCCACCTCAAAGACGACAACTGGGGCACGGTCGTGGTGGTCTAACAGTCCGGCGGTCTCGCAAAAGCCCGCCCCACTGCCGCCGCCAAGGGCGTAACCCGTTGGAATGGAAGGGGCGGATGAGTTGGCCTCGGGCTTTTTCCGATGCCGTCAATGTGAACCTGAAAGAGGGTGTTCTTCATGGAAACGAGGTTTTTGGATGCCGACCTTTTGATCATCGGAGGGGGTAGTGCCGGCTGCATGGCGGCCATTCGTGCCCTGGAACTGGATCCGGGACTGAAGGTCGTGATCTTTGAAAAGGGTGACATCAAATACAGCGGTTCCATCGCCCGCGGCATGGACGCGCTCAATATCGTAGCCATACCCCATTTCACCACACCGGAACTCTACCTGGAGGCGATCTCGGCCGGATGTGAAGGAGTCGTGGACTCCCCGGCAAGCCATCTCATGGCCGCCCGGTCATTCGATCTGCTCAAGAAGCTGCAACAGTGGGGAGTCTATTTTCCCGTGGATGAATCGGGAAACTTCAGGACCCTCAAATACCACGTCAAAGGCCGATTTCAGACGGCCATGGAAGAGCCGGACCTGAAGGTGATGATCTCTCAGCGGGCCCTGTCCGCAGGCGCACTTCCCGTGAATCGAGTCATGGGTTTGAAGATCCTGCTGGATGACGGGCGGGTGGCCGGGGCCGTCGGGCTCAATGTCCGCACCGGTGAATTGGTCGTATGCACGTCCAAGGCAGTGATCGTTGCGGCAGGGGGGCAGGCCCGTTTTTCCCTGCCCAATTCGGGCTACCTGTACGGGACGTTCGATTTCCCGGGAAACAGCGGGGACGGGTTCCTCATGGCCTACCGCGCCGGAGCGGCGCTCACCGGGATGGAGCATGCGCAACGGGTCATGCTGATCAAGGACGCCAATATGCCCCTCCTGGCCATCACGGTGACTCGAGGCGGCCGGGTCATGGATGTGTTCAACAACGTGCTCATGGAGAATGAGGTCGGCAACATGAAGGCCATGGAAGATGCCTTTACGCGGGGCCACGGCCCGTTGCGGATCCAGTTGAGACACTTGAGTCCCGAGACGATCGATGAGATCGAACATATTCTTTTCAGTACCGAGCGTCCGGTGCAGGAGCGTTTCTTCAAGGGGCGGGGCGTGGATTTTCGAAAGCGGGACATTGAACTGTGGCCCACAGAGGCCCAGGTCTGCGGGGGGCACGGTATGGCCGGGACGGTGGTGAATTCGAAGGCCGAAACAGGTGTGCCCGGGCTGTATGCGGCAGGCGACGTGGCATGCGTGCCGAAACAGCATCTGACCGGGGCCTTTGTTTTCGGTGAGGTGGCGGCGGAATCCGCCACGGCTTTTATTCGTTCGAATTCGAAAGTGAACGTAGACCCCCTGCAGTGGCGGTCCGTGGCACGGGAGCGGGACGATCGATTCACAACGGTCGATCGGGAGATCGAGGTCAGAGATCTGGAGTACAAGGTGCGTCGCTTCATCGGCGATTACGTGATTTCCCCCAAAAACGCGTACAAGCTTGACCGCTGGGCGGAATGGGCGGTCCGTTTCGAGGATGAGATTCGGAACAAGATCCTCGTTCGCAATGCCCATGAACTGGCGCGTCTCTATGAGGTGGAACACATCGTAGAGTGCGCGACCCTCTCCGCCCGGGCCTCCCTCGAGCGCAAAGAGAGCCGGTGGGGACAGGCCCATTACCGGACCGATTATCCCGACCGTGACGATGCCCATTGGCTTTGCCATATCACCCTCAGGCAGGGCGACGATCCTCGGGAGATACGGACAGGCACGAGACCTGTGCTGGGCCTGAACGATGGGGAGGCAGGAATATGATTTCGGACATCAACATCAAGGTGAATCGCGATCTGTGCTACGCCTGCGGCCTGTGTGTGGATCGCTGTATCATGGACAACCTGCGTCTCAGTGTGGCGCCTTGCAGGCAGGCGTGTCCCCTGCATATGAACTGCCAGGGCTATGTACGATTGATCGCTCAGGGACGATGGGAAGATGCGGCCCGGGAGTTGTGCGCATATACCCCGTTCGGGGCGATCCTGGGGCGGGTCTGTTCCCACCCCTGCGAGAAGGCGTGCGAACGCCGTACCGTCGATGACGCCGTCCATATCCGTGCCTTGAAACGCTATCTGGCCGATGGTCCCGACGGGGTCCATCCTGACGCCCTCAGGGTCCCGGCGGACACGGGTCACCGAGTGGCCGTGATCGGTTCGGGGCCGGCCGGGCTGCAGGTCGCCTACGACGTGCGTCGCGAAGGCCATCAGGTGACCGTCTACGAGGCGGACAGTGCACCGGGCGGGCTTCTTCGAACGGCCATCCCCTCATTTCGCCTTCCTGTGGAACACGTGGACCGGGCGATTCGTGACCTGGAGGGGATGGGCATTTCTTTCCACACCGGTCAGGCCCTGGGAAGAGAGCTGGACCTGCAAGGGCTGACCGAGGCCTTTGATGCGATCATCCTGGCCCTCGGCGCGGGGCCCGGCAAGTCGCTGTCCATCCCCGGCCATGATCTGGACGGTGTGGTGTCGGGGCTGGAACTGCTGCACCGTATCAAGGGAGGCGAGAGGCTCAACCCCGGTGCATCGGTGGTCGTTATCGGAGGCGGGAATTCCGCGGTTGACGCCGCCCTGAGCTGTTGCATGCTCGGGGCCGGGGAAGTGACGATGGTCTGCCTGGAAAGGCGTGAAGAGATGCCGGCCTTTGATCTGGAAGTGGACGAGGCCCTGGAGGAGGGCATCCAACTGCGGAACGGATGGGGGCCCGTGCGGCTGGAACGCACGGAGAACGGGCGAATCCGCGTGGACCTGGCGCGCTGCCTGTCGCTTCTTGACGCGGAAGGGTGCTTTTGTCCGCGCCTCGATGAGGAATGCGGTGCGTCTTTCGAGGCGGATTCTGTGGTGGTGGCCCTAGGGCAGAAGTGGGATGCCCGGGACCTGCCCCGGGATCTGATCCATGGCGAATCCGGCCGGTTGGAAGCGGATCCGGTCACACTCCAACATCCGGTCCTGGACAAGGTCTTCGTGTGCGGCGACGCGTATACGGGTGCCGGTTCGGTCGTCGACGCCATGGCTTCGGGCAAGGAAGCCGCCTTGTCCGTGAATCGTTTTCTGCAAGGCGACGGGCTGGGGTGGGGCCGGGGGTTCTGGGACGGGTCTCGTATCGAATCATACGAGACGGATCCGGCCCGGGCCCGGGGCGGCCCCCGGTGTCACCTTCCGAAACGGCCACGGGCCGAACGGCGTCTGGACATGGAAGTGGAGCAGACAATGGACGCGGATGAGGCGAAACGCCAGGCCGAACGGTGTTTGAGCTGCGGCCGGGCAGCGGAAATCAACCAGACCTGCTGGTACTGCCTGCCCTGCGAAATCGAATGTCCGGTCAATGCACTCGAAGTCCGGATGCCTTATCTGGTGCGTTAAAGCCCGCATGTGTGGACGTGAAAAAGGGGAGGGAACAGGCACGTCCTCGAAGGCGGTTTGTGGATGGGCATAGGTCAAACCAACAACCAAGAAAGGATAGCAAAGGAGGCTTCCATGAAGAAAACGGGGTGTTTGGCCCACAGGAGATTCAATGCGTTGATCATCGCGGCCGTTACGGTCCTGAGTGTGATGCTGATGTCCGTGGCGGCCGCCGGGCCGGCCAGGGCCGAGACAAGGAACTTCATCACCATGGGCATGTGGAGCTCTCCGGGAAGCTCCCTGCTTCCGCACTTCTATCATCTCGGGTATGCGCGAGCCGTGTACCGCCTGGTGTTCAACCCCTTGCTCGAATGGGACGAGAATTCCAATATCGTCCCCAAGATGGCCGAGTCGTACACGATTTCCGAAGACGGGAAGACCTACCGCTTGAAAATCAGGAAGGACGCACTGTGGCATGACGGTAAACCGGTGACCTCGCAGGACGTGAAATTCACCATCCAATGCCTGACGGATCCGGATTACTCCTTCATGGATTTCAACCTGGTCTCCGGCATCGTGGGGGCCCAGGCCCGGAAAAAAGGGGAGACCCAGGACCTGGCGGGCTTCAGGATTGTCGATGAGAAGACCTTCGAGATCACCACCGACGGGGTGTTCGCTCCCATGCTGGACGGACTCACCGAACTCCACATCATCCCCTATCACGTACTCAAAGACATCCCGGTCAAGGAGATGGCGACGAGCACGTTTGCGGCCAATCCAATCGTCGGGTGCGGCCCCTACAAGTTCGTCAAGTATGCGACAGACCAGTATGTGGAATTCACCCGCTTCGATGGATACTATTTGGGCGCGCCCCACATCGAAAGGGCCTTCATACGCATTATCAGTCCGGACACCGCCATCGCCCAACTCGAAAGAGGTGAGATGGATCTGGTACTGGGACAAGGGCTCGGGGACATCCCCAACATTGAGATCGAACGCGTCAAGAAGTTGCCTGCTCTGGATGTCCAGACCACACCCGGCCCCTTCACTCAGGGTCTCATGCTGGTGTGCACCCAGGAAAAACTCAAGGACCTGCGGGTGCGAAAGGCCATGGCCCACGCCATCAACAGCGCCGGCATCGTCGAAAAGGTATTGATGGGCGGCGGTTTTGTTACGGCTATTCCACGTGCGTTCGGATATCCTTTTTATAACGATCAGCTTCCTGTTTATGACTATAACCCGGAAAAGGCCCGTCGTTTATTGGCCGATGCCGGATGGAACAAAGAAACCCCACTGCGACTCGTGGTCCCCGCAGGCAACAAAGAGCGGATTCAATGGGCGACGATCACCCACCAGAACCTGATCGAGATCGGCATCAAGGCGGAACTCCAGCAGATGGACATCGCCGCCATGATCAAGGTGTTGCGGGAAAATCCGGAACAGATCGATGGGTTTTTCGTGGGGTACATAAACTATATGGATCCGTACATGTATTTTCATCGCAGGTTTCATACGATCAGCATCCCGGGAGGCAATCTACTGTATTACTCGAATCCGGAGTTGGACAAACTGATCGATGCCTCAGCGGCTACGGTCGTCAAAGAAGAACGGGCACAAATGTACGATTCGGTGCAGGAAATCCTGCACAATGAGCTGCCGGCCATACCGATCGTGTGTCCCACATCCACCATTGCCGTAAACAAAAGAGTTAAAGGAGTCAAGAATTCTATCCTGCATTTAACTCGAAATATTCATGAATGGGAAATCAAATGATCGGTTAGGCTGTCTGCATTCGTTTTGTACTTTTATGTCAATCCCCTCTCCCTTCATGGGAGAGGGGATGCAAAACGCACTCCCCGTACCTGATGGAACGAAAAACGTGCGGCCATGCATACATTCATCATCAGACGAATTCTAATATCCATCCCGGTGATCCTGCTGATCACGATGATCATGTACCTGATCATCAATCTGGCTCCCGGGGATCCCATCGACATGCTCATCGGTCAATCGGGTCTGGGGGTTGCCGAGATCGAACAGATCAGGAACAGTCTCGGACTCAACGAACCGATCCACATCCGGTATCTCAAGTGGCTCGCGCAATTGTCCCAGGGCAATCTGGGGTTCTCCTACCTGGACCACCAACCGGTGTTGACTCGCATTGCGGAACGCCTGGTTCCCACCTTTTCCCTGATGCTTTTCGTGATCGTGATCTCCTATCTGGTCGCGGTGCCGCTCGGGATCATTTCGGCCATCCGTCAATACACGTGGATGGACTACCTGGCCACGACATTGGCGTTTTCCGGAATCTCGTTCCCCAATTTTTTCTCGGGCCTGGTGGGCATCTATATCTTCTCTCTGGTCCTGAACTGGTTGCCCACCGGGGGATTGCAGACCATCGGGCAGGATTTTTCCATCCTGGACCGGCTCTACTACCTGCTGTTGCCGGGCATGGTCCTGGCCTTCCGGGAAATGGGTGTCCTGGTGAGGTACACCCGCTCGAGTATGCTCGACGTCATTCGTCAGGACTATATCCGCACGGCAAGGGCCGGAGGGCTTTCCGAATGGTCGGTCATCTTCCGCCATGCCCTGCGGAATGCACTGCTTCCCTTGATTACCATGCTGGGCCTGACCATTCCGCGACTGTTCGCCGGCGTGGTGATCATCGAACAGATTTTTCAATGGCCCGGAATGGGGCGTCTGGCCATTGAAGCGATTCTGAGTCGGGACTATCCGGTCCTCATGGGCCTGACCCTGTGCACCGCCGTCATGGTCCTGCTGGGGAATCTTCTGGCCGATATCCTTTACGGACTCGCCGATCCGCGCATTCGCATGTCGGGGAGAAGATGACGCAGAAAGAGGCAGACCCGTTGATGCCCAACGACAGCCAGCCGCAGACCTTTCGCAGCCTGGCCTGGCGTCGTTTCCTCAGACACCGTCTTGCCCTTGCAGGCGCCGTGGTCATCAGCCTGATCGTTCTTGCCGCCCTGTTCGCCCCACTGCTCGCCCCTCACGACCCCAACCACGTGGAGATCATGTCGGCCCGGGAGGGGCCTTCATTCCAGTATCTTCTGGGTACCGATCTGGTGGGTAGGGACGTCCTCAGCCGGCTGATCTACGGGGCCCGAGTCTCCCTGTCGGTGGGTCTTCTGGCCGTAGGAATGTATGTGATCATCGGCCTGATCCTGGGGTGCCTGGCCGGCTACTTCGGTGGTTGGGTCGATATGGTGATCAGCCGTCTCGTGGATGCCGTGCTTTCATTCCCGGTTCTCATGCTCATCCTGGTCATTGTGGGCCTCTTGGGGCCGAGCATCATCAATATCGTCCTGGTACTGGGCTTCCTCGGATGGCCCGAGGTCGCCCGAATCGTGCGCGGCCAGACACTGGCGGTTCGTGAAGAACTCTACGTGCTTTCGAGTGAAGCCGTGGGCGCGCCTTCGAGCCGGATTATTCTGAAAGACATCCTGCCCAACATCATGAGCCCCATCATCGTCAATGCCACCTTCGGCGTCGCAAGGGCCATTCTGATCGAGGCGGGACTGAGCTTTCTGGGCATGGGGGTTCAGCCCCCTACGGCGTCTTGGGGGAATATGCTGAACGACGCCCAATCCCTCTCGATTCTGGAGACCATGCCCTGGATTTGGGTGCCTCCGGGGCTGATGATCTTTATTGCAACCATTTCCATCAACTTTGTGGGAGACGGTCTGCGCGACGCGCTGGACCCGAAAATGAATTGATGAGTCCTCGTATCCAAGAAGCGCAACCGGTCTTGTCCATCCGCGGGCTGACCACGGTCTTCAAGACCGACCTGGGTAACGTGAAGGCGGTGGATGGCCTGGATCTGGATGTGCACGCCGGTGCCACCCTGGGAATCGTGGGGGAGTCCGGATGCGGGAAGAGCACGGTGGGTCTGTCCATCATGATGCTCATACCCGATCCGCCGGGAAAGGTCACCTCGGGTGAAATCCGTTTCATGGGCGAGGATCTCACCCGCCTGAGCAACCGGGACATGCGCCGTATCCGGGGGGACAAGATCTCCATGATCTTTCAGGAGCCCATGACCTCCATCAACCCCGTGCGGAGGGTGGGAGAGACCATCACCGAGATCATCCGGGCACATCGGAGGATATCGAGGAAAGAGGCCTGGGAAAAAGGCATCGAGGCGTTGGACAAGGTGCGGATCCCATCCCCGGAGATACGCATCAAGGACTATCCCCATGAGATGAGCGGCGGCATGAGACAGCGGGTCATGATCGCCATGGCGATCTGCTGCGATCCCGCCCTGATCATCGCCGATGAGCCCACGACGGCCCTGGATGTCACCATCCAGGCCCAGATACTCGACCTCCTGGACCGGATCAAGGACGAACTGGGTACGTCCGTTATCCTCATCACCCATGATCTCGGCGTCATTGCCGAGAACGCCGCACAGGTCGCGGTCATGTATGCCGGCACGCTGGTGGAATATGCAGACACCTATACCCTGTTTGACAACCCTCTGCACCCCTACACACAGGGTCTCCTGCTGTCCGTGCCCAGGCTGGGCGCCGATACGAGCGGACGCCGGCGGTTGAATGTGATCCCCGGTCTGGTTCCCAACCTGCTCAGCCTGACCTCGGGGTGCCGGTTTGCCGACCGATGCCGTCACGTCATGGATGTGTGCCGACGGGAAGAACCTCGGGTATCCTTCCCGGACGGGAAGCATCTGGTTCGCTGCTGGAGATTTGCCTGACATGAATCCATCGATTGTCATCTGCCGGGGCCTGAAAAAGTACTTTCCCCTGAAAAAGGGCGTTTTTGAACGAACGTACGGGCATATTCGGGCGGTGGAGGACGTCGATCTATCGATCGTCCAGGGGGAAACCCTCGGCCTCGTGGGGGAGAGCGGGTGCGGCAAGAGCACCTTGGGGCGACTGATCCTGCGGCTCGAAGAACCGACGGCCGGCGAGGTCATCTTCAACGGCCGGACCGTGACCGGCCGATCGAAAAGACGCCTGGGCGACTTCAGGCGGCAGATGCAGATCGTGTTTCAGGATCCCTATTCATCCCTGAATCCCCGCCAGACCATCGGCAGCATCATCGGTGAGCCCTTTCTGATCCACGGGCTTGGAAATTACAGGGAGATGACCGAAAGGGTTTACGGACTGCTGGACCTGGTGGGAATCCCCGGGAATTGCATCAGCCGCTATCCTCACGAATTCAGCGGAGGGCAACGGCAGAGGATCGGCATTGCGCGCGCCCTGATCCTTCATCCCCAGATGATCATCTGCGACGAGCCCGTATCCGCCCTGGACGTGTCGGTCCAGGCCCAGGTGATCAATCTTCTCGAAGATCTGCAGGAACAGTACGGACTCACCTACCTCTTCATTGCCCATGATCTGAGCGTGGTGGAGCACATCAGCGACCGGGTGGCCGTCATGTATCTGGGACAGATTGTCGAGCTGGCTGAAAAAAGCGTACTGTATGGCAAGGGTCTCCATCCCTACACCAAGGCCCTCATGTCCGCATGCCCGATCCCGGACCCCCACATGCACCGAGAGAAGATCATTCTCAAGGGCGATGTCCCGAGCCCGGCCAACCCTCCGGCGGGCTGCTATTTTCACACCCGATGTCCCGAGGCCGTGGATGGTTGCCGTCGAACGAGGCCGCGCCTTCTGGAGTCTGAACCCAACCATTTTGTGCGATGTCTACTGGTCAATGGAGAATAGAAGGTGGATGAATGATGATTACGAACGAAGAAATCCGAATTCAAATGCGTGACGGTGTGCACCTGCAGACGTTCCTGTTCCTTCCGGAAGGCCGGGGCCCGTTCCCCTCCCTGCTGGCCAGGTGCATGTACGGGGCGGATCGAGTTGAACCCGAGGCGCGGTCCTGGGCGGAACAGGGCTTTGCGGTCATGCTTCAGAACGTCCGCGGACGACACGGTTCCGAAGGGGGACCCAGCGCCCGGGGCGACTATGCCGAGGACGGCTACGATACCATGGAATGGATGGCTGCTCAGCCCTGGTGCAATGGGCAGATCGGGACGTTCGGCCGGTCTGCTCTGGCGCGGGCGCAGGTGTCGACCGCCTTCCTGGCGCATCCGGCACACCGGGCCATGGCGCCGGAAGTCCTGCCCTACGGACTGGAGAGCCGGCTGGGGGGGACGTTCATGTTCAGCCAGATTCCCCAATGGCTCTATTTCGCCCAGAGCGGCCCCGAGCTGAACCTGTTCGAACTCGTGGACTGGATGCCTCACCTGTTCCGGTTGCCCGTTACGAGCGTCCTGGACGAACTGGGCGGGCCTTTGGATCTCTACCGTGAATACATCACGGCGCCTCACCGGATTTTTGGAGCCAGTGTCATGGATCCGGGTCAATTTGAGATTCTCAGGACGCCGAATCTCATGGTGACCGGGTGGTACGATCACTGTGCAACCGGTGCCGTCGATTTTTTCATGCAGACCATGCGATATGCCCTGGCGGAGCAGAGACGCCATACCCATCTCATCATCGGCCCGTGGGATCACAGTGCCGATGGGGATGCCGCCGGCGAATACGATTTCGGATCCCATGCCCGTTTGGATCTCAGGGCCGTCGAAGCGGGATTTTTTGCCCGCCACCTTCAGGGGATTCCTCCTTCCGCGCCCTTGCCCCCGGTCAAGATCTTCGTGATGGGCAGGAATGTCTGGCGGGATGAGGAGGAATGGCCCCTGTCCCGCGCCAAGGATATGCCCTTTTATCTCCACAGCCATGGGGATGTGCAGGGCGCCTGGGTCCGCGGAACCCTGTCTCCGGAACCCCCGACAGAGGAACCCCCCGACCGCTATATCTATAAGCCGGACGACCCGGTTCCCACCTGGGGCGGGGCCAACAGCGCCCCGGCCTTGGTTTTGCCCATGAAAAGGGGCCCCAGGGACCAGCGGGTCACTCTATACCGAAAGGATGTCCTGACGTATTATAGCCGGCCGCTCGACGAACCCCTCGAGGTGACGGGGATGCTCAGGTTGGTGCTCTTTGCGGCGAGCTCGGCAAAGGACACGGATTTTACGGCAAAGCTGATGGATGTGGCCCCCGATGGCAACGCCAGAATCCTGTCTGACGGGGTGGTTCGTGCCCGCTTTCGGAATGGTCTGGATCAGCCCGAGTTCATTCAACCGGGTGAGGTCTACCGGTATGACATGGATTTGTGGTTCACCAGCAATGAATTCCAGCCGGGTCATCGCATCGCATTGGCTATTTCGAGCAGTAACTTCCCCAGGTTTGACCGGAATTTAAATACAGGAGGCAACAATGAAGAGGACACGGAATGGGTATCCGCAGAACAGACCATATTTCACGATGCCCGATACCCCTCTCATGTGATTCTCCCTGTGGTTCGGAATCAAGATAACGAAGTGGTATGACAAGGGGTTTCTTCAGCCCATGGACACCCCCCTTTCCCAGGAGACGGTTTGTCTTCCGTCGATTGCGTGGTATGATCCTCTTCGGTCCCTCAATGTCCTGAAGACCTGCCGGGCCGGATCATCGGCCGGCGGGGCGGATATCCGACGTCATGTGGGTATGAACACACGCATTCGAAGGCCGGGCGCTGCGAGCCCGGCAAAGGAGGCGGCATGCAGATTCCCGCATCCGGGATGACACGGGAAGCCATTTTCGAGCAATTGACCGCGTATCAGAAAGAGGATGTGGACTGGTCCTCGGGCCGGGTATTCGGCTACGTCTTTGACCCGGGATCCGAGATCCTGGCCTTTGCCAAGGAGGTCTACAACCGGTTCTTGACGGAAAACGCCCTGGATTTCACGGTCTATCCGAGCCTGCTGCGCCTGGAGAACGACCTGGTGGCCATGATGCGCCGGCACCTGGGAGGCCACGAGCAGGTGGTGGGCAATTTCACCTCCGGAGGCACGGAAAGTATACTGCTGGCGGTCAAGGCGGCCCGGGACTATTTCCGTCAGGTGCGGCCGGAGATCGTCCGGCCGGAAATGATCCTGCCGTCCACAGCCCATGCCGCCTTTCACAAGGCGGCCCATTATCTCGGCATCCAGACCGTGACCGTGCCCGTGGATCCGCAGACATTCAAGGCCGATGTGGAAGAGACCCGAAGGCGTGTGACCCTGAATACCATTTTTATGGCCGGTTCGGCCCCGTCCTACACGCAAGGGGTGATCGATCCCATTGCCGGGCTTTCAGCCCTGGCAAAAGAGAAGGGGATCTGGTTTCATACGGACGCCTGCATGGGCGGCTTTCTGCTCCCCTATGCCCGGCGCCTGGGCTGCAACGTGCCGGATTTCGATTTTACCCTTCCCGGGGTCCATTCCGTGTCCGTGGACCTTCACAAGTATGCCTACACCCCCAAAGGGGCCTCCCTGGTACTGTACCGGGACCCGGGTCTGCGAAAGTACCAGATGTTCGCCTTTTCCCGGTGGCTGGGATACACCATGATCAATCCCACGGTACAGAGCACCAAGAGCGGCGGCCCCCTGGCTGCAGCCTGGGCGGTACTCCACTTTGTGGGCGATGACACCTACCTGACCTTTGCGAAAAAGAAACTGGAAGCCACCAGGCACATCCAGCAGGGCATCGAGTCCATCCCCGAGCTGTACATATTGGGAGATCCGGAGATGACCTTGCTCTCGTTTTCCTCCCGGGAGGTCAATGTCTTTCACATCATCGACGAGATGCGTGTCCGGGGCTGGTACATCCAACCCTCATTTTCTTTCGATTCGGTCCCGGCGAACATCCATCTTTCCATCAACCTGTCCAATGTGGGTCGCGAACACGAATTCATCGGCGATCTGAAAAAAAGCGTGGAAGCGGCCAAGGCCCTGCCTTCCGGCACGCTCCTGGCGCAGGTCCGGACCATGATGGATGGGGAAGGAGATTCGCTCCTGGAAAACGCCGGCGCTCTTCTGGCCCTTGCCGGCATGAAAGGCGGGAAAATGCCCGAGCGCATGGCGCCCATCAACGAGGTGCTCGATGCCATGACCCCGCAATGGCGGGAAAAGATCCTGCTGGAGGTGACCAACCGGTTTTTTCACCCGTGACAGGGAGGTAGCCCCATGCCCCCTCCGTTTCCATTCGAGGCGGTGTTGCTGTTCGGCTTCTTGTCCATCCTGCTCCTTTCCGGTGTGCTGCTCCGCGCATGGCTCGGTTTTCTCCAGAGGCTGCTGTTCCCGGCCAGCCTCATCGGGGGACTGCTGGGGTTTGCCCTGATCAACGGGCACGGATTCGGCTTTGATACCGAGCTGATCAAGGCCTTTGCCTACCATTTTTTCAACATCTCCTTTATCTCCGTCGGTCTGACCCCGCCGGCGTTCCAGGATCACGGAGCCGGCCGGCAGGGGATGATGCTGCGGGGCTCGATCTGGATGGCCGTGCTGCAGGCCGCCACCTTCTCTCTTCAGGCCCTGGTGGGCGGGGTGCTGGTGGTGTTGTTCATGCTTTTGGGGATGCCGCTGTTTGAGACCTTCGGGTTCCTTGTACCCCTGGCCTTTAACGAAGGCCCGGGCCAGGCCCTTTCCATCGGCCGGGCCTGGGAGGCGGTCGGGTTTGTCGATGCCTCCACCATCGGGCTGACCTTTGCCACCATTGGATTCTTTTTCGCGTTTTTCGTCGGCGTGCCCATGGCCAACCTGGCGGTGCGCCGAAAGCGGTTCGTCAATACCCGGCCCGACCCGTTTTTCCTGAAAGGCATTCTGCCCAGGGGCCAGGCGTCCGAATCCGGGGCCGGGCTCACCACCCACAGCGCCAACGTGGACTGCCTGGCCTTCCACCTGGCCCAGATCGGCCTGGCCTATGTGGTGACCTGGTTCCTGGTTTCCGGACTGACCTGGCTGGTCCCCGGGGAGGCCTCGGCCATCCTGTGGGGATTCTTCTTTTTGTTCGGCCTGGTGGTGGCCATTGGGCTTCGAAAGGCGCTCGAGGCCGCCTCTCTGGGACGGTTGCTGGACGCCCCCCTTCAGCGCCGGATCACGGGAATGTCCGTGGATTACCTGATCGTGGCCACGGGCTGCGGCATTGATTTGATCGTAGTGGGCCGATACGGAGTGCCCATCGCCGTCATGGCCCTTGCAGCCGGGGTATTGACCACGTTGATGGTGGTGATGCTGGGCCGGCGGTTGTCGGATTACTCGCTGGAACGGACCCTGGCCATGTACGGGGTGGTCACGGGGACCGTGGCTTCAGGGCTCCTGCTGTTGCGCATCGTCGATCCGGAATTTGAAACCCCGGTCGCCAGGGAAATCGGGTTCATGAATATCTTCACAGTCCCCATTGTGGGCGGGCTCACCTTTCTTCTCAATGTGCCCCTCTGGTGGGGCTGGGGCCTGGGGGCCACGTGCGCGGTGCTGTCGGCGGTATGTGTGATGTCATGCGTGATCCTTTCCAGGCGACGTTTGTGGAGTGCGTCTCGGGAGGCATCCCTGTAGTCGTCGCTTCGCCCGGCTGACGTCGGGTGTGTTGGAACCGTGGGGTCAGATTCGAAGACCACCGGTTTTTTACGACCCCATCCCTTTTCTGACGGGCCGGGCCGGGAGTGCTCGTATCCGAACCTCTTGACAGGCCGGAAATGATGATTACAAAAATTCTGTAAGTATCCCGTCGGGTTCCATTCAGAAACGCCCTGAAAACGGTTGATCAAAATCGCTGGTTCCGGATTTTAGGATTCTGTTGACAGGGCCTTTTTTTGAAATCGAACCAAAAGACGACATTCAATGATGGAATGAAAGGCCGGTGTATTCATTGAATGGTCCATCATCGGGGAAAGGATATGCGGAACTACTATGTTGTTTTGGGCATCAGCAAAGGGGCCGACTTGGACAGGATCAAAAAGGCTTATCGATCCGTGGTCAAGAAATACCACCCGGATGTGGTCCAAACACAGGAAAGCAAAGAGCGGTTTCTGGAGATCAGAGAGGCCTATGACACGCTGACTGATGAGGCCAGGAGACGGCAGTATGACGTGGAACTGGAGAGGCACCATTCATCCTTTCGAATTCGCGGCGTCCCGGAGATCGTCGAGATCAGGAGATCCTGGTGGAACGACATGGAGGACTGGTTCGCTTCACCTGCCGACGAGTTCTTCGAGGGGTTTCTCCCCGGGTTCTTTGACCGGGATCGACGCCGCGTCCATGAAAAGGACCTTTTTTTCGAGGCCATTCTCTCCCCGGAGGAAGCGGCTGCCGGGGGGTATTTCCCGGTGACCGTTCCGGTGCTGGCGCCGTGCCCCGAATGCGGGACATCCGGGTTGCGGGGTCCCTTCTTCTGCCCGACGTGCCGCGGTTATGGAAGGGTCCATGTGGAACGGGAATTTCATCTGATTATTCCGCCCAATGTGGTCCATGGAACGGAAATGCAGATCCCTCTGGATGACATCGGGGCGAAGGGCGTTTCCCTGCACGTAACGGTTTACATCGATCCAGGTGTGAGGAGTTCATTTTAACCCCAGGAATGGAGGTGAAACATGAGACTGTGGGATCGGATTCAAAGAGGAATGGAGGAGGGTTTTGATGCCGCCCTGTCGGCGGTTCATGCCATTACGGAAAGGGCTGGCGAAGGGATCGAACTCACCCGATTGAGGCGCGAAAAAGCCAGGCTGGAAACGCAGGTCACCCGGCAACTGGCGGTTCTGGGTAATGCCGTTTATGAGAAAATTTCGGCAGGCCGGCTTGACGATATTTCAGAAAAGCTGGAGATCAAAGAGGTCGTATTCGATATTGCAGAGAGTGAGGCCCGTGTGGTGAACATTGACCGCCGTCTCACCAAGGAATTGGAGGAGGGCGGAGAATCGGAACCGGGGAATGCATGATCACGTCGGGTGGGTCCTGAAGAAGCCGCCATAGGATGGGGGCCGATAACGCCGGTTACCTGCAGCTCTTTCCCAATGGTGATAGAATCGCAGTCCGTTCAGATGCTTCTGATCCGCATGCGTTCCGCAGGAAATCCGTCTCCCCGGGGACCTAGTCGATTCGAACGACTTTGACGTGACGGCCGACCCAATCCAGAGGGAGGTACACCCGGCCGCTGTTTCCGCTCGAATGGACCTTCTTCTCGATCATCATTTCGCCGTATACCTCGAACTTCACCCGTCTGGGAATGTCGTGAGGCGTCTCGGAACTCGGATTGGTGTTTTCTTCGGTCACTCCGTCCCCATTCCGTGGGGTGGGTATTTCCGCCCGCCCGCTGAGCAAACCGAGAGAGGAGCCGAGCGGGATGATAAAAAATAGACCAGATTATACGCTATGTCAACAATGGTATATCGGCTGGCCGCACGGTGGACCACGGGCGGACAGAGAGGTGAGAGCGGGAAGGATATGGAGGACAACGGGGATGGGCCGATGGTGAGAGGAAACCTCAGGCCTTGGACGTCGTTCCGGAGGTCGGGGCGAGGCCGGTCTCGAAGAGCCGGTCCGCCTCCTGGATGACATTCTTATGCAGGTCGGCGAACCGTTGGACCAGGGCCTCGGCAAAGGGCGTCAGTCTGGATCCTCCTCCCGATGCCCCGCCGATGTTTCGCACGAGCAGGGGTTGTCCCAGGCGTTCTTCGGTGGCCTTGATGCGCCCCCAGACACCCCGGTAGCTCATGCCGAGCTCTTTGGCGGCCGCTTGAATGGAGCCCCTTCGCTGGATGGCCTCGAGGATCTTCACTCGGCCGAGCCCGAACACGACCTTGCCTGAATCGTCCTCGATCCAGACTTTGGATCGGATACTGTAAGTTTTTTCGGTTCTGGACATGGTGCCAGACTAGCATGCGGCGAGCCCGCGGGCAAGGAGTTCGACCGCGGGGAGGGGGAACCCCCGTGCCGGGGTTATCCAAATCGAAATCGCTATCGGGATCGCTATCGAAATCGACATTCCACGGAATCGGGAAACCGGACAGGTGACGCGCAGGGTCTCTCCCCATGCGATGCGAAAGATGGAGCGATTTCTGGATGAACCACGATTTCGATCCCGATTTCGATTTCGATAGCGATAGAACCCGAAAAACCGCTGCCGGGGTTGCGACCCACGGCCGAACACGAGCCCGGGTGGGAAGGAGAAACCCCCCTGCCGGGGTTCTGAACTCGTGCAGCGTCGAGCCGGGCCGAGTTACCGGATTGTGCACTCCTCGACCCAGGGGGACGCCAGGGACTGAAAGCGGAGAAGGTCGGCACCGGGACAGGCGGGGTCCTGGTCCTGGAAGAACCCGGGATCCAGGATCTCGGCGGGATGAAACGGCTGCAGCACATAGCGCTGCGCTCCCTGAACGGCCTCGGCGATGGAGACGATGACGTCATCATTGACCAGGGGCCGGACGCAGGTGGTGCGGAACTCATAGGCGTCGCACCGGTCCATGATCAGGCGGATGCTTGCGAGGATCGCTGCGGGGGTATCCGACTCGCGGGAGAGCAGTCCGTACTGGAGGGGTGAGGTCTTGAGATCCATGGCCACGTAATCCACCAGGCCTCGATCGAGCAATGTCTGGATCACGGCCGGCCGGCTGCCGTTCGTGTCCAGCTTTACGGGGAAGCCCATCTCCTGAATCCGCTCACAGACCCGATTCAGACCCGGGCTCAGGGTGGGTTCTCCACCGGAGATCACCACGGCGTCCAGAAGGCCTTTCCTCCCCTCCAGAAAGTCGTACACCCCCTGTTCGTTCAGCGACGGGTCGTGAGGTACGCAACCTCGGGCCAGATCCGGGTTGTGGCAATAGGGGCAGTGAAAATTGCACCCCGACAGGAAGAGGACGCAACTCACCTTCCCCGGATAGTCGATCAGGGAATTCTTCTGAAGGCCTCCGACAACCACACCGCTACTCCCGGCCCGATGCCTGTCGAAGCGGTAGGGCGAGGGCCTCGGCGGGTTCCCGGGATCCGACGGATCCGTCCACGAAATAGGTCTTTCTGAGGTTGAACTCGGCCTGCTTTCCGTTGTTCCATTGTTTGACAGGCCGCAGGTATCCCACCACCCGGGAATAGACCTCGGTTTCCAGTCCGCACTGGGGGCACCGCGGCTGTTCGCCGGTCAGGTATCCGTGGGCCGGGCACACGCTGAAGGTGGGCGTGAGGGTGAAGTAGGGGAGTCGGAAACGGGTGACGACTTTCTGAAGGAGCCCCTTGATGACCTCCATGTCCGTGACCTGCTCTCCCAGGAAGATATGGAGCACGGTCCCGCCCGTGTATTTGGCCTGGAGGTCGTCCTGGAGCATGAGGGTCTCGAACAGGTCGTCCGTGTAATTCACGGGGAGTTGGGTGGAGTTGGTGTAAAAGGGAGGTGAATCCTTTCGGTATTCCAGTTCGTCGGCGCACAGGATGTCCGGGAACCTCTCCTTGTCGAGCAAGGCGAGCCGGTAGGAGGTCCCTTCGGCCGGTGTAGCCTCCAGATTGAAGATGTCGCCCGTCTCTTCCTGAAGGCTGGAGAGCTTGTCGCGAAGGTAGTCCATGACCCGAAGAGAAAAGGCCCGGCCTTCCGGGTGGCCGATGTCCTCGCCCAGAAAGTTCATGCAGGCCTCGTTCATACCGATGATTCCGATGGTGGAGAAGTGGTTCGTCCAATAGTGGTGCGTGCGCTCCCGGACATCCCGCAGATAAAACCGGGAGTAGGGGTAGAGATTTTTCTCCGTGAATGCCTCCAGGACCTTCCGTTTGATGGCCAGGCTGTCGGCGGCCAGGGCCACGAGCCGTTCGAGCCGGTCGAAGAAGTCCTTCTCGTCCCTGGCGATGTAGCCGATCCGAGGCAGGTTGAGCGTGACCACGCCGATGGAGCCCGTGAGGGGATTGGCGCCGAAGAGTCCGCCCCCCCGCTTGAGGAGTTCGCGGTTGTCCAGGCGCAACCGGCAGCACATGGAGCGGGCGTCCTCGGGTTCCATGTCCGAGTTCACGAAGTTGGAGAAGTAGGGAATGCCGTATTTTCCGGTCATTCGCCAGATCATGTCCAGGTTCGGGTTGTCCCAGTCAAACTCCTTGGTGATGTTGTAGGTGGGGATGGGAAAGGTAAAGACGCGGCCCCGGGCGTCGCCCTCCATCATGACCTCGGCAAAGGCCCGGTTGATCAGGTCCATCTCATGCTGGTAGGCGGCATAGGTCTCGTCCTGGGGAACGCCGCCGATGATCACCGGATGATCCCTCAGGGTGGAGGGGACATTCAGATCCAGAGTAATGTTCGTGAAGGGGGTCTGAAATCCCACGCGGGTCGGAATGTTGATGTTGAACACGAACTCCTGGAGGCACTGCTTGACCTCCTTGTACCCCAGCCCGTCGTGCCGGACAAAGGGGGCGAGCAGGGTGTCGAAGCTGCTCACGGCCTGGGCCCCGGCGGCCTCGCCCTGCAGCGTGTAGAAGAAGTTCACGAGCTGCCCGAGGGCGGACCGGAAGTGTTTGGGCGGACCGCTCTCCACCTTGCCTTCCACACCGCGAAACCCCTGCATGAGCAGGTCCTGCAGATCCCATCCCACGCAGTAGATGGAGAGCAGGCTCAGGTCGTGAATGTGGAAGTCGCCGTTCTTGTGGGCCTCGCGTACCTCGGGCGGGTAGATCCGATTGAGCCAGTATTCGGAGGTGACATCTGCGGAGATGTAGTTGTTCAGGCCCTGAAGGGAGTAACACATATTGCTGTTTTCATTGATTTTCCAGTCGAGTTTGCGAATGTAGGTCTCCACCAGATCCACGCTGGCCTTGGTGGTCAACAGCCGGATCTGGGCGTGCTGCTCCCGGTAGAGGATGTAGGCCTTGGCGGTCTTGTAATAGGGGGAGTCCAGCAGGACCCGCTCCACGATATCCTGAACCTCCTCGACCTCGGGTTCCGGACCGAGTCGGAGTTCGTGGGCCAGGGTGAGGACACGGAGGGTGAGCTTGCGGGCCTCCCGTTCCTGGAATTCACCCGTGGCCTTGCCCGCACTCGCAATGGCTGCGGTGATCTTGGATGAGTCGAACTCCTCCACCCTTCCGTCACGTTTCCTGATCTGTTCGAACATCGGCACTCCCCAGTGGTAAGGAAAAAGGATATGAAAACGGGAAAAACAGTAGATACACGTGAAAGGGCAACCCTGTGCCGGGCAAGGATACTGTGTCGGGGTTCTGCGGAGAGCGGGGCTTAGGCCCGCCGGACTCGCTCAGTTCATCCGTGGAAAAGACATTTACACAATATATGGTATTCGTCAAGAAAAAAAGGCCACATATGGGTGAATAGCGCGCTCCCGTCCCTGGCGCGACATTGGCCGCTGCGAGTCCCGGTCAGGGGCGCCTGGCGGGGCGATCAGTTCAGGGAAACAGGGAAACCCTTGCAGGAAAAGAGGTCGCCGGACCGTGTTCCACCGGCCCGGTCGGCCAGGGCCAGGGCCTCGGCGTTTTTTCGGACCCAGTGGGAGTAGCAGCGGCAAAGACTGGGGTCGGTCATGGTCCAGGTCTCGTTGAGGTATTTCAGTTCTTCGATGATGCGCCAGTAGAGGTGCATGGGGCTTCCTTTTCAATTGGGCTCACGATTCCATGGCAAGTGGAGTATATGGAGGCGACGGGGTCCTGTCAAGGGAGGGTTTCTCGACCCTGACGGCCTGTCGACGGTTTTCCGGGGACGGTGGTCATGTGACATGGCCGCCCGGGCCGGCTTGACCGTTGAATCCTCTATAGGGCCTTGACATTCTTCCTTCCCTGGATATACAAGAACCCCATAGCGTTCCAGGTGCCCCTTGCGGGGCAGAATAGGGAACCCCGTGAAAATCGGGGACGGGCCCGCCGCTGTGTACCCTGCCCCTCCGCGTCGTTTGTGCGGAGGGGAACCCTTTCGGCCGTTGTGCGCCACTGTTCCGGTCCAGGAATGGGAAGGCCGCTGAAAGGGTGGGGAAGTCAGAAGACCTGCCTGGAACACCGAGGAATCGCCTTCGCGGACAGGGCGCGGTTCTCCTGAGATCAATCGAGGATGAAAACGGGACATCCCCGGATCGACACGTCGGTCCGGGGATTTTTTTGTGCCTGCCGCGGAATGCGATGACCCGGATTTCCCCAATCCATGTGAAAGGAGACAAATGATGAAACGGGTAACCATGGCATGCGTGGCGGCACTCGCCTGGGCCGGGATCGCCTGGGCCGGGGAATCGAAGGAAGGGACGACGGGAGAGGTCCATACGCTTGACGAAGTGGTGGTGACGTCGGGCAGGGTAAGCGAGGCAAAGCAGGAGGTCACGACCCATATCACGGTCCTGGACGAGAAGGCCATCGAGCGATCCTCGGCCGGCACCCTGGACGAGCTGCTGGCCGAGCAGGCCGTGGGTCACGTCCATCGCTATCCCGGGTCCCTGACCTCTGTGGGCCTGAGGGGGTTCCGCACCGAGACCCATGGAAACGACCTTCTGGGTCACATCCTGATCCTGCTCGACGGGCGGCGGATCGGGACCGGTAATGCGGCCCGGATTCCCACCCGCAATATCGAGCGGGTGGAGATCGTTCGGGGGCCCGCTGCGGTCCAGTATGGGTCCGCGGCCATGGGCGGCGTGGTGAACGTGATCACGAAACAAGGAAAGGGCAGGCCCGGCCTGGCCCTGGAGGGCACGTACGGGAGCGATGCCTATCGGGAAGGGGCCGTGTCCCTGTTCGGCGAGGCCAAGGGATTCGACGCCTCCGCAAGTGTGTCGAGCCGTTCCATGAACGACTACACCCCCGGCGTAGGAGACCTCTACGCCAACACAGGCTGCGAAAAGGAGGAGGCGGTGAGCCTGAACCTGGGTTACACGCCTGTGCCGGGTCACCGGATCGGGCTGGTGTACATCCACTCCGAGGTGGATGAGGCCGGAAACCCGTCCTATCTTTCCCAGAACGACCTCGATGACTATACGGACAGCACCAACCATTCGACGGACCTGTCATACGAAGGCACAGCCGGGGATGACTTTTTGACCTGGAAGGTACGCTGGTTTCAGGGAAAAGATCGAACCACGTGGATGGACCCGGTGGAGAGCAACCCGGATTTTTTCGACGACGGCATTCCCTCGGGGCGGGATACCGACTTCCAGGGGGCCCAGGCCCAGATCTCCCTCAACCGGGACCTCTACCTCCTGACGGCCGGGTTGGACTGGGTCGAGTACGAGATCGAGAACACGTGGCTCCCCCTCAGGACCGGCTATGAGAACCCGTCCGCGTTCCTTCTCGGAAAGGTGCGGCTGATGGACCGCCGTCTGATCCTGAGCGGGGGGGTTCGGTACGACGACTACACGGTGGAGGTGGTGGATCCCGTGGGGAGGACCGAGACCGACGACCGGGTGACCCCACGAGTCGGGGCCGCTTTCATGCTCACGGACGGACTCAAGCTTCGGGCGAACTACGGCGAGGCCTTTGTCATGCCCGGTGCGGATCAACTGGCCGCGGACTACGTGGCCTTCGGCAGGCGGCAAGTGGGCAATCCGGACCTGAAGCCGGAGGCGAGCCGCACCCTGGACGGCGGGATCGACCTGGTTCAGGGGGCGCTGAAGGCCTCGCTGACCTATTTTGTCACCCGCTACGAGGACAAGATTCAGGCGACCACCACGGCCGGTGGGGACAGCACCTGGGCCAACCTGGGAGAGGCCTCGGTGGAGGGTCTGGAAGCCGAGTTCAGCTATGACGTGGGTGCATTATTCCATTGGTCCTGGGAGGTGCGTCCCGAGCTTCAGGCGGCGTACCTGACCACGTACCGGGACGATGTCACCGGAGAAGACCTCCTGTACGTCTCCGACCTGCACCTGGCCGTGGGCCTCACCGTCTCGGATCCGGACAACTTCTGGGTCCGTATCCAGGCGTCCTATTGGGGGCCCCAGCGCGTGGAGGACTGGGAGTGCGGCCGGTTTCCCGTTCCCGTGGTGGACAAGGGCGGATTCACCGTGATGAATCTGGCGGCCGAGAAGACCCTGCTCCGCAGCGAGAAGGCGGGGACCCTGAGCGCACGGGTGGAGATGAAGAACCTGCTGGATCATGCCTACGACCACGTCAAGGGATACCCCATGCCGGGAAGGCGCGTCTACGGAGGCCTGACGTGGCGCTTCTGACGATGGTTGCGGGAGGAAGACATTGCAAACCCTGCTTCTGAGAAGTCGTTGAGGAGGGTCCATGGTTCTGGAAGCGCTTTTTGCAGGGATGCTCATGGCCGTAGGGGCATTCGCCGTGAAGGCCGGTTTCGGCCTTCACTACCTCATCTCACGCGTTTCAGGAAGGCCATGGGCCCGGGCCGGGATTCCGGCGGCCTTTGGGCTCTCCTACCTGGGCCTCTTCGTCCTTTGTTTCTGGATCGCCGGCCGGTGGGAAGAGGCCCGGCCCGACGGGGCGATTCAGGGATTGCTGGAGTCGGGCATGATCCTTCACGTCGCCGCCTCCGCCGGGCTGGCCTTCTGGGGCGCCCATCTCCTTCGGCGTCCGGACCATGACGGCGAATCCACTCGGGGTTGGGTGGCCATGGTGGTCCCCTGTCCGGTCTGCATGACGGTCCTTATCCTGAGCATGTCCGCTGTCCGAACGTTTGTGCCCGACGCGGCGTTTCAGGTCATGCTGGGGGTATTCGGGGCCTTTGTAGGGATCGCCCTGCTCACGGCGGCGGTGTGTCGATCGACTCGGTTAACCGGCGGTGCGAGTCCCGATCGAACCCTCGGGTGGGCCATGCTCCTCACGGCGGTCTACTTTTTCACCTCCATCCTGGTCCTGCCGCCGGTTCAGGATACCGGGGAGATCTACGGCGTGGCCGTGCGGCTGGCAACGGGCGGTGACTCGCCTTTAGGGACGATTCTGGGAGTGTCCGCTGCGGTCGCCATGTTTTTCGGTGTTGGATTCCTTCGGTTGAGGTCGCGAGTCAGGAGGTTTGCCCCATGGTCATAGGCGCTTTGTTAAAGTCGATTATTTACGTTATTGCGTCGTCTCTCCTCTATCCGGTCCTGGTCCTTCTGGTCTTTCTGACGGCCTGGATGATGATTCAGGCCGGAGGGCTGGTTGCGGAATGGCTGGAGCGGGCCCGGTTGAAGCCCCTGTCTCCTGGGGATGTCCCCGATGGCGAATCGACCGCAGGCATGCCTCACCGGGTTCGTTCCTATCTGGCGACACTCCGCCGCTTGTCTTCCCAGGAAGGGACTTCGGTCCGGCGACTGGAGATCGAAAACCTGCTTCGCGAGAGGGCTCACATGGCCTGGCGCGGTCTCGACCGGGTGCGGATGGTGGTTCGGATCGGTCCCAGCCTGGGATTGATCGGGACCCTGATCCCCATGGGGACGGGCCTGGCCGCCATCGGTCAGGGAGACCTGTCCCGTCTCTCGTCGGACCTGGTCATCGCATTCACCACGACCGTTGTCGGTCTGGCCGTGGGGATCGCCGCCTTTGTTTTTTACACGATGCGGCGCCGGTGGGTGGAGGAAGACATCAAGAATATGGAACTGGTCACCGAGGTCCTGGTGGGGGACCGGGAAGAGGGGGAGCGGTCATGAGATATTTTGCATCCGCCCGAAGTCGGGGTTCCGGACGCTCGCTCGCGGAGCCTTTCGAGGAAAGCGATCCCCTGAGCGGTGTGGCCAATCTTTTTGACATCGGGCTCGTGTTCATCGTGGGTCTCGTGGTCACCCTCTTTACGGCCTACCATCTTCAGGACCTCTTCAGCGAGACCTCGAACATGACCATTCTGAAACAGAGTGAAGACGGTCAGCTCGAGGTCATCACCAAGGAGGGGAAGCGGGTCAGCGCCATGCGCATGACCCGGGAGCAGGCCCGGGGAAAGGGTGAGCGTCTGGGGGTGGCCTACCGGCTGGAAGACGGTTCCATGGTCTACGTGCCGGATTGAGACAGGGGAATGAAGCGCCCGGCGTCTCCGGCATGATTCGCAGGGAAGGCGGCCGGGTTTCCATGGAACAGGGAGGTGGCGTGAAAAAAAGTGGAAGGAATCTGAATCCATGCGATCGGTCATCTCTATCCTCGGTCTGATGATCCTCCTTGCGGCCCGGCCGGCGCCGGCCGCTGAGACCGTTTCCCTCCTGCTCATGGACACGGACACGGTTCTCGCCTCCAGTGCCTTGAAGAGACTGGAGACCCCGCCGGGGGTGGAGGTCCGGTTTTTCACGGCGGCTGATCTGGAAGGGGATTCAGCGGCGGCCGAGTCCGTGCGTTCCTCCGGCGTCATTCTCGTGGACGTGATGATGGAACCTCTGAGCCGGTTTGTGCTGGAGCACGTGGATGCGATCCGAGTGCCGGTCTATGCCCTTCGGGGATCGCGGAACGACGAAGAACTCCAGAAGCGGGGATTCCGGTTCGACCCGGGCATTCGCGCCTACTTCGAGAATCCGTCCGTAGCCAATGTCCGGAACATGGTCCTTCGGGCGATCCATGAAGTCCTCGATGCATCCGTGGCCTATGACGAACCGGTGCTCCTTCCTCGTTGCGGAGTGTACCACCCGGACGGTGATCGGCCCTTTCATGATCCGGAGGCCTATCTTGAGTGGTACGCGGAGACCGGCCGGGCCCGGGCGGGCGGGCCGTGGATCGGGGTCCCCTTTTACGGCTCTTCCATGGTTCCCGGGCAGAAAGAGGCCCTGGACAACGTGATGGGGAGCCTGGAAAAGGCCGGATTCAACGTCCTGGCCGGTTTCGGCCCGCCCACAGAGGTCCTCTCGTCCATCCTGCTGGACAGGAACGGCCGGTCCCGCGTGGACCTGGTTCTGGCCTTCTCGCTCAAGTTTCAATCCGCACTCGACACGAAGATGCGGTCGGCCCTGGCCGCCCTGAATGTCCCCGTGATCAACGGAATCAACCTCTTCTCCTCGACCCTGAAGGAGTGGCGCGAAGACCCCCAAGGCATTCCACCCATGGAGGTGGCCTGGACCCTGGCCAATCCGGAGATCTCGGGGCTGATCGAACCCACGCCCCTGGCAGGGAAAGTGCCCCTTTCCGGCGATCCCCGGGAAAACCTGTTCGTGCGGCGGACGATCGATGAAAACCTCGCCCTGCTGCTGCCCCGGCTGAAGCGATGGATTCGACTGGCGCGAACGCCCATGGAGGAGAAGCGGATCGCGATCCTCTACTACAATCACAGTCAGGGCAAACAGAACATCGGGGCGAGTTATCTGAACGTCTTTCAGAGCCTGGAGACGATCCTGGCGCGCCTGAAGGCCGAGGGGGTCCGGGTTCAGGGGGAGGAGGCCCTATCCAGGGAAGGCCTTCAGGCCTCTCTGCTGCGCTCCGGCCGGAACGTGGGGAGCTGGGCCCCGGGGGAACTGGACCGGATGGTCGTTGATGGGGACCTGGTTCGAGTGTCCATGGCCGAGTACCGGTCGTGGTTCGAGTCCCTGCCCAAGGAGTTTCGGGACCGGGTGGTCGCCCAGTGGGGGCCTCCCGAGTCCTCGCGCATCATGGTCCAGAACGAGGCCTTCATCATTCCGGCGGTCCGTTTCGGAAACATCGTCCTGATGCCGGAACCCGCCCGGGGGTGGGGGGACGAGCCCATGAAGCTCTACCACGACCCATCGCTCCAGCCCCATCACCAGTACATCGCCGCCTATCTCTGGCTCAAGAAGGGCTTTCAGGCTGATGTGGTTGTTCACCTGGGAACCCATGCCACCCATGAGTGGCTTCCGGGTAAGCAGGCCGGACTGTCCCACGCCTGCCCGCCGGAGGTCCTGCTGGGGGATCTGCCCAACATCTACCCCTACATCGTGGACGACGTGGGCGAGGCCATTCAGGCCAAACGACGGGGCCGGGGTGTGATCGTGGACCATCTCACGCCGCCGCTGGTTCGTGGAGGGTTGTACGGTGAATACGCGGAGATCTACGAGACGATTCAGCGCTTCAACCAGGCCGATGCCATGGAGGGCCGGACCCGCTCGGATCTCCTGTCGCGCATTCAGTCCCTGGCCGCGCAAACCGGCCTGTTGAGCGACCTGGACATGCATGAGGTGACCGCAGACGGCCTGGAGGAGGTGGAGCACCATCTCCTGGAAATTTGGGAAAACCACATGCCGTACGGGCTCCATACCTTCGGGGTCTCACCCGGGGGCGAGGCCCTCGGCGAGACCGTGGAAGCGGTGGCCGCGCAGAACCCCGAAAGGGATCGCTGCATCATACGACAGGGGTTTCAGGATTCCGGACCCCGTGAGATGGACCGGCTCGTACACGCCCTGAAGGGAGGATATGTCCCTCCGGGCGAGGGAAACGATCCCCTGAGAAATCCCGAGGCCCTTCCCACGGGCCGGAACGTCTACGGGTTCGACCCTCGAAAGATCCCTTCGCCGTCGGCCTGGGCACTGGGCGTCGAGGCCGCAGAACAGATCGTAGCCCAGTCGCTCGAAAAAAAGGGGAGGTTTCCGGAAAAGGTCGCCGTGGTGCTCTGGGCCACGGAGACCATTCGAAACGAGGGGATCAACGAGAGCACCATCCTCTATCTCATGGGCATGAGGCCCACGTGGGACGCCTCCGGCCGCGTGACGGGTACGGAGGTGATTCCCGGCGGCGCCTTGAACCGCCCCCGCCTGGATGTGCTCGTCAATCCTTCGGGCCTGTACCGGGACCTCTTTCCCAACCTCCTTCTCCTGATCGACGATGCCGTCACTCGGGCCTCCGCCCAGACGGATCTGGAGAACCTGATCCGCAGGAACAGCGAACGGATGCGGGAACGCCTGGTCCGTGAGGGGATGGATGCCGGAAGGGCCGAGACCCTGTCCCGCGTGCGGATCTTCACGGAAAGGCCGGGCGCCTATGGGAACGGCGTGTCGGAAATGGCCTCGAATTCAGGCCTCTGGGAGTCGGACGAGGAGATCGCTCGCGTATACGAGAACCGCACGGGATACGCCTTCGGCCGGGGGATGTGGGGAGAGGAGGCCCGGAAGGTCTTTCATGAACAGCTTCGGGACGTGGACACGGCCGTCCATTCCATTTCCTCTGCCGTATACGGGACCCTGGATAACGACGATCTCTTTCAATACCTGGGGGGTCTGTCTCTGGCCGTCCGCAGGGCCGGAGGGGAGTCCCCGAAGACGGTCCTCACCATGAACCGGGACAGGAAAGAGGCCCGGGTGGAGGACCTCGCCCGAGTGATCGGCCGGGAGTCCCGCACACGCTATTTCAACCCGAAATGGGTTCGCGGCATGCAGAAAGAGGGGTATGCCGGGGCCAGGGAAATGGCCCGTTTCGCGGAATACCTGTGGGGGTGGCAGGTCACCACGCCCGAGGCCGTGGATCGGACCGCGTGGGAACAGACCTTTGAGGTCTATGTGGAGGACAAATACGACCTGGGGCTGGAGCGGTTTTTCGACCGGGAGAACCCGTGGGCCCACCAGTCCATGACCGCACGCATGCTGGAGTGCGTCCGCAAGGGGTACTGGGATGCGGATGAGACGGTGCGAAGGCGTCTGGCCGTGTCCTATGCGGTGAACGTGGTGGAGAAAGGCGTGGCCTGCTGTGACCACACATGCAACAATCCATTGCTCAATCAGATGGTTGTAAATATCCTGTCCCTGCCGGGAGTCATTTCTCCCGAGGTGGCTGCGGCCTTTCAAGCGGCCGTGGAGCAATCCGCGGGAAAGGCCCTGGACGAGGAGGTTCGGGAGAGGCGTGCGCTTCAAGGGGCGCTGACCCGGGGATTTTCCGATACCCGGGAACAGGCCGGAGAAACGAGCCGCGAAGACGCCTCCACGCCTCGAGATGAATCTTCGGACAGCGGAGAAGGGGAGCAGATGGTGGAGGGATATCGTATGGAGGCCGTGGACCCCGATTCGTCCACCGAGCGGCCGCCTTCTTCGGGTGCGCCCTGGTGGGCATCGCTCCTGGTCCTCTTCTGTGTGGGCCTGTTCGGCCTGGGGGCTTCCATGGGGGGACGGAAAAGTGAACCGTGAGAAGAAAACCGAAGACATGGAACAAGAGACATCATCTTCGGCCGTGCCCATCGTGATCACGGCCTTCGGCACCACCACTCGGGCCCTCAAGACCTATGACACCGTGGATGCACTCGTGCGAAGGCGCTTTCCGGGTCATGACATCCGCTGGGCCTACACCTCGCGCATGGTCAAGGACCGGGTGAAGCGAAGCCGGAACCTCGACTTTCCCGGTCCGGCCGAAGTCCTTTCGTCCCTTCATGATGAGGGGCATCCCTGGGCCGTGGTCCAGTCCCTGCACGTCCTGTGCGGGCACGAGTTCGACCGGCTCGTGGCGTTGGCCTCGGTATGTCCCATTCGGACGGCCATCGGCCTTCCCCTCCTCTCCGCGCCAGAGGATTTCGACGATGTGGTCGCGGACATGGCGGGGGAACTCCGGCCGGGTGAGGGCGAGGCCGTGGTCCTGGTGGGTCACGGCACGGACCACCCCATCTGGTGCGCCTACGATGCCCTTGAAAAGCGGTTTCAGCGGGTAGTGGGACCCCGAGTACACGTGGGTCTGGTGGAAGGCTCGGCCGGCCCCGTTGAAACCGTTTCGCGGGTACGGGAGTCCGGGTGCTCCCGGGTCCGTATCGTCCCGTTCATGCTGGTGGCGGGAAGGCACATGCTCGAAGACCTGGCCGGTCCCGAGGACTCCTGGAAGGCCGCATTCGAGTCGAGAGGTATGGAGGTTTCCCTGGAAGGCCAGGGCCTCGGCGGCCGGGCCGGGATCATCGAGGTCTTCTGCCGCCATATCGCTCAGGCCCTGGACGTGATCCCCGTGAACCGGGAGGTGAAGGAGTGAACCGACCGCGAGCGGTTTGCATGGGGATCCTGGTGGTGATCTCCTTTCTCCTTTCCGGGCCTGCAGCGGCACGGATCGTCGTGGATGAAGCGGGGCGAAGGGTTGCGGTTCCGGATGAACCGCAGCGTATCGTGTCCCTGGCGCCGAGCGTTACGGAGATCCTGTTCGCCCTGGGCCTGGGAGAGAGGGTGGTGGGGGTCACCGAGTTCAGCAACCATCCGGCCGAGGCTGCGTCCAAACCCAAAGTGGGAAGCTTTGTCCGGCTCAACGCAGAGCGCATCCTCGACCTGAAACCGGATCTGGCCGTGGGCACCGTGGACGGGAACCGTCTGGATCTGGTCCGGCTTCTGGAGGACGCGGGCGTGGCGGTATACGCCGTGAACCCTCAGAGCGTGGACGGGATGATCCGGACCGTGGCCGGGCTGGGGGCCGCGTGCGGTGTCCCCGCCCGCGGAGACGCCCTGTCAAGGGACCTTCGATCACGGCTTTCCCGTGTTGCGGAACGAACCCGAGGGTCGAAGCGGCCGCGGGTCTTTTTGCAGATCAACACCCGCCCGATCATGAGCGTGAATCGAAACACCCTTCACCATGACGTCATTCGCCTGGCCGGGGGCGAAAACCTCACGGCGGATCATGCGATTCCATATCCACGCGTCAGTCTGGAGGAGATCCTGAACAGGGGACCGGATGTCATCCTGATCTCGTCCATGGAGCGCGGAGGTGCCTTTGAGGCGGCCCGGCAGGCCTGGTTTCAGTGGAATACCATCCCGGCCGTCCGGACCGGACGCGTCCACCTGATCGACTCGGACCTGATCGACCGGGCTTCTCCCCGGGTGATTCAAGGGCTCGAGGCCATGGCCGATCTCCTGCATCCGAGACAGGAGGGTCCCGGGGAGAGGCTCAACGTGGAGGTGAGGGGTGACGGTGAGAGGTGACCGGCGGACAGCGGATGAGCGTTTGAGCCGTTCCGTTGTCTTCGCCTTCCCCTGGAATGGGGGACGGTCGGGATGGAGGTGGAGGAAATAGAAACGATTCAGTCTACGGAAAAGGCGCGGATAACCACGCCGGGACGGGTGATCATGGTGACCACGGGCATGTGTGCGCTCCTGGGAGCCGTTATGGCCGGGGCCATGGTCATGGGCACGGCGGATCTCTCCCTGGCCGATATCCTGGGCAGTCTGACGAATCATTCCGGCGGAGCGGATTCTGCGGGGCTCATCCTGTTCCGCATTCGGCTGCCGCGGATCCTTCTCGCTGCGGTCGCCGGATTCTCTCTGTCCCTGGGGGGCGTGGTGTTTCAGGCGATTCTTCGAAACCCCCTGGCCGATCCCTTTATCCTCGGAGTATCGAGTGGCGCGGCCTTCGGTGCAGTGATCGGCATCATACTGGGGCTGGGTTTCAGCCTGGGGATTCCTTTGGCAGCCTTCGCGGGAACGCTTCTCACTCTGGGGATCCTCATGGCACTGGGTCGCCGCCGCATGGGTACGGAGTCGGCCACGATTCTGCTTACGGGTGTGATCATCAATGCCTTTTTCACGGCCCTGATCATGTTCTTCATCACGACCACCACGGACAGCCGCCTTCACAGCATGCTCTTCTGGCTCTACGGCGATCTCGCCCAGACCCGATACGCGCACCTGGCCGTGTGCGCCCCCCTGGTGGCCGTGGGAGGCGCGGTCCTCTTCGCCTTTTCCCGGGACCTGAATCTGCTCACGGCCGGCGAAGAGGCGTCCCGCCAGCTCGGTGTGAACGTGGAACGCACCAAGATCGTCTGTCTGGTCACGGTCTCCCTGCTCGTGGGCCTCGTGGTGGCTTTCTCGGGGCTCATCGGTTTTGTGGGCCTCATCGTCCCTCACCTGGCGCGCATGACCTTCGGGGCGGACCATCGCATTCTGATCCCGGCGGGAGCCTTGGGCGGGGCCGTGTTTCTGGTGGCCGCGGATACCCTGGCCCGGACCGTGATATCTCCCAGTGAACTTCCCGTGGGCGTGATCACTGCCTTTCTGGGGGCCCCGTTTTTCCTCTACCTGCTCAAGACGAGAGGAAGCCGATGGACGCGATCCTGACGGTGGAAAAGGCGGGATATCGGTATGGGGACGCGTGGGCACTGAAGGACGTGAGCCTGAAGGCCTTCAGCGGTGAGCTCCTGGGGGTGTTGGGGCCCAATGGTTCGGGAAAGAGTACCCTGCTTCGCATCATGGACGGCCTGATCGATCCGGATGAAGGCGGTGTCCGCCTGTATGGAGGCCGGCTCCAAGACCTCTCCCGGGCCGAGGTGGCGCGCACCGTGGCCATGGTCTCCCAGGAGAACCACTTTCAATTCTCATTTTCCGTGATGGAGGTGGTCCTCATGGGGCGGTTTCCCCATATGAGGCGTCTTCAGTTCGAGGAAGAGAGGGATTGGATTGCGGCCCGAAAGGCCCTTCAGGCCACCGGCGCACTGGACCTTGCGGACCGGGACATCCACGCGCTCTCGGGAGGAGAGAGACAACGGGTCCTGATCGCGCGGGCCCTGGCCCAGGAGCCTGAGGTGCTCCTCCTGGACGAACCCACATCGTTTCTGGACCTCAGGCACAAGCGGGAGATCTTTCGATTGGCCGCTTCCCTGGCTCGGGACTCCGGACTGGGCGTGGTGGTGGTCTCCCACGACCTGGACCAGGCATCGCAGTACTGCGATCGCCTGATCGTGCTGAAGGAGGGGCGATCGGTCGCCGAAGGGCCGCCACGGGACGTACTCACACCCGGAATGATCGAGGCCGTGTTCGAGTGCCCCGTGCGCGTGGACGCCCACCCGGACACCGGCAGACCCCGGGTGACCATGGTGCCGTAAGAGCCGTGGCTCGTGATTCGTGGTTCTTGGAAGGTCGATTCGAGGCCCGGTGTTTGTGAACGTGGATCTACAGAGGCAAAACCATTGCTAACACCTGTGTGGAGATGGGACACGCTATGATGGAGATCTTCATGAGAGGGGGACCGGTCATGATCCCGCTGCTGGGCTGCTCGCTCATCGCTCTCACCGTGATCATCGAGAGGGCCCTCTTCTGGACCCGGGAGGACATGTGTCGGGATGCCGCTCTGGTGGACCGGATCCTCGAGTTCTGCCGGGAAGGGGACTGGGATGCGGTGCGCAGGGCCGTAGACGGATCCAGGGACTACGTGGTGCGCATTCTGGTGAGCGGCATCCTGCACCGGGAGTTCTCCATGAGCAAGGCCATGGAGACCGCAGCCGCTGATGAGATTCAGGGAATGCGACGGTACCTGAACGTCCTGGACACCATGATCACCGTGGCTCCGCTACTCGGTATCTTCGGGACGGTTCTCGGAATCATCTCGTCGTTCGACCTTCTCGGGCAGGCGGGGATCGAGGACCCGCGGGCGGTCACGGGCGGGATCGCCCAGGCCCTCATCACCACGGCATCGGGCCTGGGGATCGCCATCCTGTCGGTCTTTCCCTACAACTATTTCAATGCGCGGGCTGAGAATGCGGTCCTGCGCATCGAGAAGTACGCCACGAGCCTGGAGATCGTGTACGAAAAGCTGGGGCAGGAGCCCGCGTCACCGAAAGAGGGGTTGTCATGAAGGTCCGGTGTACGCCTGCGCGACGGGCCAGAATCGAGATGCTTCCCCTCATCGACATCGTCTTTCTCCTCCTGGTCTTTTTCATCTACGCCATGCTCTCCATGTCGCTCCACCGCGGGATGCCCGTCCGCCTGCCCGTTTCCTCGCACAGCGAGTTGGAGCAGCGCCTGGTCCTCTCGGTGACGGTCCGGGCGGACGGCGGCGTTTTTGTAGACCGGGTTGCCGTTCCGTTGGACTCCTTGACCGGGGTCCTGGAGAGGCGGGTCACGGACTCCAAGGACCCGGGAGTGCTCCTGTTTGCGGACCGTTCCGTGTCCTACCAGCAGCTCTTCGGCGTGCTCGACCGGATCCGCCGGGCGGGAATCGCACGCATCTCCCTTCAGTCGGAGGCGGAAGCCGGGTCGTGAGACGCCTTTTCCCAGCCGCAGGCATGGCCGTGGTGCTCCATGGGCTGTTCCTCTTGATGGACGGTGCCTGGCTGGTGAGAGGGGAGAGGCCGGAAGCCACCCTTCAACCCTCGATCACCATCGAACTCCTGGGCACCCGGAACGGCCCACCATCGCCCGCCCCGGAGCCCCTCGTCCTCCCCACGCCGCCGGCTTTCCAGCCCGTAAGACCTGCGGTGGTCTTCCCATCGCCCGCAACTCCGGCCCTGGCAAAGCCGGCTCGCCACGCTCGCACCCTTCCCGCCCTTCCTCGCACCCGGTCCAAGGACCCTTCCCCGTCAGAGATGCCCCGGCTCTCGACCATAGGGGTGGGAAAACCGGACCCCGCGAAGACGGCCCCTCCCTCCCAAGGGAAGGTATCCCCGTCCCCCGGCTTTCCGGACCGCCCTGAAGGGAAATCCGAACAGGCCCTTCCCCTGGTGGAGGCCGTGCCCCTGTACCGGGAAAACCCACCTCCGGCCTATCCGGGGCTGGCCAGACGCCGGGGATACGAGGGCGTGGTGCTCCTGGACGTCCTGGTGAGTAAAGAAGGCCGTGTGGGTGAATTGCAGGTGGCCCGTTCCAGCGGTTACAGCCTGTTGGACCGGGCCGCGATTGAGGCGGTGGAGGAGTGGCGGTTCGAGCCGGGACGAAGGGGGGATCGACCCGTGGCCATGCGGGTCCGTGTGCCGGTGCGTTTTCGTCTTCAGTAGGGGTTGTCTTCGCGTGGGCATGGAGTCGTGAAACCCGCAACGCTCGCGCAGGGACGCTGAGGCGAACAGGATACAAGCCGCGGGCCAATTTTTTTCACTGACACCACCCCTTCTCCTTCACGTTCACTTTCACCCCTCACCCTCACGTTCATCCGGCACCCTTTCCTTTCTCCAGGGCCGTTCCACGCCGAACTGCTCGTCGCACCATCGCGTGCCCCGGTTCAGCCGGTCCTCGAAGAGCCGGCGACAGCATTCGAGGGTGTCTCCGTCCGCATCGGGTGGGACCCAGACCGGCTCTTCGTAGAGGAGGACCACCCGGGCAAAGGGTTTGGGTACGAGATAACGGTCCCAGGAGTTGAATTGCCAGCATCGGTCCGCCCCCCACAGTACCGGAATGACGGGGACCCCGGCGGAGCGCGCCATGACCAGGGATCCGATCTTGGCCACCCGGGGCGGTCCTTGAGGACCGTCAGCGAGCATGCCGCCGATTTCGCCCTGGCGCATTCGACGGAGGATCTCTTTCAGTGCGCTGACGCCCCCGCGGGTGCTGGAACCGCGAACGGCCTGAAATCCGAGCCAGCGGGCCATGGCTGCGGTGTACTCCCCGTCCCGGCTTCGGCTGATCATGACAGTGATATGCTCGGAGCCCAAGACGTGGAAGAGAAACGACATGCGCTGATGCCAGCTGGCATAAACGGCACCGCCGGCCGTCCTGGAAAGGGCCTCCCGGGTCGCCTCCATTCCCTCGATTCGAATGATCCGACAGGAGCGCATGAGAAGTTTGATGAGCAGGGCGACCAGGGGCGGTACCACCCGAAGCAGCAGCGGATCATACCATCGCAGGGAGGGGACGGCAGGCTGGGACACGAGGCGCTCCTGTTGGGGGATCGAAGAGGGCAAGGAACCGGCCGCCCGCCGGCGATCCCCAAGCCGGCGGGCGGGAGAAGAATATCCCAACTTTGCCCGTGATGGCAAAGTCCGGTCTCCGCAGAGACTTCCGTGGGGAGACCGGCAGATCTCCGGCGCGGATCTCTATGTTTTACCGGGATGATACCGGGTCTCAAGGCCGCGACATTCACACCGGAGAAAGGTCCTTTATGTTTTCATGTGGAACAAAAAATCATATCATGATGTCTTCTGCAACATCCACGGCGGCTCTGCGGGAGACGAAGGTTCTTGGGAATTTCATCATAGGGATGGTCTCGACCGTCGAGGGGGAAGAGACCGCGTCCATAAAGGGGGGAACGATATGCGCGTGGGGGCCGTCTGCATGGAGTCGAGGCCGGGCGAGATCGAGAGGAACCTGGAGCGGATGGAAGGCGTTGCGGCCCGGGCCGCAGGCCGGGGCGTGGAGATCCTCTGCTTTCCCGAGTTTTCCGTCACCGGATACGTGCTGGATGATCCCGAGAGCGTCTACTCGGGATCGAGCTACGAGGCGGTCCTGGACCGGCTTCGTCGCATGGCCGTAAACCATGGTCTCGTGGTGATCGCCGGAGTGATCGAGCCTCATCCGGAAGGCCCTCCCTCCATCGGTCAAGTCGTGGCCGGACCGGAGGGGATCATGGGGATCCACCGAAAGACCCACCTCTCACCACCGGAAAAGGAGGCCTTTCGACCGGGAAACCGGATTTCGGTCTTTCATTGGAAGGAGAAGGTGTTCGGCGTTCAACTCTGCTACGAGAGCCATTTCCCCGAGATCAGCACCATGATGGCCATTCAGGGGGCGGACATCCTGTTCCTTCCCCATGCCTCACCCAGGGGAACACCGGAGGAGAAGCTCGAGAGCTGGCTTCGGCACCTGCCGGGAAGGGCCTTTGACAACGCCCTTTTCGTCGTAGCCTGCAACCAGACGAGCATTCGGCCCGGAGCGCTTTCGTTTCCAGGCGTCGCCGTAGCCCTGGGCCCGGACGGACGGGTGATTCGTCAGGTCGTCAGCGCGGACGAATGCCTTCTTGTGGTCACCCTGGATATGGCCCGGCAAGAGAAAATCCGGACCCATCGGATGAAGTATTTCCTGCCTCACCGGCGGCCGGAACTCTACGGGCCGATCTCGGCATCTCCCTAAGACGCCTTTATGAAAAAAGGCCCGGAGCAGGGCCGTGCCCACTCCGTGCCTCCCTGTGATCCGCTTCTGCCCCGACAAAAAGCCGGTGGAACGGCTAGACGCAGCCGGTCGGCTTGGGGAGTCCGGCCATCTTACAGGCGCCTTTTCCCGGGCCCGAGGGAAACAGCTCGTAGATGTACTTCAGTTTGTAGCCGGTGACCTTGGAAAGGATTCGCACCATGGGGGCGATCCCATTCTTTTTGTAGTAGTCCTGAAGCACATTGATCACTTTCCAGTGCTCTTCAGTGAGCTCTTCAATACCCTCTTCCTTTTTGACGTGCTGGACCCAAGACTTGTTCCAGTTGTTGAAATCATCGATGAAACCGTCTTCGTCCACGTTGAAGGAATTCCCTTCGAATTCGATGGTTGGCATAACCTGAAACCTCCTTTGAATGAATATTCCCCAATATTTTTAACTAGTTACATATAGGCGGATTCTCTTGTATATCGTATTATGGGGGGGTTGTCAATCCCTCTTTTGCGGATCTGAAAAAATTAGAGCCCTTTCAGCTCACGGTATTCGCCCGCCTTCTTTACGAGGGCCTCGGCCCACATCGGGGTCCCTGTGGCGTGGATGTGGGTGTACAGCCCCAGCAGGTTTTTCCTGCAAAGCCCGTCAACGGCCCCGTCGAGACCGTGCCCGCGCCGGACCCGAAACACCGGTTCCATCTCCTGTGTCGACAGCAGGACGGGACGCGAGTAATGGAATTCATGTCCCTTGAGCACCGTGCCCCGGGCATAATACGGATTGGCTCCTGTGACTTCAAGGATGGTGTAACCGTGACCCTGGGGCTTCGTCTCGAGAAAGAAGTCCACAGGAAGGGCTCCCGCCATGGGGAGCGACTCCCCTTGGACCACGAGATTCCGGCCGAGGAACATGAATCCGCCGCACTCTGCGTAGACCGGAAGACCCGCCTCGATCCGATCTCGAAGGTCCCGCCTGAAGGACCGGTTGTCCGACAGACGCCGGGCCTGGGTCTCCGGGAATCCTCCGCCGATATACAGGCCGTCCAGTTCCGGAAGGCCCGCATCGTCCAGGGCGTTGATCTCGATGATATGAACGCCCATTTCTTTCAAGGCGGATAGGTTTTCCGGATAGTAGAACCAGAAGGCGCTGTCTTGAATCACCCCGATCCGCGGAGGGTGGGGGCCCTCTTTCATGGGCCGACGGCCGGGCTCGGCCGGGAGGTCGTCCGAGGGAGAGATCTCCATGGGGCCGGCCTCAAGACAGATCCTCCAGAGTGCCCCAAGGTCAAGGCTCTCCCGGACCACGTCGCGGGCCCAGGCGATGGCATCGATGGCCCGGTCGCGCTCCTGGTGCGGGATCAGTCCCATGTGCCGTTCCGGGAACCGATTGCCACGGAGTTTTCTGACCGAGCCGAGGACGGGCACTCCACAGTAATGCTCGACCGCACTCCGGGCCACGGCCTCCTGTCTCGGGCCGCCCACCCGGTTCAGGATTACCCCCTGGAGCCTCAGGTGAGGGTCAAAGGTCTGGCATCCCATGACCACGGCGGCGACGGTTCGAGTGGTCATGGTGACATCGACAATGAGGACCGCAGGGGCACGAAGAAGCCGGGCGAGTTCCGCGGAGCTGTATCGGCCTTCCAGGTCCATGCCGTCGAAAAGCCCTCGATTCCCTTCGATGAGGGCTACGTCCGCATCTCTGGAGTGATGAAGAAAGGAGTGGAGGATCTTGGACTCATCCATCATGAAGGGGTCCAGGTTATGGCAGGGCCGCCCCGCGGCCAGGGAGAGCCATCCCGGATCGATGAAATCCGGACCCTTCTTGAAGGGGGCGACCCGTTTGCCCTCCTCGGTCCAGGCGGCGGCCAGGCCCAGAGAGAGAATGGTCTTGCCGGATCCGCCCCGAAGGGCCGTGATGATCAGTCGGGGTGGAGACGAATGCATGCCGGACCTTTTTCCTCCTTCGATGCGAAACGGTTCGTGCATGAACCGGGTCGTGATCCCGAACGGCGGTGTTTCCCGGGTCATCGCGCCGGCCGCACCCGATCCCGTCCGCCTGCTGGGTGCGGTGATAGAATCTTTGGCATGGATTGTCAAATAAATATGGAAAATTCCAAAACAAGCCCGGGGTCGCCGGATGTTTTTTTGTTGACATCTGATCCCGATTCTGATTTATTTCTAAATCTGACTGCTTAAAAGTATAGCAAATTCGGGCAGTTGTCATCTTTGCGCCTTCGGGCGAAAACCGCGCAAACACGGGATGGGCCCAATCGCCTGTTTCGGGATGGAATCTCATTTTTTTCCTGGGGAGGAGGTGAAGAACGGAGACACGGAACGCTTGGGGTGTCCCCTTTGGCCTGAGTGGAACCAACCTTTTGTACCCTAAAAGGAGGCATGGATAATGGAGTTTGAACCAAGAGAAGAACAAAAAGAATTAAAATACAGTGAGCTCCGGATCTACACTGATGCGGAGCTAAACAATTACACCGAAGAAGAGCTCAAGAACTTCAAGGTAAAGCACAATATTCCCGATTTGGAAGAACTGGAGAAAGGTCCCTGGCCAAGCTTCGTGGCCGATGCAAAGCGAGAGGCCCTGCACAGGAAAAAGTTGCCCGCCGACCGGATGCTGATCGCCGCCGAATCGGTGGAGGACGTCCTGGGCCAACTCCAAGTCTCCTTTGACGACGGGGAAACCCATTGGAAACACGGCGGTATCGTGGGAGTCTTCGGGTACGGCGGCGGTGTGATCGGCCGATACTCCGACATGGCCGAGCGGTTTCCGGCCGTGGCTCACTTCCACACCATGCGGGTGAACCAGCCCGCAAGCAAGTTTTACACCTCCGACTACCTTCGGTCCATCTGCGACCTCTGGGAGTATCGGGGCAGCGGCATGATGAACCTGCACGGGTCCACGGGCGACATCATCTTCCTGGGCACCACGACGGAGCAGCTCGAACCCGTTTTTTACGAGCTGGGTCACGTGCTTCAGCAGGACCTGGGCGGTTCCGGCTCCAACCTGAGGACGCCTTCCTGCTGCGTGGGCAAGGCCCGTTGCGAGTGGTCCTGCTACGATACACAGGCCATGTGCTACGAGCTCACCCATTACTACCAGGATGAGCTCCATCGGCCGGCCTTCCCGTACAAGTTCAAGTTCAAGTTCGACGGCTGCCCCAACGGCTGCGTGGCATCCATCGCCCGCTCCGACATGTCGTTCATCGGTACCTGGCGGGACAACATCCGCATCGACCAGGCCGCGGTCAAGGCGTACATGGGCGGCAAGATCGCTCCGAACGCCGGCGCCCATGCGGGCAGGGACTGGGGCAAGTTCGACATTCAGAAAGAGGTCATTGATCTCTGCCCCACCAGGTGCATGTGGATGGAAGGCGACACCCTCAAGATCGACGACAAGGAGTGCGTCCGGTGCATGCACTGCATCAACGTCATGCCAGAGGCCCTCAGGCCGGGCAAGGACACGGGCGTGAGCCTGCTGTTCGGTGCCAAGGCCCCGATTCTGGAAGGCGCCCAGATGTCCGTTCTCACCATCCCGTTCATGAAGGTGGAGCATCCGTACGACAACATCAAGGAAGTCATAGAAAAGGTCTGGGATTGGTGGATGGAAGAAGGTAAGAACCGGGAACGTCTGGGTGAGCTCATTCAGCGTTACGGCATACCCAAGTTCCTCGAAGTCCTGGAATTGCCGCCCATGCCTCAGATGGTCACCGCACCGCGGGCCAACCCCTACATCTTCTGGAAAGAGGAAGATGTCCCCGGCGGTTGGGAGCGAGACATCAACGACTACCGATCCAGGCACAAGAGATAGGAGGGAAGCGATATGGCATTATCTACAGAAAGACTCGGACTGTTCAATCCCGATAAACCTATGCAGAACCGGCTCACGGACCTCGGCCCGCGGCATTTCTGGCAGTATTTCCCTCCCATTATTCAGAAGAACTACGGCAAGTGGACCCACCATGAAATCTTGGAGCCGGGCGTACTCGTCCACGTCTCCGAGACGGGTGACAAGGTGTTCACCGTGCGCGTGGGCGGCTGCCGATTCATGACCGTAGAGCATGTTCGTGAGATCTGCGACATCGCGGACAAGTACTGTGAAGGGTTCTGCCGGTTCACCACCCGGAACAACATCGAGTTCATGACGGACAGCCAGGACAAGATGGAGGCCCTCAAAAAAGACCTCCAGAGCCGCAAGCACGTCTCCGGGAGTTACAAGTTTCCCTTGGGCGGGACCGGGGCCGGCATTACGAATATCGTCCACACCCAGGGGTACCTGCACTGCCACACCCCGGCTACCGATGCCTCCTCCATGGTGAAGGCGGTTCTGGATGACCTGTTTGAGTATTTCCAGGGCATGACCTTCCCGGCCCAGGTGCGTATCTCCATGGCCTGCTGCCTGAACATGTGTGGTGCGGTGCACTGTTCCGACATCGCGTTGCTCGGGTACCACCGGAAACCCCCGGTGATCGACCATGAGGTGATGGACTCCCTTTGCGAGATTCCTCTGGTCATCGCGGCCTGCCCCACGGGCGCCATTTCCCCGGCCAAAACGGACGACGGCAAAAAGACCGTGAAGATCAAGAACGAGCGGTGCATGTTCTGCGGGAACTGCTACACCATGTGCATGGCCGTTCCACTCTCGGACAAAGAAGGCGACGGCGTGACCATCCTGGCGGGCGGCAAGATCTCCAACCGGATCAGCCCTCCGAAGTTTTCCAAGGTCGTGGTTCCCTGGCTGCCCAACAGCTTTCCGCGGTATCCCGAGGTCTGCCAGGACGTCAAGAAGATCGTCGAGGCCTACGCCGCAGACGCCAACAAGTACGAGCGGATCGGGGACTGGGCGGAGAGGATCGGTTGGGAACGGTTCTTCGAGAAATGCGATCTGCCGTTCAGTGAACACCTCATCGACGACTACCGGCTCCAGTACGATACCTACCGGACATCCACACAGTTCAAGTACACGGATGCGGCGTGGGCGGTATCCAAGGCCGCCGGAGGTATCGATTAGCGGTACCGTCCGTTTTGGCGGGCAGAAAGGAAGCAGTCGATGGAAGACATGAAAAAGGCCATTATGGATTTCGCTGAGAGCAGCAAAAAATCCAAGTTCTACTTCAGCGACCTGGAAAAGGCCGTCAAGAAAGTGAACCCCGATGCCAAGGCCCGTGACGTCAAAAAGGCGGCCACGGCATTGATCAACGAGGAGAAGTTGATCTACTTCTCCACAGGCAGCAGTACCATGTACGGCATGAAGGGACGGGGGCAGACCGAAGACCACTAGTCCCGGTTCTTCAGACGTCGAATGAGTGGCGGTAGGAGGCCGCTTCTCCCACGGGGGTGCGGCCTCTTTCCGTCTGCAAAAGGGAAAAACAACCGTCTCCAGGTGAATGACGTACTGGACCGGGCGATGGCCCTCCTCGTTTGTGAAGGCTTTTGCTTTTCACTGGGAGGGCATGAATCATCGCCCTTCACGTGGTCGGCTGTCCGATGGAGATGTTCCATCCGGAAGCAAACCTTGAAACCATCCACACGGCGGCGATTGAAACCGGCCGCGGAGAGAGCCGATGAAGACCCCCCAGGGCGCGGAAGAGTTCATTGCCGAACAGAAACAACAGCTCGCGGAAAACCCGGAATGTGCTAATTCGAGCTACAACCTGGGCGTAGCCCTCATGCAACAGGGAAAGCTGGACGAAGCGATCGGCGCCTTCAACGAGGCGATCGGCAATAGCGCCCGCATGTTCGAAGGATATGTCAACCTGGGATACATCTATTTTCAGAAGGGCGACCTGGAACACGTGGCGTTCGCCAACCAGAAGGCCATCGAAATCGAGCCTCGCTACGCTCGGGGATACGCGAATCTGGGCTTTGCGTATCTCCAGATGCAGAAGACCGATCAGGCTATCGAGGCCCTGGAAAAATCCATTGAATTGAATCCCAAGATCGTGCAGGCGTGGGCCAATCTCATCAGCGCCTACCTCCAGAGAGAGGACGTGGACAAGGCCATAGAAACGGGTGAGAAGTTGATCGCCTTCGCACCGGACTTCGCCTTGGGGCAGAACAATCTGGCCTTTGCCTACTACTGCCGGGACGAGCACCAAAAGGCGATTGAGCATGCGGACAGAGCGGTTTCCCTGGGGTTCGAGGTGCACGCCGAATTCCTGGAACGATTGGAACCCTATCGTGAAACCGGTTCGTGAGCGGCCTTTGTGCAGGCTGCGGCCACACCAATTCCCTTGACAACGGGAAGCGCCACATAGTAGAAAAAATGACTGTTCGCGCGGATTTTTTGCTCCCCGTTCACAGGGGCTTTTTCCATGGTTCAGGGAAGTTGTAATGAGGCCCACGATTGAAAGGAGGTCCTTTTATGGCGGATTGTTTGATCAATGTATTCCTCAGCGAGGATGAACAGAAGAAACTGGCGGAAGTGGGATTGGGCGACCAGGTCCTCGAAGTCGGCGGAAAGAAGGCCGTTCAGGTCCCCATGAGTCAAAAAGATCAGAAGAAACTGGTCAAAGGATTCCCGGATCTGACCTTTGATGACGCGAATGCCTGTGCGCTTCCGGAAGATGCCCAGAAAAAACTGCTGGATATCGTCCTGGATCTCAAGACGCTGGATGTGATGAAGTTCGCCATTACCAAGCTCTACAATCCACTTGCAGGAAAAGCGATTCGGAGCAAGACCTTCGGGTAGGTCGCAAGGCCTTTTTCGAAGGATATGGCTGTAAAACGGGGTTCCGGGGATCCTTTATGCCCCGATGCTCTGTTTTGTGGCCCCACCCCCCCGGGCACGTGGTGGATGGATCCCGGCGCCCGGGGCGGGCATGAATGCTGTCCGCATGTGCTGGCAGCATTTTTTTTCGTTTTCACCCACCCCTCAGGTGGGGAAAGGGTGCAGGAGCACAGGCCTGCCCATACATGCCTCACCCTTACCACGGAACCGAGGGTCATTCGAAACAGGAAGGATTATGGGAATCGACGCGCTTTTCCGCTCTTACGAACAACTCACGGCCCAGGCAGACGATGCCTTTGAGCAAATCGACCGGGAGTACCCTGACGCCGTGAAGTGCAGAAGGCACTGCGATGACTGTTGTCATGCCGTCTTTGGCCTTTTCCTTGTAGAGGCGGCCTATCTGCAGACTTTTTTTGCTGGGCTTCCCAGTGACGTGAAGGCCGAGACCATCCTTCGTTGCGGGGAGGCCGATCGGGAAATGGCGCGTTTCCAACAGGAATTGGAGGTGCTGGAAAAGGAGGGCAAGAAGACCGATGGCGATCCCCTGGCCTCACGACGCATCCGGTGTCCGCTCCTGAACCAGGACAAGGACTGTGTGCTCTATCCTCAACGACCCGTCACCTGCCGTATCTATGGGGTGCCCACTCGGATTCAGGGGAAGGGCCGCGTCTGCCGATTCTCCGGGTTTCAGGCCGGCATTTCCTACCCTACCTTTGACCTGGATGCGGTCTACCGGAACCTCTTCGAGCTGTCCAATGAGCTTGTGGAGATGGAGGAAGGCCCGGAGCCCGATCGTGCCGGCCTTCTCATCTCCGTGTCCAAGGCCCTGACGACTCCTCTCAAGGCCCTGATCCACGAGCCTCTCTAAGGCGTGTCCGCCCCCGGCCTTAAAACCAAAAAGTGATGGTGTCCCAAGAAGTCAGGGACCGACTCGTCTGCCCATGGGATCCCAGTGGGTTACGGCGTAGTGGATGGTCTTACGGAAACGATGATGGGATTTTTACCCGAAGAGCCCTTGAATTGCTTGATGGACCGCCTCCACATGCTCCTCAAGGTGGGCCTGGATGAGGGGACTCTCTTCCGGATCCCCCTCTGCAGAGAGGGCCGGGAGGGCATCGTGCAGGCGGAGAAGCTCCCCTGCTGAAAATGAACGAAGCAGGTCATGAATCTCCGGCAGATCGGCCGGAAGAACCCGGCCCCGGGTCTTCATTTCCTCCAGGGCCTTGAAGAACCCCTCCAGCGCAGAGGACACCGCCCAGGCCCCCGCCCAAAGGGGGGTCCCCACACCTTCCTGCCGGTCCAGGCGTAATCGGAGGAGAAGATTCAGGAGGAAATAGCAGAGAGCCACCAGAGGATGGATCCCCGCCTCCGCGGTGAGCCCAGGAAGGGGCCGGTAGCCCCGGGCCGTGGTGAGCCGGACCTCAAGAGGCGTTTTCGAGGTTCGCACAATGAAGTCCCCGGCGGCGTGGTGCCATAGAACGATTTGACGGAACGCCGAGGTGTCGTAATACAGGGTCAGAATGCGCGCTATTTCGCGGAACAGGTCCCGGGCCTCCCCCTCCGTTGCAAAGCGATATCCGTCGGTTGAATCCCAGAGGTGCACACGAACCGGGTCGCCTTCCTTTCCGGTGCCGAGATGCCACTCGTGAAAGTCCTCAAACCATTCGGCCAGCAGGATGAACAGGGGGGCCTTTGTTCGCCCGTCCCCACAGGAGATGTGTCCACTCAGAAGCGGCTTCGGCAGGTAGGGAAGGCTGAACGTTTGTTCCAGTTCGGCCATGAGGCGCTCTTCCCCGTCGAGGCATCTCCTGGCGCGGGAAGAGACCGCGGTGCTGGCTGCCAACCTCACTCGTTCCGAGCCCGTGAACAGGTCAACGCTGGCCACATGGTACAGGGCACCGTGCTTCTCCGTTCGAATGGATATTTCCCGAAGGTCCAGGGGAGTCAACCGGCACCCGAATCGATCGCCCAGGGCGCGGCAGAGGGGCCGGCCTTCCTCTTGAAGAAGAAAAGCCCGAAGGCCGCGGAGGTAGTCACCCAGGGTCAGGAAGGGGTGTGGCTCGTTGGGGCGGGTTTGAAAGGGGACGTCCAGATCCCTGGGTCCCAGGGGTAGGTCTCCTTCCGGGGAAGAGGCGTGGAAACGAACCTTCACAGTCGGTTCAGGGCCTCCCGGGCAAGGTCACCGACGCTCGGCCACTGGATGACTCCCTCACGATAGACTCGCACGGCGTGGGGGTCGTCCCGGAGTTTTGCGAGGTCCTCGCGCATCTCGGACGCATTGAGGGCACCGAGAAGGCGGGCCGTCTGACCGCGAACCGCCGGGTCCGGGTCGCTCAAGAAGGCCAGGAAGTGGAACGTGTATTTACGAAGCAGGTCGGGGCGCACATCCGCCACGGTGGCTATGGCTTCCAGCGTCGGAGCCCTGCGGGACTCGTCCCCCAAAAAGGAAAAGAGCTGGGGCAGGTACCCGGCATAGAGTTCGGGCCTGTGCCGGATGATTTCGCCGATCGCCTCAAAGGCCCCCCAGCTCGAAGCGGCCGTGTCCGAGATGGCGTAGAAGAGACCTTGAACGATTTTGGACACGGTGCCGGGATTGGAGTCTCCCACCACCGCACTTACGCGTCCCATGGCCTCGGCGGCCCGGCGGCGCATGGTGTCATCCCCTGAGTAAATGAGACGCTGAAGGGTCCGAAGGAGCTTCGAATCCGTGGGCGCCGCAGCGAGCAGAGGTTCCATGTGCCGATCCAGGACGTGAGCCTCCACGTCCTTTTTGGATAGAGGCGGCGCCTTGGGCGCGGAATCGCCAGGGGAGGGGGCCTTCGTTTCCGGAACCCCTTTGGCCTGTTGCAGCCGTTTTTGAACTCCGTCGCCGGTGACTTCCAGGACCTCGTCGTGGAGACGCACGAACACGAGCACCCCGGCGATCCGTCGGCTCTGGTAAAAGCCCCCGGGAATGATCAGGTGGGTCTTGTAGTCGTAGTGATCCACGATCTCCAGGCGGTAGTCCTCTTCGGGAAGGAGGTTCCAAGCGAGGTCCCAGTCCATGTTGCAGCCGAAGACAAGGGCTTCGATTTGAGCCGAACCCACGTTCCGCCCGGTCTCGTCGCACGCGTACACACTGCCGCAACTGCAAGACCCCACGGGCATTTCTCCCAGTCGGCGGGTGGGAAGTTCCAAGGGGGGCTCTACCATGAGCCCGCAGAACGGGCAGGTGGGGCGCCTGAAGACATCTCGTCCCCTGAATTTCTGGTCCAGCATGATTTCCTGTTCCTGTGTGTCATTGCCGCGGGTGCGGCGCGGCCTGAATCTTAGGGGCCCTGTCCTTGTCCGGTTCACAGTCCCAGATCGACGGTCCTGGCGTCCTCATCGTACTCGAATTCCGTAATCTCGAAGTCGTCCCCCACAGACCGGAAGTGGAGCACCCAGTGGTCATAGGCCTCGCCGGCGAACCCGCAACCCAGGGACCCCATGCGGGCGCTGTACAGCCTGAGCCTGGGGCCGACGCGTTCCGCGAAGACTCGGGTGATGTGGGCTCGCTCTTCCGTGTCGAGTTCATGCATGCCGGTGTCATGTGCCCTTTTTGAGCTCATGGTGTGCGATCTGATGCATGAAGAAAAGAAGGAACGCCACCCTGGGGCAGCTTCGTTGAAGGGGAAACCAAGGTGGTGGCAACCCCGATCGCCTGAAACCACCCGTTGGCCTCCTCCGGCCTCGAGGGCCGAACCCAAGGTGAATGGGCGAACGGGCTATCGACTGAAGCCGGGGAGTTCCAGGGTTGAACAGGTGTTTCCGGAGCCGCATGATTTTGAGTCCAGCTTGGCCTGTTTGCCGCCTTTGCCCACACCCATGGCGTAGTTCGTGACGCTGACCACCCGCTCGATCGTGGTCCCGCTGCACTCGGGGCAGGTGAAGTCCACCGATTCGTCGGACGATTTGAAGATCTTTTCAAAAACGGCTCCGCATTGAACGCATCGAAATTCGTAAATGGGCATGCTGCTTCTCCATGAACGGGGTCCCGTTCGCTTGTGATATTCTTCTCATGAACTATAATGCCTGAAAAAGGTGAAGTCAATTGATCCTCGGAAAAGCGGAGGAGCCCCCTCCTGTGCGGGCCTTTCCGTCATCGATCTCGGGATCTGGACGGCCGGATAGCCGGCCCTGCGGGAAGAAGACACCATGATCCTCTCGTTTCATCCCTGCCTCATGGCCGATCGGCAGATCATTCTGGGATCCCGCCGCACGCTGGATTCAGAGGATCGGTCCCTGGTGGATCAGGCCGACGCCATCCTCCTCCCCCTGACGTGCAGTGAGGCCCTCTATCAGGCATGCAGGAAGTCCGGAGCGAGGCTGTTCCCCTCCTACGAAAGGCGCTACGCATATCCGGGCAAGGCGGGCCAGATCCGTCTCTTCCGTGAACACGGGCTGCCCCACCCCGAGACCCGCATATGGCCGTCCGTGGGGTCGCTTCAGGAGGCCCTCGGGCATGGCGCGGCGCTTCCCCACGCGGTTCCCTTTCTACTCAAGACGGACATGGATCACGAGGGGATGGGCATTCAGGTGATCCGATGCGAAGAGGACCTGGGGCCCGCCCTGACGGCCCTGGAGCGGAGACAGGGACGGGAGGGGGGGAAGATCCTCAGTCAGGCCCTGGTGCATACCGAAGGGAACGCCCTGCGCGGGGTGATCGTGGGTCGGGATATTCGGACCTACTGGAAGCGGGCGCCAGGCGCCGACGGGTGGTTGGCCACCGTAAGCGGGGGTGCGGCCATTGACGTTGCATGGCGAAAGGACCTTCAGGCAAAGGGCCGCCGGGTGGTGGAGAGGTTTCTCGATGAATTGGGGATCAATGTGGCCGCCGTGGACATGGTCTTTCCCATGGATCGCCCGAACCCGGCGCCGCTGGTCCTGGAGATCAATTACTTTTTCGGGCGCCGGGGCCTCGGCGGAAGTGAGGCGTTTTACCGTATCCTCTTTCGGGGCGTACAGGCGTGGCTTCAGGAGGAAGGCCTGGATCCCGGCCGCGTCCGCCTAGCTTGAGGGACGGAGTGTTTTCGTTCCGAATCCGGCGGTTTACTCGCCGTAGAAGGCCACAGAGACTCTTCGCGATCGCGGCCCGTCAAACTCGCAGAAGAAGACCTTCTGCCAGGTCCCCAGGACCAGTCGCCCCTCTTCCACCATGACGGAAATCGAGCTTCCCATGAGAGACGCCTTGATGTGGCTGTCTGCGTTTCCCTCCATGTGGCGATACCCGGCATGAGGCGGGACCAGGTCCTCGAGTCTGCTCAGGATATCCTCGCAGACCGCGGGATCGGCGCCTTCATTGATGGTGATCCCTGCAGTGGTGTGTGGCACATATGCGATGCACAGTCCGGACCGGATTCCTCTTCGGGCCACCTCGTCTTGCACAGCCGCCGTGATGTCCACCATCTGGTTCCGGTCGCGGGTCTTGACCCCAATGATCGTCGGCATGGCGCATTCCCCTGGGCTTCAAACGGTTCGCTCGGGTCTTTCTCAGGCCGCTCTTTTTTCCTCGATGGCGACGTGGTCCTCGAAGCCTTCCTCGTTCAAGTAGACATTGATCGTTTCCAGGGACGAGGTTTTCCAGACGCCGCCCACGTAGTTCGCCATGATCGGGAGTTCGCGATCCCCATCGCCCCGATCCGCCAGAATGGCCAATTCGATCCTGCGCGGGCGGCCGTAATCGATCAATGCGTCCATGGCCGCCCTGACCGTGCGTCCCGTGAAGAGGACGTCGTCCACCAGGATGACGGTCTTCTCGTCGATAGGGCAGGGGATCTCGGTTTTGCCCACAATCGGAGTGGGTGCGATCCTCGTCCAGTCGTCCCGATAGAGAGTGATGTCCAGGACGCCGGTAGGGGGTCTTTCACCGTTGATCCGGCCGATGGCGTCCTGAAGTCGGACGGCCAGGAAGGCCCCCCCCGTCCGAATACCCACCAGGACCACGTCGTCCATGGAGGGATTCCTCTTCAGGATATCCTCAGCCATGGCAAGAATCCGTTGGGCGATGTCCTTCTGCTTGAGGATCACTCGTTTTTTCATGGTCATTCATGCCCTGTGTTTCTCTGAAGTAAAAAACTTGCATTGTATGGAGGTATTTTGTAGAAATCAATCAAAAAACCGGCCTCTGCCGGTCAGACCTGACGGCCGGAGAGGGCCGAGTCGGCCCCGGCCGAAAGGAGAGGGATCGATCCATGGAAAATGAACTGGACGCCCTGACCCATCGCCTCGAATATACGTTCCGCCGCAGGGAACTCCTGGAGGAGGCCTTTCGCCACTCGTCTTATGTAAACGAATCCGGAGACCCGGACCTTCGGGATAATGAACGGCTTGAATTCCTGGGGGACGCGGTGCTCGACCTGTCCGTCAGTCACATGCTCATGGACCTCTTTCTGGACGCCCGGGAAGGGGAGTTATCCAAACTGCGTTCCATGGTGGTGAACGAGCGGGGACTCGTCCGCGTGGCGGAGATGCTGAACCTCGGAGAATATCTGCGCCTGGGCCGGGGAGAGGAATTGACCCGGGGCCGTCACAAACCCTCCATCCTGGCCAACACGGTGGAGGCACTGATCGGTGCTCTCTATCTCGATGCGGGCTTTGATCGGACCGATGGCATCATTCGCAGGTTGTTTTCTCCATTGGTTCGTGAAATGGACATGGAGGCCATGGGACTCGATTACAAGAGCCTGCTCCAGGAGTTTACTCAGCGGCGATACAGGACCCGCCCGGAGTACGTCCTCATGGAGGAGAGCGGTCCCCCCCACGACCGAACCTTTCGAATCGCCCTTCTCCTTCATGGCAGGGTGGTGGCGGAGCGTTCGGGAAAAAGCAAGAAGTCGGCTGAGCAACATGTGGCCAGGGAGGCCTACACGTGTCTGATGCAAGACGAAGACGGCCCTTGATCGTTCCCCTGTTCATCCCCAACCAGGGGTGTCCCCATCGGTGCGTCTACTGCCGCCAGGAGGACATCACGGGGCAGGGTGGGGAGTGGCTGACGCCGGCCGGCGTGGGCCGGAGGCTGAGTGAGGCGGTCCGGTCGCCCCGGTTTGACCCGGCCTGCGCACCGGAGATCGCGTTTTACGGAGGAACGTTCACCGGGCTCGAGCCCCAATTCATGGAGGGGCTGCTGGAAGCGGCCCATGCCTGGATCGCCAGAGGCCTGTTTCAACGCATTCGCGTCTCCACGCGTCCCGATTCCCTGGACGGGGACCGGATGGAGGTGATGCGGCGATATGGAGTCGCCACGGTGGAACTGGGGATTCAGTCCATGGTGGACCACGTCCTGAGGGAGACCCGGCGCGGGTACACGTCGGCCCAGGTGGAAGAGGCCGTCATTCGTCTTCGGGCCTTCGGATTCAGGGTGGGGGCACAACTCATGCCGGGTCTTCCCGGGGACAGTGACGAACGGTTCGCCGAGACCGTGGAGCGGGTGATCGCCCTTCATCCGGACATGGTCCGCCTCTACCCCACGGTCGTTCTGAGGGGCACGCGGCTTGCAGACTGGTATGCCCGGGGTCGATTCCGGCCCCTGTCCCTGGATCGGGCGGTGGCCCTCTGCGCGGAGGCCTGCTCCAGGTTTGAGGAGAAAGGGATTCCCGTGATTCGAATCGGCCTGTATGCCTCCCCCGACCTGGTGGAGCAGGGTGGGTTGCTTGCCGGACCCTGGCATCCCGCCCTCGGGTTCATGGTTCGCTCCGCCGTCTATCAGAAGGCCCTGGCCGCCCTTCTTCCTCTTCGCGGAGAAAAGAAGGAGATCGATATCCGGGTTCACCCCCGGGATGTGCCCCTTGCCCGGGGATACCGGAACCAGGGGCTTCGAAGCATGATCGAGAGGACCGGGGCCCGCACCCTCCGGGTCCTTCCGGACGAAGGCATGATTCCCTGTCATCCGGTGGTGGAGTGCGGGGCCGCCACGAGGCGGGGAGCGGAACCAGGGAGGCCCCTATGACGGATGTCAGCAACGAGACCTCCCATGATGCGCCGTCCTTTCGCTCCGGTTTCGTGGCCTTGGTGGGCCCTCCCAACGTGGGCAAATCCACCCTGATGAACCGGATCGTCGGTAAAAAGATGGCGATCGTCTCCCCCAAGCCCCAGACCACCCGGAACCGGATTCTCGGCATTCTCCACAGAGAGGGCTTTCAGATCGTGTTCATGGATACCCCGGGTATTCACCGCACCCGGACCGCTCTCCATCGAAGCATGGTGGCCTCGGCCTGCGAGGCATGTCAAGAAGTGGATCTGGTGGCCGTGATGATCGACCGGAGGAGGCCCGACGATCCGGATGTCCCTCTCATCCTGTCCCAACTGCGACAGACCCGGACACCCGCGATCCTCGTCATCAACAAGATCGACACCGGACCGAGGGAAACGCTTCTTCCCATCATGGCCGCCTACGGAAAGCGCCATCCTTTTGAGGCGGTGGTGCCGGTCTCTGCACTCAACGGAGAGGGTGTGGATACACTGATCCAAGAGATTCGAGATCGTCTCAAGACGGGCCCCCGGTTTTTTCCCGACGACATGGACACGGATCAGTCCGAGTCCTTCCTGGCGGCCGAAATCATCCGCGAAAAGGTGTTCATGGAGACCCGCAAGGAGATCCCGTACTCCGTGGCGGTCACCGTGGACGCCATGGAAGAGCGGGCACGGTCCGGCATGCTCTACATCGCGGCCCGAATCCATGTGGAGACCCCTTCGCAGAAAAAGATCCTGATCGGACAGGGGGGGCGGGTGATCAAGTCCATCGGGGAGAAGGCGCGGGTTGATCTGGAAAAACGCTTTGCCGGGCGTGTCTATCTGGACCTGGTTGTGCGCGTGGACAAGAATTGGAGCCGGGACACGCGGGCACTGAGGCGACTGGGCTACTGACGAGGGGGTGGGATCGCCCCGCAGGGATCCGTAACGGATGTCGGAGCATGGGTTTTCCGTTCAGGGATGAGCGTCGAAGGCACCCTCCAAAACGGGCGGTTTGATGGAGGGTGACGGTGGAATTGCACCCCGAAGGTGACGAAACAGGTGGACTATAAACAAAAAAACCAACCCCGGGAGGTGGGTTGGTTCCTTTTTTAGGAGGAAAGAGTTCGTTTTCGATTCGCCCTTCCAACTTGCAACTCGCTTGCCAAAACTTCTCGAATCTCTCGGTTTGATTGTAACTTTATGGTATTACTGGTTTTAATCTTCAGCCGCCGCCCTCTGTCGTTCCGAAGCCATGCCGGGGTTGGTACAAAATATTGTACCCACGAGGCCCCCATTTCCGGCCGTTAGCGAATAACCGATTGAAATAAAATGAGATATCGAGGTCCAAAAATTTAAACCCCTAGACCGTGATATTGTACTTCTTCATCTTGTGCTGCATGAGGCTTTTGGTGATACCAAGAGTGGCCGCGGCATGGGCCTGAACATATTCAGCGTGCTCCAGCGCCCGTCGTATGAGTTTTTCCTCTATCTTTTCAAGGGTTTTCTGAAGTGGCGCGTCCAGTGGGATGAAGCGTTCCACGGGCAGGTCGTCCGGCGGTCCCGACAACTCGTCGGGCAGGTCCTCCGGCTTGATGATCCCGTCGGTGTTGAGGACCACGGCCCGCTCGATGACGTTCTCCAGTTCTCGAATGTTTCCGGGCCAGGTATGGCCGTAGATCACCTTCCAGACCTCCGGACTCACCTGGATGTTCTCGGCACCGGTGGTACCGCCGTATTTTTCGATGAAATGGTTCACCAGGAGCCGGATGTCCTCGGTGCGTTCCGTCAGGGGCGGCACTTCGATGTGAATGACGTTCAGGCGGTAAAACAGGTCCTCCCGAAAGACGTCGTTGGCCACGTCTTCCTGAATGTTGCGGTTGGACGCCGAGAGGACCCGCACGTCCACCTGGATCGATCTCGTCCCGCCCACCCGTTCGAATTCCATTTCCTGAAGGACCCGAAGGAGTTTGACCTGGAGGGAAGGGGGCATTTCCCCCACCTCATCGAGGAAAAGGGTGCCGCCATCGGCCATCTCGAATCGTCCTTTTTTCATGGCGATCGCGCCGGTGAAGGCCCCCTTTTCGTGGCCGAACAGCTCGCTTTCAAGCAGGGTCTCAGTCAGAGCGCCGCAATTGATGGAGATAAATGGGCGGTCACTGCGCGGGCTGTTGTAGTGAATGGCCTTGGCGATGAGTTCCTTGCCCGTGCCCGAGGGACCGGTGATCAAGACGGAGGCCTTGGAGCGGGAGACCTTCCCGATCAACTGGAAGATCTCCTGCATGGGTTTACTCTTTCCAATAATATTTCCATAACTGTATTGGGATATGAGAGCCCTGCTCAGGCGTCTATTTTCTCGAATGAGACGATAGTTTTCAAGGGCTTTTTTTATGGTTAATTTAAGCTCTTCATTCTGAAAAGGCTTGGTTATATAGTCATATGCACATTTTTTCATAGCTTCGACAGCCATTTCAATGGTTCCATAGGCCGTCATCATGATAACCGGGACCTCCGGTTTGATTTTCTTGGCCTCATCCAGAAGCTCCATGCCGGTCATGCCCGGCATCTTCATGTCCGTGATGATCAGGTCCACCTCGGCCTCCCGGACAAGGCGCAGGGCGTCCCGAGCGGTCCCGGCGGTGAGGATCTCGTATCCTTCCGGGCCGAGCAGGGCCTCGAGGACGACGCGGTAGTTTTTCTCATCGTCGACGATCAGAATGGTGTCCATAAAATGCCCGCCTGTCTGGTTTCCGCTGTGGGCCGGCCTCGATTATCGAGGGAGCCGAAGAGTGACGGTGGTTCCCTCGCCCGGCAGAGTGGATATGTCGATGCTCCCGTTGTGACCTTCCACGATCTTTTTCACGATGGACAGACCCAGGCCCGTTCCCCTCCCCTTGGTGGTGAAGAAGGGATTGAAGAGCTTCTGGAGGTCGGCCTCGTCGATCCCTTCCCCCATGTCTCGAATCTCCACACGGTAGGCGTACCGTTCCTGGGTCAGATCGACCCGGATCGTGCCGCCTTCCGGCTGGGCCTGGACGGCATTGATCAGAATATTGAGAAAGGCCCGGTAGAGTTGATCGGGATCCGCCTGGACAGGGGCGTCCCGGCCGTCGAGATTGTGCTCCACCCGAATCCCTTCCTTCTCGAACATAGGATCCAGAAAAGAGATGTTTTTCAACAGGATGTCCGAGAGGGAAGCGTCACGGATGTTGGGCGTCTGGGGCCTGGCGAAGTCCAGGAATTCCGTAACGATACTGTTCAGTCTCCCCGCTTCTTCCCGAATGACGCTGGAAAGCCTCTTCTGGGTCTGGCCCGCGTCCGGAAGGCTGGCCAGGAGTTCGGCGGTGCTTTGAATGATGCCGAGGGGATTCTTGATCTCGTGGGAAACGCCCGCCACCATTTCTCCCAGGGCGGCCAGACGCTCGGCCTGGTGCAACTGATTTTCCAGTTCTCTCTGTTCGCGGGCGTGGGCCTCGATGAATGTCTCCGCCTTGCGGACGATGAGGAGCAGGGCCACGAAAATCGAGCCCATGATGAGGATGGAAAGGCCGAACACCAGGTATTGAAACCGGGCAATGGATTCATACTCCTCGCTCATGTCCTGGATCACTTCGAACACACCGGCCACATAGCTTCGCGCCCCCAGGAAGGGGTGGGCCCCCCGAAAGGGGATGTATGTCCGCAGTTTTCTTTCTCCTCCCGAGGTTTCTATATTCAGGCCCCAGAGGTCGTTCGTCTTCGAAACCATGCGCGAGGAGCGCTCTCCCTGGACGGCCTTTTCGTATCCGGGGGTCTTCGCAATCCGTTGTCCGATGAGGCGTGAATCCGTGCTGTAGGCGATCACTCCCTTTTCGATGTCGTAGATGTTCACCAGATCGACCTTGAATCCATGAATCGTGTTCCGGACGATCCGGTCCATCAGGTCCTGCTGGTCTTCGTCCCGAAGGCGAATCTGACCGAAGCGGCGCAGGACCGGCACGGCGAAGTTCTGAAATACCTGGTGGTTCAGGTTCTGTCCCACCAGGAGGGCGTAGTTTTCATAGCTTTGAAGAAGGATCTCCTCGGCCTTCTTGGAAATGGCCAGGGAGAAGGGAAAGCTGAAGATGAGCAGGACGACGAAGCTCGCAGCCGCAAAAAACTTCATCAGGCGGAACTGTTTCCCTTTGGCGTGTGTGGAGTTCGGGGTCATCTCCGACGGCCTTTGAAAAAGGGGAAGGTCGAGGACAAATGGACATGGACATGGAATTCGGTATGACCTATCATCGTGGTTCTCCGTCCCCAGGGTTGTCGGTCTCTTATAGCACCATCCGCCGGGACGGTAAACCCGTGTGTTTCAACCGGTTCCGGCCATGGGCGTCCGCCCGCCACCGCTCCGCATGAAAGAGACGCTTGAGGGGCGGACCGTCAAACCTTCCGGAAAGGTCGTGTGCCCGATGACATGCAAGACAGACCTTCAGCGCCTTCCGTTCATGCTCTATGCCGACGAGCAGGGGCGGATTTTTGACCACCCCCACCTCCGTCTGGCCGGATACTCCGGGGGCGATCCGGTCCCCGTGGAGCGAGAGGACCTCGTTCCCATGCCGGAATACAGCAAGCTGTTTTTCCTTCCCGGGTGCGCGCCCGTGGGCCTCGATCCGGACACCGGACGATACGAGGTGGTCGAAACGGTCCGGTCAGGCCGGCGGATGCGGCCGTGCTATGCCGTGGCCGCGTTTTTGGAGCCGGGAATCGTACGTACGCTCCTTCCGGCGTCGGACTGCCGGTCTCAGGATGTGATCCTTCCCAACTGGGCCTATACCGCGGTAGGCTTTGACCATGATCGGTACTGGGCCGCCGGCTTCCGCGTGGAGGACAATCCCCGCTGGGATCCCCGCAACTACGACGACCGGGAACTCGTCCCGGCCATAGACGCCTTTCTGGCCTCCAGCGGATCGAGTCCGCTGGCCAGGCACCTGGTGAACTGCGCCGTGAGTAACCACTGTTTTGCCGCCAAGAACCTCTTCCTCCGACGCTGGGAGGCGCCCCTCCCTGTGAGCCGCACGTGCAATGCCTCCTGCCTCGGGTGTCTTTCCCTCCAGCCCGACGACGGCTGTGAGGCCTCCCACCAGAGAATCGCATTCAGACCGTCGGTGGATGATATCGTATCCCTGGCCGTGGCCCATCTGGAGGCGTCCGAACGCGCCATCGTGAGCTTCGGGCAGGGATGCGAGGGGGAGCCCCTGACCGAGCATGCGCTCATCGCCGAAAGCGTTCGGGAGATTCGAAAGAGGACCGGGCGGGGGACGATCAACCTGAATACGAACGGGAGCATGCCGGATCGGGTTCGGGAGATCGCGGCGTGCGGCCTGGATTCCATTCGGATCAGCATGAACAGCGCCCAGTCCGACCTCTACCGGGCCTACTACCGGCCGCGCGGTTACGATTTCGAGGATGTGGTGGAGTCGCTCTGTGAAGCGGGGAAGATGGGTCTCTATACGATGATCAACCTGCTGGTCTTCCCGGGCGTCTCGGACCGGGAGAAGGAACTGACGGCGCTGAAGGATTTGATTCGACGGACCGGGGTCCGGTTCCTCCACCTGAAAAACCTCTGTATCGATCCTCGGCTCTATCTGGAGCGAATGCCCGAAGACGATTCACCGGCCGTGGGCATGCGTCGCATGGCCCGTCTTCTGACGGAAGCGTTTCCCCAGGTATCCCTGGGGTATTTCAACCAGCCCGTTCGTGATTGAGCTTCTCTCTATGGTTGCGGTCTCCGGTGCCTGTGTCGGCCTCATGGGGCCAGGTGTCCGGCTTTTTCGCGGGCAACGGCCCGGTATCCGATGTCGGTACGGAAATAGACGTTGGGCCAGGTGATGCGGCGGACCATCTCGTAGGCCCGGGCCCGGGCATGGCTCACCGATGTTCCGAGAGCCGTAACGCACAGGACCCGTCCGCCGCTGGTGACGACCTGACCGTCCTGCAGGGCAGAGCCTGCATGAAAGACCTTGAGATCGTCCGACTCGGTCTCGGGCAGGCCGGAAATGGGATCCCCTTTGCGGTAGGACTCGGGATACCCTCCCGCCGCCATGACCACGCCGAGGGAGGCCCGTTCGTCCCACTGGACGGTAGTCCGGTGGAGAGAGCCATTCAGGGCGGAGAGGCATAACTGCGGTAGATCGGATGAGAGCCGGAGCAGAATGGGTTGGGTCTCAGGGTCTCCGAACCGGCAGTTGTACTCCAATACCCGGGGGTTGCCTTGGGCGTCGATCATCACGCCGGCGTAAAGAAACCCGAGGTAGGGGTGGCCTTCCCGGGCCATGCCGCTCACCGTGGGCTCGATGACCCGGGTCATGATCCGGTCATAGACCTCCGGGGTCACCACGGGGGCCGGGGAATAAGCGCCCATCCCCCCCGTATTGGGGCCCATGTCGCCGTCGTCCCGGGCCTTGTGGTCCTGGGAAGTGGCCAGAGGAAGGATGTGTTCACCGTCCACCATGACGATGAAGCTGGCCTCCTCTCCTTCCAGGAGTTCCTCCACCACGATGAGTCGCCCGGCTTCCCCGAAGTCGCGGCCCGAGAGCATGCCTTCGGCCGCCTGAAGGGCCTCTTCCCGATCCCGGGCCAGGATCACGCCTTTGCCGGCGGCCAGGCCGTCCGCCTTGACCACCATGGGACCGTCGCAGGATTCGATGTAGGTTCTCGCCGGTTCCCACTCCCGAAAAGAACCGTAGGCGGCCGTGGGAATGCCGTGTCGCGCCATGAAGTCTTTGGCAAAGGCCTTGGAGCCCTCGAGCCGGGCCGCGGAACGGGTCGGGCCGAAGCAGGGCAGCCCGGCCAGGTCGAATGCGTCCTTGATCCCTTCCACCAGCGGGGCCTCCGGACCGACGATGGACAGCCCTACGTTCTCACGGTCGGCGAAACGGACCAGACCGTCTATGTCCGACACGGAGATGGGGACGTTTTCGACGCCCGTCTCCCGAGCCGTGCCGGCGTTTCCCGGCGCCACGAAGACCTTGGCCACATCACTGGAACGGGCCGCCTTCCAGGCGAGAGCGTGCTCCCGCCCTCCGCTTCCGATAATCAGAATATTCATGGAAACCCCTCTCGACCGGTCCGGTCTGCCGGGGCGCGCCACGGGCCCCGAAAATGGAATGATGAAGAAGGCGTCCCCGTCCCTGATTCGTGACCGGGATGTGATTGCATCCGGCAGTGAACCAGGATGCGGGCGGGGTGTCAAGGGGGAAACCCTGCAGGGCAAGGTATCTCGGACCGTGAAAGTTACGGGATGATTCATGATTTCTGTTGTCAAACCGCGGGTTTTACGATTTAATGAAAACCGCGATGCACGAGGGATATCGCGCTGTGAACCGGCTGGAAACGACGGCGGCTTTGTGAATCGGGGCCCTGCGGTTCCCGTGCCAGAGGAGAGGATATGCGGGTTTGGATCATGCGGACGGTGATGGTGGTCTTCTTCTGCGGGGGAATGATCGGGTGTTCGGGCGAGGAACCTCCACCTCCGGAGAATCCCGATTCCAGGGCCATACGCAGGCCTATTGAACGGCCCGTGAAACAAAATCGGGCTTCCGCAGCGAACCCCCGGCCGGCGCTGCAGGTGGAGCCGGAGGTCGTCGAGGTCGAGAAAGCCGGTCCGAAGCCGGAAACGCCTGTCGAGCCCGAGGCCCCCGCGACGGCGACGGCGACGGCGACGGCGGAGGCGAAGGAGAACATTCCGGACCGCGAAGGGGAGCGGCACGTGGAGGCCCCCATCGGGGAAGACGGCCTCTATACGGTCCAGCCGGGTGACAGCCTGGCGGTGATCGCCGGACGGGAGGAAGTCTTCGAGGATCCGTTGAAGTGGCCCATTCTTTTTCAGCTCAACCGGGATCGACTGCACGGTGTAACCATGGACGAGCGACTGCCCGAACGGTCCCTTCCCGAGGGAATCCGGCTTCGATTTTCCTTGGAAGAAAAGGCCGGGGCCCGGACCGAACCGGACGGGACCGAGAACTGGGTCGTGAACGTGATTTCGTCACCCACGGCGGACCGGATCGACGGCCCGGCCGTCCGTCTCATGGATGAGGGTCTCCCGGTCTACATCAGCAGGGCCACGGTGAAGGGGCAGCGGTGGATGCGGCTCCGCGTGGGGTTTTTCAAGGACCGCGACTCTGCCATGAAGGCCGGAAAGGAATTCCAGAAGATCCTGGGCCAGGAGGACTACTGGCCCGTTCGAATCGGACCGGAGGAAACGGCGGAATTTGCCGCGTACCTGAAATAGCGCTCATCCAGAAACGCATGCTGAGCGCTGGCAAGTTTCCAGTTCAGAAATGGAGTATTTTTCGCAAGATCAAGGAATCCCGTAGATTGACGCAGAGATTGCGGAAAATAGCCATTTCTGGATGGAAACGAAATAGGCCTCGTCCTCGGGTTGCGAAGAAGCCGAGGTCTCCATCCAGGGCGGCGCTGAGAGTCGAGGCCGCGGAAAAGAGCGAACAGGGATGAAGGGGAAGCGGGTCGTCCTTGGAGTGACTGGAGGCATCGCCGCTTACAAGGCGGCGGAGCTGATTCGTCTGCTGGTTCGGGAAGGGGCCGAGCCGCGCGTGGCCATGACCGAAAACGCGGGAAAGTTCATCGCTCCCTTGACATTCGAGGCCCTTTCGGGCCGCAGGGTCGTTCGAGGCCATTTCGATTCCGGTACCGAACCCATGGATCACATCACCTGGGGTCAGGAGTCGGATCTGGTGATCATTGCGCCGGCAACGGCCAATTTTGTGGCGAAGATGGCCCTGGGAATCGCCGACGATTTCCTCTCCACCATGGTCCTTGCCGCCACGGCTCCGATTCTGGTCTGCCCCGCCATGAACGATCGCATGTGGGGCCATCCCGCGGTTCAGGGAAACATGAGGACCCTTCGTGAGCGAGGGGTTTCCGTCATGGAGCCCGAGAGCGGAGACCTGGCCTGCGGAGCTGCGGGGCCGGGCCGTCTCCCCGAGCCGGAAGACATCCTGGAGAGGGCCCGCGGGGTCCTGGCGCCCCAGGATTGGGCGGGCAGGAAGATCCTGGTGACGGCCGGAGCCACGGTGGAGTCCATCGATCCGGTCCGGTTCATCACGAACCGGTCCAGCGGCCGAATGGGATACGCCTTGGCCCGAGCCGCGAGACGAAGGGGCGCCTCCGTGGTCCTGGTGAGCGGGCCGTCGGCACTGAAACCGCCCCGAGGGGTTACCTTCATCGGAGTGCGTTCCGCCGAGGACATGAGACAGGCGGTCCTGGCGGAACGGGACGGGTGCGACGCCGTGGTCAAGGCGGCGGCCGTGGCGGACTACCGGCCGAGGGAGTCGGCAGGTCAGAAGATCAAGAAAGAGGAAGGAGGCACGGTCCTGGAACTGGTGCGCACCCCGGACATTCTCGCTGAACTGGGATGCGGTCGAGAGGACGGGTCATGTGTCATGGTGGGATTCGCCGCGGAGACCGAGTCGCTTCTGGAAAACGCCCGGGATAAACTCAGGAAAAAGAATGTGGATATGATCGTCGCCAACGATGTCTCGCGAGCCGATTCGGGTTTTGATACGGAAACGAATCTGGTCAAGATTCTTCATCGGGATGGGCGCGTGGAGGACCTCCCCCTTATGTCCAAGGATGACGTCGCGGACCGAATCCTGGACCGGATCAGGGATCGATGGACGTAGGCCCCAATCCCGGAGCGGAGTTGAGATCCGTCATCCGGAACCTTAAGGAATTGCTTCGGGCGGACCGGGATCTCGGACTGGAGCCACCCCCGGTTTCCCCTTCGTCGCGCGTCTTCGCAGCAGGGACCGGGGAAGGGAAAGGCCCCGTGGATGAGACGGCCGGGGTCCGCACGCTCGAAGAACTCCGGGCAGTCCTCGGGGAATGCCGCCGGTGCCGGCTTCACGAGGAACGGACCCACCTGGTCTTCGGCGAGGGAGATCCGCGGGCGGACCTCGTCTTTGTGGGCGAGGGCCCCGGAAGAGACGAGGACAGGGTGGGACGGCCTTTTGTGGGCGAGTCGGGCGGTCTTCTGACCCGGATCATCGAGGCCATGGGACTCACCCGGGATCAGGTCTACATCTGCAACGTGGTGAAGTGTCACCCGCCGAGGAATCGGGATCCGCGGGAAGACGAGGTGGGAGCCTGTACACCCTTCCTTCGAAGGCAGCTCGATCTGATTGAGCCGGCGGTGATATGCGTCCTGGGACGGGTGGCCGGCCGTGCCCTTCTCGGGGCGGATTTCTCCATCACCCGGGATCGGGGCCGGTGGTTCGATTATCGCGGAGTCCGCGTGATGCCGGTGTTTCACCCGGCCTACCTGCTGAGGAATCCGAGTGCCAAGCGTCACGCGTGGGAGGATGTGCAGAAGATCATGAAACTCCTGGAAACGGGGGGGAGAGGCGATGCATGACGCACGGCGTTTCCGAAACGGTCTCTGGCTCTTTCTGGCCCTCGGGATCCTTTTTGCCGGGACGCCGGCCCCCACCCTGCATGCCGGGGACATGGATTCGGTCCTGATCATCGATCTGGATGGTCCCATCAACCCGGGGAGCGCCCTTTACGTGGCCCGGGGGATCGGGGAGGCCCTGGACCGGAGAGCGGCCCTGATCGTCCTGAAGATGGACACGCCGGGTGGCCTGGAGACGTCCATGAGGACCATCATCAAGGCGATTCTCAACTCCGACATCCCAGTGGTCGTTTTTGTGGCCCCCCGGGGGGCGGGAGCTGCATCGGCCGGCGTCATGGTCACGGTGGCGGGACACGTCGCCGCCATGGCCCCCGGGACCAACATCGGGGCGGCCCACCCCGTTGGAGCCGGAGGCAAAGACATTCAGGAGACCATGTCCGTGAAGATCCTGAACGACATGGCCTCCTATGGTCGCGGCATCGCCGACCAGAAAGGCCGAAACGGTGAGTGGGTGGAGAAGGCCATTCGAGAGAGCGTCTCCGTCACGGCCGAAGAGGCCCTGGAAAAGAAGGTGATCGACCTGGTGGCGGAAGACCTGGATGATCTGCTCCAGAAGCTGGACGGGCGGGAGGTCGTGGCGGGGGGACGGACGGTGGTGCTCTCCACCAGGGGACTGATCAAAGATGTGTACCGGCCCGACTTTCGGGATAGGGTCCTTCGAACCATCAGCGATCCGAGCATCGCCTATATCCTGATGATGATCGGGCTGGCGGGGATCTATTTCGAGCTCAGCCACCCGGGGGCCATCCTTCCCGGCGTGGTCGGTTCCATCTCCCTGATCCTGGCCTTCTTCTCCTTTCAGACCCTGCCCGTGAACTATGCCGGGCTGCTGCTCATTGTGCTGGGGGTCATCCTCTTCATCGCCGAGATCAAGATCACGAGCTACGGGCTGCTTTCGGTGGGCGGACTGATTTCCCTGACCCTGGGGTCGATCATGCTCTTCGAGACGGTGGAGGTCCCAATGAAGACCATCCTTCCGACAGTCGCCCTGGTGGGCGGATTTTTCATCGTGGTGGCCGGGCTCGCCTTTCGCGCCCAGCGCTCCCGGCCCAAGGGAGGATCGGAAGGCATTATCGGTGAAGTGGGAGTGGTGAGGCAAAGGCTGGACCCGGAAGGCCTGGTTTTCGTGCACGGGGAGATCTGGCGCGCGCAGTCGGACGAGGTGGTCGAGCCGGATGAAAAGGTGGAAGTGGTGGGAATTCGAGGTCTTACGCTGAAAGTTCGTCGAAGCGGGAATTCCGTGTTTTGATCCGGAAAATTTCCGGCGGGTGTGCCGCCGGGCGTCGGAGAGGGCTGCGTCGACCCTCCGGCGCGGCTGAAGGCCATGGCTGTTGGGCGAACCACAAACCGCCGTTGGCGCCGTGAGGGAGGGGGTTGCATGCAGGCATTCCCCCTGGTATGGTTGTCCGGCGCATTCGGTCCCAAGGAGGGAAGGCGATGAGCTATATCGTGATCGTCGTATTGGCCGTCATGTTCCTGGCCTCGGCCCTGCGGATCCTGAAGGAGTATGAGCGGGGCGTGATCTTCCGTCTCGGCCGGGTCATTCGGACCAAGGGGCCGGGCCTGATCATCCTGATCCCGGTGATCGACAAGATGGTGAAGGTGAGCCTGCGTCTCGTGGCCATGGACGTCCCGTCCCAGGACGTGATCACCCGGGACAATGTGTCCGTCAAGGTGAACGCGGTGATCTACTTTCGAGTGATGGACCCGACAAACGCCACGGTGGTGGTGGAGAATTATCTGTTCGCCACGTCCCAACTGGCTCAGACCACCCTGAGGAGTGTCTGCGGGCAGGTGGAACTGGATGATCTCCTGGCCGAGCGGGACAAGATCAACAACCAGTTGCAGGAGATCCTGGACAAGCAGACGGACGCCTGGGGCATCAAGGTCGCCACGGTGGAGGTGAAGCACATCGATCTGCCGGAAGAGATGCAGCGCTCCATGGCCCGGCAGGCGGAGGCGGAACGGGAGAGGCGGGCCAAGGTGATCGCGGCGGAGGGCGAATATCAGGCCGCCACGCGGCTCGCCGATGCCGCAGAGATCATTCACCGGCATCCGGAGGCGCTTCAGCTCCGGTATCTTCAGACCCTTCGGGAGATCTCGTCGGAGAGCAACTCGACCACCTTCTTTCCCATTCCCATCGACTTGATCGCCCCCTTTATTCGGAAAGCCGAGTCGTGAAAGCGGGTCCCCGGCCCATATCTCCACCGGCGGGGATGGAATGCGGTAGGTTCGATATTATTCACATCTTACAGGAACAACCGGAGCGGATCCATGGAGGAAGAGACCAAGGTTCAGGAAGAAGCCAAACCAGAGGCGGAAACCGGGGATGCATCCCGGCTGAAAATGGAGGAGATCGGGAAGCCGCTCGAAAAGATGACGGCCATCGAACTCCGTGAGGTCGCCGTACTGATCAAAGGGGTCACCGGCGTCAGCGCCATGAAAAAAGAGGACCTCCTGCCGATCATCAAGGAGGCCTGGGGCATTGCCGCGGATGAGACTCCTGCACGAAAGAAGGAGATCCGGCCCGGCGTTACGGTCAAGGACCTGAAAGCCAAGGCCGCCCGCTTCAGGCAGGAGAAGGCATCGGCGCAGGAGGCCAACGAGCGGCGCACCGTAGAGACCCTGAGGCGGCGCATCAACCGCCTGAAGAAGAAGACGAGAAAAGCGGCCCGGGCCTGATTCGATCGATTCGGTTCGATGTCCATTCGAGGCCGTCCGGGTTGGTTGGGGCCTTTAAAACGGGGCCCCTTTTTTTGCCAGGGGACCGCCTTGACCCGAGTGTCCCCGATGGAGGCATGTGAAACCACGCGGCGGAAAACGTCCGTTGGGTGACCGGGAAAGCGTTGATTCGCATGCCGGGGCCCCGAGCGTAGCGGCTGTGATTCCCGCCGCGGGAGCAGGAATCCGCATGGGGGGGGACCGTCCCAAGCAGTTCCTGGGCCTTGAAGGGAAACCCATCCTGGTGGTGACGCTCGAGGCGTTTGAGCGGTGTGCCGCGATCGACGTGGTGGTGCTTGTGGTGCCGCAGGATGCCGTAGAGACATGCGAGCGGGATATCGTGAGAGGCTATGGCCTGTCCAAGGTGCGCCGTGTGGTACCCGGTGGCGCAAGAAGGCAGGACTCCGTGCGTTTGGGCGTGGAGGCTTGTCCGGAGGACTGCCGGATCGTGGTGGTCCACGACGGGGTCCGACCGCTGATCCGTGAGGACCTGATCGAGCGAGCCGTGTCCGGGGCACGGACACACGGGGCCGTGGTAGCGGCCCTTCCGGCCAAGGAGACGATCAAGGAGACAGGGGACGACGGTCGGGTCCGGCGAACCCTGGATAGGGGTTCTCTGTGGTTGGTCCAGACTCCCCAGGCATTTCGGAGGGAGGACCTCTTGGAGGCCCACCGGCGGGCGTTTCGGGAGGGGTGGGGCGAGATGTCGGATGACGCCCTTCTCCTGGAGACCATGGGTCAACCGGTTCGCGTGATTCAAGGAGCGGAGGACAACATCAAGGTGACGACGCCCTTTGACCTGGCTGTGGCGCGGTTTCTTCTTCAAGACCGATGGGCGGAGCGCAAGCGGCTCTCATGATGGTACGAATCGGTACACGAGGCAGTCCCCTGGCCCTGGCCCAGAGTGAGTGGGTCCAAAGGCATGTGGAGTCCCGCCACAAAGGCGTGCGCGTGGAACTGGTCCGAATCAAGACGAAAGGCGACAGAATCCTGGACTCGCCGCTGAGCATGGTGGGGGGAAAAGGGCTTTTCGTCAAGGAAATCGAGGACGCTCTGCTTCACGGCGCTGTGGATGCGGCGGTTCACAGCATGAAGGACGTCCCCACCCAGCTCCCCGGCGGACTGGGGCTTCGAGTGTTTCCGGAACGGGAAGATGCGCGGGACGCCTTGGTATCGGCCGGGGGTGAGGGACTGGAGGACTTGCCCTATGGGGCACGGATCGGGACCAGCAGCCTTCGACGCGGTGCCCAGTTGCTTCACCGGCGGCCGGATCTGAAGGTCCTCTCCATTCGGGGGAACGTGGAGACGCGTCTTGGAAAGATCGTTTCCCGTGAGGTGGACGGAGTTGTGCTCGCGGCGGCGGGCCTGAGGCGTCTGGGGCTTGCCGATCGTGTCACACAGTTCCTGTCGCCGGACGAACTGGTGCCCGCCATCGGGCAGGGTGCACTGGGCATCGAGATGCGCTTGAATGATGACGCGACATGGCGGCTCTTCCGGTTTCTCAATCACGAGGCCACGGAGATCCGAGTGCGGGCGGAACGGGCGCTTCTGAAGGAACTGGAGGGCGGTTGCCAGGTGCCTGTGGCCGGACATGCCGTCCTTCGAGACGGCCGGATCGTGTTGAAGGGCCTGGTGGCGGAGCTGGACGGAAGCCGGATCGTTTCAGGCGAGATCTCCGGGGATCCCGCCCACCCTGAGAGAATCGGCACGGACCTGGCGCGGACCCTGCTCGATGAGGGTGGACGGGATATCCTGCAACGGATCTACGGCGCCATGGAAGAGGGGGCGGTTCCCCCATGAAAAAGATATCAGGCCGGGGGCGATGCCCATGATCACGAAAGAGGGCGGCAAGGTCTATCTGGTGGGCGCCGGTCCGGGAGATCCGGGCCTGCTGACGCTCAAGGCCCGCGACTGCATCGCTGCGGCGGACGCCGTGGTATACGACTACCTGGCCAACCCCGCCTTTCTGGAATTCGCACCACGCGGAGCCGAACTCGTCTACGTGGGGAAGCAGGGGGGGTGCCACACGCGGACCCAGGAGGAGATCAACCGGCTGATTGTGGATCTGGCGCGGCCCGGGAGGACCGTAGTGCGGCTCAAGGGCGGGGACCCGTTTATCTTCGGGCGGGGTGGGGAGGAAGCCGAGGCCTTGACCGCGGCGGGAGTTCCTTTTGAGGTGGTTCCGGGTGTGACATCGGCGATCGCCGTCCCCGCCTACGCCGGGATTCCTCTGACACATCGGGATATGACCGCCACCGTGGCCTTTGTCACGGGACACGAGGACCCCACCAAGTCCCGTTCCAATATCGCCTGGGATCGCTTGGCCACGGGAGCGGGCACCCTCGTGTTTCTCATGGGTGTCGGAAACCTGCCTGCCATCGCGGAACAGCTCATCCGACACGGTCGATCCGGGGAGACCCCCGTGGCGGTGATTCGGCGGGGAACTCTCTCCGAACAGCGAACCGTGACGGGCCCCCTGAGAGATATCGCCCGAATCGTTCTCGAGACCGGCATGAAGGCCCCCGCCATCATTGTGGTGGGAGAGGTGGTCTCTTTGCGTGAACACCTCAACTGGTTTGAACGCAGGCCTCTGTTCGGGCGCAGAATCGTCGTCACCCGGGCCCGGGAGCAGGCCAGCGGGTTTCTGGCTCGAATGGCGGAACTCGGGGCGGAGTGCATCCAGTTTCCCACCATTCGCGTGGTACCTCCGGAGAGCTGGACCCCACTGGACCGGGCGATTCAGGGACTCGAAGCGTATGGATGGGTCCTGTTCACCAGCGTGAACGGGGTTCGCTATTTTTTCGAGAGAATGGCATTGATGGGAAAGGATGCGCGCGGTCTGTGTGGGGTTCGGGTGGGGGCCATAGGCCCGGCCACGGCCGAAGCCGTGTTGAGTCACGGCATTCGCCCCGACCTGGTCCCTTCCGAGTACCGGGCCGAGGCGGTGGTGGAGGCCCTCGGTCGGGAGGCCATGAACGGCGTTCGAGTCCTTCTTCCCCGTGCCGAAAAGGCCCGGGAGGTGCTGCCCGTGGAACTGGAGCGTATGGGGGCGGTCGTTGACGTGGTTCCCGCCTACAGAACGGTGAGGCCGGACCGGGACACCGGCCGGGTGCGCGGCATGCTGGAGCGGGGCGAGGTGGATCTCGTCACCTTCACCAGTTCATCCACGGCGGTCAACTTCGCCGGTATGTTCCCGGAGGAGGATGCCCTGCTCAGGGAATGGATGAAAAAGACCTCCGTGGCCTGTATCGGGCCCGTCACCGCAAAGACGGCCGAAGATCTCGGTTTTGCGGTGGACGTGACGGCGAAGACATACACCATCGAAGGGCTGGTCGATGCCATTGTGGCCCGTTTTGCCGGATCGGACGGCCGGGAATCGTCTTGAAGCCCCGGGGCCGGGCAATATTTCGGCGGTGGTGCCATGGGTTGTTTGTATTTGAAGAGGGGAGGATTCCCACATGGCGGATGTGATCGACTACACGATTCTTGGCGATGACATGCAACTGGTGGAGGTGGAACTGGACCCCGGCGAGGGGGTACGGGCCGAGGCCGGCGCCATGATGTACATGGAGGACGGCATCGAGATGCAGACCTCCACGGATGGAGGGCTCTTCAAGGGGTTCAAGCGGATGATCACAGGGGAGAGTTTCTTCATCACCACATTCCTATACAGCGGTAAGGGCAAAGGACACGTGGCGTTCGGTGCGCCCTATCCGGGAAAGATCATCCCCCTGGAACTGAGTCGGGTGGGTGGGCGGTTTCTGTGTCAGAAAGACGCCTTTCTCTGTGCGGCCCGGGGTGTGGAGATCGAAGTGGCCTTCACCAAGCGTCTGGGTGCGGGGCTGTTCGGCGGTGAGGGTTTCATTCTCCAGCGTCTGGAAGGAGACGGGATGGCCTTTGTGCATGCCGGCGGCACCATCGTCAAGAAAAACCTGAAGGCCGGGGAGGTCCTCCGCGTGGATACCGGCTGCCTTGTAGCCTTTGCCCCCAGTGTGGATTACGACATCCAGTTCGTGGGCGGGTTCAAAAATGCGCTTTTCGGCGGGGAAGGCATGTTTCTGGCCGTCCTGAAAGGTCCCGGAGAGGTATACCTTCAGAGCCTTCCCTTTTCCCGGCTGGCGGATCGGATCTATGCCGCGGCGCGTTATCAGCAGAAGGGGGAGAAAAAGGGGATCGCCGGGGTCGGCGGAGGGCTTCTCGGTGGGATCCTGGGCGGCGATTCCGATTAACCCGTCCGGGTGAGGCCGACGGGAGAACGGACGTCGGACATCGTTGCTTCCGCCATGAAGCGGATCGGCTGGAGGATGGCGAACCATGGAATTCAAGAAATCGATTCTCTGCATCGGCGCCGGATACGTGGGCGGCCCCACCATGGCCGTGATCGCGGACCGCTGCCCGCAGTACCGGGTCCATGTGGTGGACATTAACGACGAACGGATTCGGGCCTGGAACAGCGACCGTCTTCCCATTTACGAGCCCGGCCTGGATGAGGTGGTGGCCAGGGCCCGGGGCCGCAACCTGTTTTTCTCCACGGAGATCGATGCCGGGATTCGAGACGCGGATATCATTTTCGTGTCGGTGAACACGCCGACCAAGACCTTCGGGCAGGGTGCGGGCCGGGCCGCGGACCTCCAGTACTGGGAAAAGACGGCCCGGCAGATCCTGAAAAACGCTTCGTCCGACACGATCATCGTAGAGAAGTCCACCCTGCCCGTGCGAACGGCGGCGGCCATGGAGAGGATCCTGAACGCGACGCCCAAAGGCCCGCATTTCGAGGTGGTCTCCAATCCGGAGTTCCTGGCGGAAGGCTCGGCCGTTCATGACCTGGAGAACCCGGACCGGGTTCTCGTGGGCTCCCGGGAAACCCCGGAGGGAGTCGTGGCGCGAAAGGCGATTGTCGAGATCTATTCGAACTGGGTTCCCCGGGAACGGATTCTCGAGAGCAACATCTGGAGTTCCGAACTCTCCAAGCTCACGGCCAATGCGTTTCTGGCCCAGAGGATCTCTTCCATCAACTCCGTTTCGGCCCTCTGCGAGAAGACCAAGGCCGTAGTGGACGAGGTGGCCTATGCCATCGGCATGGACTCGCGCATCGGTTCCAAATTCCTGAAGGCCAGCATCGGGTTCGGTGGGTCCTGTTTCAAGAAGGACATCCTCAACCTGGTGTACATCTGCGAGAACTACGGGCTGCACGAGGTGGCCGAGTATTGGGAGTCCGTGATCCGTATCAACGAATGGCAGGAGAAACGGTTCGTTCGGAATATCCTCGAAAACCTGTTCAACACGGTGGCGGGGAAACGGATCGCGCTGTTCGGGTTCGCATTCAAGGCGAACACGGGGGACACCCGGGAGTCTCCGGCCATCGAGGTCGCCCGGGGGCTGCTGGAGGAGCGGGCGGAAGTCGTGGTCACGGACCCCAAGGCCCTGGATAACGCCCGGGTCGACCTGGCGGGTGTGGACGGTTGCGTGACATTCGAAGAGGACCCCTACCGGGCCGCCGAGGGCGCCCATGCCATCGCCGTGATCACCGAGTGGGATCTGTACAAGGGCCTGGACTACAGGCACATCTACGACTCCATGATCTGCCCGGCCTTTATCTTCGACGGCCGTAACATCCTGGACCATGAAACGCTCTATGACATAGGCTTTAACGTGTTCGCCATCGGGAAGGCGCCGCTGAAGCACTTTAAGTGATCGGAGGGAAGGCATGCCGAACGTTGTGGTGGTCGGTACCCAGTGGGGGGACGAGGGGAAAGGTAAGGTGGTCGATCTCCTGACCGCAAAGGCGAACGTGGTGGTTCGCTACCAGGGCGGGAACAATGCGGGTCACACCCTGGTGGTGCGGGGGAGTCAAACCATCTGCCATCTGATTCCCTCCGGCATCCTTCATCGGGACAAGCGATGCCTGATCGGAAACGGGGTCGTTGTGGACCCGGAGGTGCTTCTCGAGGAGATGGAGACACTTCGGGGACAAGGTGTGACCGTGGGGCCCGAGAACCTGGGTGTGAGCGAAAAGGCCCATATCATTTTTCCCTATCACAAGGCCCTGGACTCGGCCAGGGAGGCAGTGAAAGGCCCTGGAAAGATCGGTACAACCGGACGCGGAATCGGGCCCGCCTATGAAGATAAGGCGGCACGGACGGGGATTCGGGCCACGGACCTCCTGGAGCCCGCCTCTCTTGAAATCAGGCTTCGAACGAATCTGGAAGAGAAGAATTTTATTCTGAAGGAGTTTCTGAACGCCGAACCCCTGGAATTCGAGCCGATGTTCGATCGGTATGCGGCCATGGGCGAGATTCTGGCACCGTTTATCACCGATGTATCCATGGAGATCGATCACGCCGCCCGGGCCGGGCTGAATGTCCTCTTCGAGGGGGCCCAGGGGACTCATCTCGACATCGATCACGGCACCTATCCCTTTGTCACGTCGTCCAATCCCATCGCGGGAGGAGCGTGCGCCGGAGCGGGAGTGGGGCCCAACCGGCTCCATCACATCAATGGGATTGTCAAGGCCTATACCACCCGCGTTGGGTCCGGCCCGTTCACTACGGAACTCTCCGACCGTGTCGGGGATTATATTCAGGAGAGGGGTGCCGAGTTCGGCGCCACCACGGGACGGCGCAGGCGCTGCGGGTGGCTGGACCTGGTGATGGTTCGAGACAGCGTGCGGTTGAACGGCCTCGACAGCCTGAGCATCACCAAACTGGACGTCCTGACCGGCCTGGACACCCTGAAGGTCTGTGTGGGGTATGAACTCGACGGGGAAAGGATCGAATGCCGTCCCTGCACCCTGGACCGGCTCGACCGCTGCATACCGGTCTATGAGGAAGTCCCCGGCTGGGGGGGCGACCTCTCGTCCGCTCGAACCCTGGATGAACTTCCTCGCGAGGCACGGACCTACCTGGACCTTGTCGAAGCGGTCACAGGCGTATCCATTGCCGTTGTCTCCGTGGGACCCAGGCGCGATGAGACGATCGTGCTGAAGGACCCGTTTCAGTGAGGCCTGCCCGCGTCCCTTGTTCGGGCGCCCGGTTTGTGCGGTGAAAGCGGATGACACGGAGGACATTCACCGCGAAGGCCGCGAATCGCACGAGCGAAACATAATAAGGAACATGAACCCGGATCCGTGGCGGATGAGTTCCAAAACACATAACCACATCATCACTTCGCCCCATCCCCATACATCCCTGCAAGGATGCGGGGCAGGCGCTTTCATTACAACGAACGAACCATCATGCCCACCGCTGAAAAAATCTACGACGTGATCGTCGTCGGGGCGGGCCACGCCGGATGCGAGGCCGCCTTGGCAGCGGCCCGAATGGGACACCCGACGCTGCTTCTGACCATCAACCTCGACCACATAGCGGCCATGAGCTGCAATCCGGCCATCGGAGGTCTTGCCAAGGGGCATCTGGTGAAGGAGATAGACGCCCTGGGCGGGGAGATGGCCAAGGCTGCCGACCGGACCGGAATCCAGTTCCGTCGGCTCAATACCCGCAAGGGAGTGGCCGTACGAGGATCCCGGTCCCAGAACGACCGGGACATGTATCGAAGACGCATGAAGGAAGTGGTGGAGCGCCAGGCCGGCTTGGACCTTCGGCAGGCCATGGTGGACCGGCTGCTTGTGGCCGATGGGCGGGTTCATGGTGTGGAAACCAGCATTCACGAGCGTTTCCTGTCCAGGACGGTGATCCTGACCACCGGTACCTTTCTTCGCGGGCTCATCCACGTGGGACTGGACCGCTTTCCTGCGGGACGCATGGGCGACCCACCGAGCACGAGGCTCTCGGAGCAGCTCCGTGAGCTGGGTTTCGACATGGGACGCCTCAAGACCGGGACCACTCCCCGTTTGAACAGCAGGACCATCGACTACGACGGCCTGGAGGTTCAACACAGCGACCCGGATCCGAGGCCGTTCTCCTTTGAGACCACGGCGCTTTCCTTGCCTCAGGTGCCGTGCCACATCACCTACACCACGTCCCGTTGCCACGATGCCATTCGATCCGGGCTCGAGCGTTCGCCCCTGTTCAGCGGTGTGATCGAGGGCACCGGAGCCCGCTACTGCCCATCCATCGAGGACAAGGTCGTTCGATTCTCCGAAAAGCCGAGACACCAGGTCTTTCTGGAGCCCGAAGGCCTGAATACGGTGGAGGTATATCCCAACGGCCTGGCCACGAGCCTGCCCGTGGATGTGCAGATTCGGATGGTCCGTGCCATACCCGGCCTGGAGCGCGCCGAGATCCTCCGTCCCGGCTATGCCATTGAGTACGATTATGTCCATCCACACCAACTGAAGCCGACCCAGGAGACCCGGCTCGTGGAAGGGCTTTACCACGCCGGGCAGATCAACGGCACCAGCGGATACGAGGAGGCCGCGGCCCAGGGGCTGCTCGCGGGAATCAATGCCGTCTTGAAGGTCCGGGGCGAAGAGCCCCTGATCCTGTCTCGCTCCACGGCCTACGCCGGTGTCCTGGTGGATGATTTGATCACGAAGGGAACAAACGAGCCCTATCGCATGTTCACTTCACGGGCCGAATACCGCCTTCTTCTCCGGGAGGACAATGCAGACCTGCGGCTGCGGGACATCGGCTACGGTCTCGGCCTGGTCCGGGAGGAGGTCTATCGGGCGTTTTGCCGAAAGAGGGGGGCGATGGAGACCCTTGCCAGGCGCATGGAAGAGCAGGTCCTTCGGCCGGAGCCGGGAGTTCAGGAGCGCCTTCGCGAACTGGGGAGCGCTCCGATCAAGACCGCAACATCCCTGGCCCAACTGCTGAGACGAAGCGAGATCTCCTTCCAATCCCTTTCTCTTTTCGATCCGTCCCTGGCCGGCATCGACCCCTTGGTGGCCGAGGAGGTGGAGGTGCGGCTCAAGTACGAAGGGTACATCCGCCGCCAGGAACGCCAGGTGGAGCAGCTCGGGAAAATGGACGGGATCCGCATACCCGAGTCCCTGGATTACGCCAGTGTCCGCGGACTTTCCAATGAGGTCCGGGAAAAGCTTTCCAAGTTTCGGCCGGTCTCTCTGGGCCAGGCTTCCCGAATCTCTGGTGTGACACCCGCGGCTCTCATGATACTTCAGGTCCATATCAAAAGGGGCGGGATTCGTGTTGGTGATTCGTGAGAGGGATAGACAAAGACTCGGGTTTGTGACCCGATGCCCGTTTATTTTTTTCCATCCGCCTTTCAGCTCAGCCGATGATCCGCGCCTCCTTTTCCTGCGCCCGTGGTCCTTGATTTGTCATTCCGTCGAAGATGGGATGACGGGCGTGTTTAGAACGAAAAAGTCAGTATCCGTAATAGGTTCGGTAATTCCTGCGGGATAGAAGCGGCTTGACAAAGCAATCCGGTATGATATATTTTTCAATTCAAGATCGAGCATCCAACGGCCAAGGGGGTTTGGCATATCGTAGCATTTTAATGGCGGCCGGACACGGCCTGGAGGCGGATCAAACCCGTTCATCAAAACTCGTGATTCGTGGCCTGCGGCCTGTGATCGTATTCATGCCGACGGTCCATGTCCGCAATACAGCGACGTCTGCGGCTCAACAGCTCACAGCCCACACTCCATGCCCTTTCGCCCCTGGTGGATGATGGGAGGCGAATGATCACGGTAAGAGAAGACCCAGCCCGAAAACGCATCGGGAGTCTTCCCATCCATGGAGCGTCGATAACGGAGGGGCCGAATGAAGGTTCTGGTAAGCGATGCGTTGTCCGAAGTGGGCGTACGGATTTTTGAGGAGACGCCGGGGATCGAAGTGACGGTACAGACGGATCTGGGTCCGGAGGGTCTGTTGCGGGAGAT
>ENA-OSEO01000477-OSEO01000477.1-sediment-metagenome-genome-assembly--contig:-NODE-477-length-100646-cov-6.722400_pt1 | contig 100646 bp, 87 predicted proteins | sample MGYA00237883_ERZ534232 | MGnify/ENA metagenome assembly ERZ534232
TTGCCGACAATGGTGGCGGGATAGACCGCATCCCTGCGCGCCGTGATGCAGGTGACATGGAAGACGGGGTAGAGGTCCGCCGCTGAATAGAAGCCGGTGTGGTCACCGAAGGGACCTTCGAGTTTTTCCTCGCCGGGATCGACATAGCCCTCGATGATGAAATCGGACTCCGCCGGCACCCAGAGATCAACGGTTTTAGCTTTCACGATTTCTACGGCGCGGCCGTTGAGAAATCCGGCGAATACCAGTTCATCAACGTCAGGAGGAAGAGGCGCGGTCGAGGCGTAGGTTACCGCCGGTGCGCCGCCCAGGGCCACGGCAATCTCCATGGGTTCTCCCCGGTCCCTGTACTTTTCAAAATGCCGGGCGCCGTCCTTGTTGTACTGCCAGTGCATGCCGGTGCTGTGCCGGTCGTATTTCTGCAGGCGATACATGCCGAGATTCTGAATGCCGCTCTCCGGGTCTCGGGTAACGACAAGCGGAAGGGTGATATAGGGCCCTCCGTCCCCCGGCCAGCAGGTCAGGATCGGCAGAAGGTCGAGGAGATCACTTTTTTCGTCAAATACCTGCTCCTGGCAAGGAGCTTTGCGAATCTTTTTGGGTATCAGGTCTGCCATCTGCTTGAGGGAAAAGAGCAGGCGGATCTTTTCCAGCAGGGACCCCGGCGGCTGTGTCTTGAGAAGGGCTTCAATTCTGGTTCCGATCTCATCGAAGGAAGCGCAGTTGAGGGCCATCTCCATGCGCCTGAAACTGCCGAAGGCATTTATCAGAAGAGGAAAAGAAGAGCCTTTGACCCTTTCGAAAAGAAGTGCCGGTCCGTTGCTTTTGCTGATACGGTCGGCGATTTCCGTGATTTCCAAAAGAGGATCGACTTCAGCGGCTATCCGGTGGAGTTCGCCCCGGGATTCCAGAGCGGCAATGAATTCCTGCTGGTTCTTAAACGACATGGGAAAATCTCCCTGATCCGGATTTTGGCAACGGTACTGCTTGTCCAACCTTCGGCATTGAATCGATTATAGGAGCAGTATACGGTTCCGGGGCAAGAAAAGAAAGGGGTTGCAAGACGATGTAAAAAAAAGGAGCCGGAAGCTTTTATCGCTTCCGGCTCCTTTTCAGAGACGGTTTCACGAAAGGAAAAAATTTTGTATTTTGAATGAGTTGGACTTAGGGGACCTTGTCTACATCCACACCAATGGTCATCGTGCCGACATGGCGTTTGCCCATCATGACGGGGACGGAAACCTGGGAGATGTTTTTGCCGTCATCCACTTCGACGTCGGAAACAAGTACGCTCCCTTTGTAAACCTTCTTGAATTTCGCTTCATCCCCCTGCCAGTAGTCGCCGGTCATTGCGGTCTGGCCAACGTTGGCACCCTGGTTGTCGGTGACAAAGATTTCGGTGATGAATGGATGCTGAGCCATCAGTTCCTGGAGGCGCTTGGCGCAGGTATTGCCCAATTTTTCCATCATGATGGGCAGTTTCTGGCCGGCTTTTTTTGCGGCTATCCATTCGGCGTCGATGGCTTTGATCTGCTCAATTCCCATGGCGTCGGCATTTTGATATCTTACCTCTTGTACAACAATCTTGTCTTTTCCTAGCTCGGCCAGAGGGCCATTGGCCAGGTCAATAACTTTTTGGGGGGCGGGTCCCGCCATGGCCGAACCCACGAAGATGAAAACGAGTGCTGCTGCAAAAACGGCAATTTTCTTCATGGTCTTCTCCTCAAAATCAATTTTTCATTGGGTTAGAGAACGTAATCAAAAAAAATGGCAGAACTGAAAAGACACCCTCCTTTCTTTTGAACCATCTCTTGGGGCTAAAAAATATTTAATCACTTTATGGCATAAAAGCAAACACGAAATCGCCTCTTTTCACTTTTTTTCCCCCAGGAGACCGGACCATTGTTTTATTAACGACACAATAACGCCTGGGACCGGGGGAAAAAAGGCCAGAGAAGGTGGCCACCGTAGGAACCGGGCAGGGATTTTCCGGCAAAAAAAGCCGGAGGCATTTTTTGCCCCCGGCATTTTTCAGAGATGATCTTTGGGAAAGGAGAAAACCTTAATTTTTCGACCTTGATGGATTTAGGGGACCTTGTCTACATCCACACCAATAGTCATCGTGCCAACATGGCGTTTTCCCATGACAACAGGAACGGAAACCTGGCAAATATTTTTGCCGTCCTCAACTTCGACGTCGGAAACAAGCACGCTCCCTTTGTAAACTTTCTTGAATTTCGCTTCATCGCCCTGCCAGTAGTCGCCGGTCATGGCTGTCTGGCCAACGTTCGCACCCTGGTTGTCGGTGACAAAGATTTCGGTGATGAATGGATGCTGTGCCATCAGTTCCTGGAGGCGCTTGGCGCAGGTATTGCCCAATTTTTCCATCATGATGGGCAGTTTCTGGCCGGCTTTTTTTGCGGCTATCCATTCGGCGTCGATGGCTTTGATCTGCTCAATTCCCATGGCGTCGGCATTTTGATATCTTACCTCTTGTACAACAATCTTGTCTTTTCCTAGCTCGGCCAGAGGGCCATTGGCCAGGTCAACAACTTTCTGGGGGGCGGGTCCCGCCATGGCCGACCCTGCAAGGATGAAAACGAGTGCTGCTGCAAACAATGCTACTTTTTTCATGGTTTTCTCCTCGTAAAATTTTCGTGCGTTAGAGAACATATTCAGAAAAACATTTTTTGCTGAAAACCCTCTCCTTTCTTTAAAACCATCTCTTTTGGCCGGCCGTTTCGGCGTAAACAGTATTTAATCACTAATTTTTACAAAATCAATATCGAAATCAGTTCTTCAAAAAACTTTCGGCTGCTTAAAATTGGCTTTTTCCGGCCTTTTTTGAATTTCTTAAGACACTGATTTTATAATTGGATTTCATGTAAAGGAAGTTCCGCTTGCTGTTGTTGAATACTTCAGGGGGATTATTTTTTTTGTTGTTTTTTTAAGGGGGAAAGCAGGGCATTTCGAGGGGGGCAATAGTGGTTTATCTGAAGTCAAGAAAAGCGGGGTTGACGATATTTTCACACCTTCCCATGGCAAAATAGTCAATAAGGTTATCAGCGGCGCAGGCAAAAAGATCGTCCCAGACCTTGAAGCTGCGGCTTGCGGTGTGGGGGGTACAGAGAAACTTGTCGTCCGGAAGGGAAAACAGTCCGTAAGGATCTTCCCCGGGGGTTCTGGGATAGGGCTTGCTGAGGTAGTAGCCATCGAAGGCGGCGCCCCGGATGCGGCCCCCGGTCAGGGCATCGAAAAGGGCCTTGCCGTCCACCAGGCCGGGGCGGGCGACATTGACGAGGATGGCGCCCGGCTTCATTTTCGCCAGTTGGTCGCGGCCGATCATGCCGCTCGTTTCAGTTGTTTCGGGCAGGGCCAGGAAAAGCGCGTCGCTTTCCCCTAATACCGTGTCAAAATCGACAAAGCGGGCATTGAGTGAGGTTTCCACCTCCGGTTTGGAGGAGCGGCTGATATAAAGGATGGACGTTTGAAAGCCATGGTAAAGGATTTCACTGATGCGCCGGCCGATGTGTCCCATGCCGATGATGCCTGCCGTGCTCCCTTTGAGTTCAGAGGTCATGGCCCGGAAAGGCTCCCCCGCTTTCAGGCAATTGTTTTCCCGAACCAGGTTTTTGTGAAAGGCGAGCAGAAAACTCACTGCGAATTCGGCTACGGTGTTGGCGTTAACCCCGGGCGCGTTCATGACGGCGATGCCTCTGCGGGTGGCAGCCTCTTCGTCGACATAGGTGCCGGCACCAACGCCGCAGAAGGAGATTGCCTCCAGGTGCTCGGCCTGTTCCAGAATATCGGCCGTGAACCGAAAGCGGGCGCCGATGAACAGGCCGTGCACCCCTTTGACGGCAGCGGGGAGGGCGTCTTTGTCCTTTACGAAGGAGAGCTCAAAACCGGCTTTCTCCAGTTTGTTGGTGAAGACGTCGCCGATGTCACAGGCGATAAGAATTTTTTTGCGGGATGGACACATAATACCAACGGGCCAACCAAAGGAGCCTTCCGGCTGTTTATAAATAAACGCTGCGGCGACCGGCATCCGGAAAATTAGGAGCAGTTGGCCGGGCTAACGTACCGGCTTGGCGGGATGGGAAGCGAAAATCAGGATTGCCGGCTCCACGAAGCTTTCGACCTCACCGGCAAAAACTTCCAGCTGAAAAAAATCCTTTATTTTCTGGTCGGCGTCAAGAAAAGCGTTCTGCAGTTTCGCTGTGGTGGCAGAACTGAGATCGGCCGTCCGGCACCATTTTCTGAAATCCCGCCGTTTTCCGAAAGTCATGACCGAGTGGACAATGAACTCAGTCGTTTCGGCGCCGGCCAGCCATTCCTCGCGGCTGTAAGCACGGGTGTGGGCAGGGTCCCGAAGGTGGTGAAGGGTTTCAATGAACGTCGCTGCTTCAGGGTCTTCGGGCCGTAGCGTGTCGATGATGCACATGCGCCCCTGCCAGCGCAGAACCCGGAAAAATTCCCGGAAAGCACGATCCAGGTCGGTAAAATGGTGGAATTCCCCACGCCGGCAGAGGAGGGAGAAGGCGCCCGCCGGAAACGGCAGGTCCTGGACATCGGCTTCGCGGTAGGCGACATTGAGGAGTTCCTTCTGCTCGGAAATCACCGCCTGGGCTTTTTTCAGGGCTTCCATGCTCATGTCCGCGGCGATGACGCTTTTGACATGGGGAGCAAAAAATATCGTCGTCTCTCCGGCCCCGCAGGCCAGATCCAGCATCAGATCGGATTCGTCCGGCTGGAGCAGCCGCCGGGCTTCATCCAGATCCTCGAGGTTATTCAGGATTCTTTCATGTTCCATCGTATCGACCGTAATTTATTGAAATGGCGGCAGCACTGTTGTCACCATTCATGGAATTCTATGCCGGATGTTTATTTTCCCAGCCACTTGTCGACGGAAAGATTGCCGGCACCGGAAAAAATCAGAGTCATTGCCATGGCCAGGAGGGCGATGTTGAATTCGATCCCGTGCCCCAAATCGGGCGCGCAGCTCCAGTTGAGAAAAAAGCCATGAACGTAATGAATTTTGTAGATGGCTACCCCCATGACGGCTGCCAATCCCAGGGCCGCCAGCCGGGTCAGGCAGCCGAGGAGCACCGCAAGACCGCCGAAAAACTCGGTCACCATAGCCAGAATGGTGAGGGGCATTGGAATTCCCCAGGTGGTTTCAAAAAACTGGATGGTCCCTTCGAACCCGGCGCCGCCCGCCCAGCCGAACAGTTTCTGTCCGCCGTGGGCCATGAAAACGGCCCCGAGAGCCAGCCGGATGAAAATCAACCCCCAGCAATCGATCGTGCTGAAAAGGTTGTTTTTTTTCATGGCGACCTCCTTGTTGGCTTAGCCTCTATTTGCGCGTTTAAATTGGAACAAAAATTCTAACCTTTAAGAACGAAAATGAACAGGAGAAATTTCTCTTTACATTTGCAGGAAAGGGAAAACGGCTCGAATCCGGGGCGGTATGAGTAGATAGAATATCTCTCGCAGGGGTATCGTTTTTCGGGGAGCTTTGCTTTTGGTGAAAATACCATGGGCGGACAAGCCGGGTGGGGGATGAAAAAAAACAATGACTTGGAAATTCCAGGTTCCGACCCGGTTTTGGAAATGGCCGCGCGGATATTGGAATTAAACGTTTCGACCCAGAATGGCTTGGGGCTATTTTCGCCGCTTCCAATCCTATGGTTAGGTGCAAAAAAATTAGTGTTTTAAGGTTGGCCCTCTTTCCGCGCCTGTTAATGGAAGATTCATTAACAGGGCAGGCTAAAAAAGAGGCAGGTTCCGTTCCAGGGAAGCGACGGCAAGCAGAAACATGGCGGCGTTCCAGGATTGGCCCGGCATGCCCATGGGCTGTCCGGTCCGGCCATGAAACCATTCGTTGAAATCCCAGCTGTTCAGACGATTGAGTTCGGCCAGCCGTTCAAGTTCCTGGCGGGCCTCTTCCTGCATGCCGTGGCGGGCGAGGAGGAGCACCCAGAAACAGCCGATGAACGACCAGATGCCGCCGTTGTGGTAGCAGAAAGGGAGGTTCTGCCCGTGGCGCTCCATGTAGCGACGCCAGAGATGGTGTCCCGGTTCCATGGGAACGCCTACCACGCGGATCGGATAGGGACGGTTGGCATCCAGCTTCAACAATCCCTCGATAATTTCCCCCCTTTTTTCCGCATCGGCCAGACCCGTGAGAGCAGCGAGCAGATTGCCGAAGACATCGATCTCTTCCCCCCAGAAAGAGAAATTGACGAAACTCAGAAAGAAAGGTGTCGGCGGAGATTCCCGCACAATGTGATCGACCATGAGTGCTGCCCGGGGGTGTTCAGGCCGGGGACTGCCGAAAGGGGAGAGCATCTGGCGGGCGAATTGCGCGGTAAGATCGATGCCGGGCAGATGGTAGAGACGCTTCACCCAGTACCAGAGGGCATTGCTGTAAAGGACGAAACCGGAGCGGGGCATGATGTCGGCCCAGTCACTCGCCTCATTCTGTTGCAGCAGCCGCCAGACCGGGTGTTCCTGGCACTTCAGCCACTCCAGGGCGCGGTTTACAGTGAAGCCAAGTTCTCTTTCCAGGTCAGTGCCGGGAACCAGGCGGTCGAAGAGGCGCACAGCAATCAGCCACCAGAGGGTGGCATCGATACAACCTGTATACCAGAAATCCCGTTCTCCGTTCTGGGGACGGACGAACTTAGGTATCTGGCCGTTGTCTGCTTGATATCGGGCCAGGGTTCTGAGGCCGGCACTTCCGATGGCAACCATGTCGGGAAGGGCGGTGGTTGCCATGCCGATGGCACACAGGGAAGCATCTCGCCCGAAAATGCTGGTGTAGTTGCGGCCGCTTGCCAGCGGCCCGGGGGAGGCGGCCAAAATTCCGGCGTCAACACTATTGCGGCGCAACAGGGCAAGCGAATGTTGGCAACATTCATCGATCAAGTTGGTGCGGATGGTCGGAATATAATACATAAAATGGCGGTAGTTTATACCCGTGCTTTGTGGCTGTCACCAGTTATTTAATTGCTCGTGTCCAGTTCTGCAAAACCCGTGCGTTTATTTGGAGGTTTGGTAAGCCGCACTATCCGGGCCACTGAAATAAAAAACCCGGAAGGAAGACTTTTGCCTTCCTTTCGGGTTTGTCAGAGAGAGGGTTTTTAAACTTAAATATTTGTCTCCTCCCGTGGGTTTTGACCTGGAGATTTATTATTTCTTGGCCTTGAATTTGTCCTCTGCCTTATCCAACGAGGCTGCCGCCGACGTATAGGCCTCCGAGAAGCCGGTCTTTATTTCCTCCCACGCCTCGGCGGAACTGTGCTTCATGCCGCCATACCATTCCGAAAGGTCATTGCGTTTTTCCTGAAGGCTTTTTTGAGAGGATCGCCATTTTTCCCGTGCAGCCTGGTTCATCCGGTCCCAGTTTGCGTCCAACTGGTTTTGCCACCGGTCGAGGCGCTTATCCAACTGGTCCATGTATTTCTTTGCCTCGGCAAGAGCTTCGTTCCGCTGCTCGACGGCATATTTTTTCATCGTTTGAGCAGCCTCAGTAACTTCCTTTTTAACTTCTTGGCCGGTTGTGGTGTTGCCAGGCTGTTTGGTTTGGTCGCCTGCATGGACCTGGAATAAACCGGAAAGGTCAGGGAGGCATAGCAAGGCCAGAACGGTAAAAGCCGTAAGTACGGATTTTGTCCAGGAATTCTTCATATGTTACTCTCCTCAGAATTTAAAAATGAGTTTTTGATAATTTCAGCCAGCTGTGCGCCTGCAATTCAGGCCGGCCAGCTCCAGGTAATCAAATTTATTTGAAATAATCAACGGCAGCCTTGACTGCATCCCCCAGTTTTTTCCAGGTAGTGTCAATCCCGGTTTTCAGGTCCTGCCACGCCTCCTCACCGGCATCCTTGAGTTCAGCCAGTTTCGCCTTGGCGGTTTCCCTTTTTTCCTTTAGGTCCTCTATTCTTTTATAAAATTCAATTTGGGCGTCTGCTTCGGCTTTTTGTGCCTTGGCTTTCAATTTTTCAACCTCTGCATCCCATTCATTCATTTGGGCTTCCAGTTTTTTTTCAAAGGCTTTTTTCAGGCTCATTTTTTCTCCTTTTTCAGTTCTTTTTCAGTCTTGCCGTTATCTCCGCCACATGCCTGCCCTGGAAGCGGGCGATGGCCAGTTCGTTTTCAGAGGGCATCCTGGAACCGTCGGCATCTGCCAATGTTGATGCCCCGTAAGGGGTGCCGCCGGTTATCTCTCCCATGTTCAAAAGCCGCTGCTCCGAGTAGGGAACGCCGACAATGATCATGCCGTGATGAAGAAGGGTGGTATGGAAGCTGGTGATGGTGGTCTCCTGCCCCCCATGCTGGCTCGCCGTGCTGGTGAAAACGCTTCCGACCTTGCCGATGAGGGTGCCTTTTAGCCAGAGCTGTGTGGTCTGATCGAGGAAATTCCTCATCTGGGCGCACATGTTGCCGAAGCGGGTCGGTGTGCCGAAGATAATGCCATCGGCCTCGGCCATTTCAGCCGGTTTTATGACCGGGATATGCCTGAACGTCTCCCGGTTTTTTTTGGCCCCGCTTTTTTCCAGGGCCTCGTCCGGGACCAGTTCCGCGACCTGATATAAACCGACCTCCACCCCGGGAACCTGCAGGGCTCCTTCAGCTACCGCTTCTGCAAGGCGGTAAACATGACCGTACATGCTGTAAAAAATCACCTGAATTTTAACCATTTTTGACCTCCTGAAAAGAGAGACGGCCGGAGCAATCGCCTTCAAAAAAAACTGACTTCCAGTTGGCTGGCATATGCTGACGGACGCTTTTGTCACCGCAATGTTGCTGGATTTGGTTTACTCCCAATACTTGGGGCGGCCGTAAAAATCGTAAAGGGCATTTTCATAATCGCGGTTGATCGGCTGGGTCGGATCGTATTGGGGACTTTTGCGAATCTGTTCGCAGGTCAGGTCCATGTGGACCTTGGCATCGCTCCAGGTGATCCGTTCAATCCAGGCCGGGGAAATCAGGACTTTTTTCCCTGGCAGCCAATTTCTGGTGTCGACGACGATGTAACGCAGGTCCCAGACTTCATCGTCGGCGATAAAGTCTTCAACGTGGCCGATGCCACCGTCCTCTGCGGTAATATGGTAGCCGGTGACCTCCCGTGTGCTCCGCAGATGGGGGTCGAACTCTTCCTTCATGCGGGCCTCCACTTCCTGTTGGGTTTTGGACCTTTGCTCCGGAATGGGGGGTGGAGGGACCTGCGGGTGCCAACCGGGGGCACTCAGGCCTGTCCAGTAGTATGGCCATTGAAAATAGTCATGAAGCTCAATTTCCTTTTGGCGCGAAACCGGCCGGTCCGTCTCAATGCCCGGACTGTTTTTGATTTTTTCCCGGCTTAGTTCAGCGGGGATTTTCTGGTGGACAAAATCCGGTCGCCCGAAAACCTGGGGAGAGATAAGTACTTTCCTGGCGGGCAGCCACAAGCCCGTATCGATCACGAGATAAATTACCGCCCAGATATCGTCATTGAAAAAGAATCCGTGAATTTTGCCGATGTCACCGTCCTTTGCTTCAATTTTATAGCCACGAAGTTCTTCCAGGCTTCTCAACATTTTTTCCTCCCTTCACTTTTCCCAATTATACCAAAATTGCTGAGAAATAAACTGAATCCAAAAAAACATTAGCTACATTAATTTATACTTTGTATATATAAAAATATAAAAAAATTAACTAGGGTTAATATTTTATTAATAAAATTTTTTGACATTTAATATTGTTATGTTACGGTTTTTATAAATAGGTAATAAAAATTTTATTACCTATTTTTTTTATTTTTAAATTTTGGAAAGGAGAAAAATTATGTCTAATGAAAAAAATGTATTTATGGAGAAAGCAAAAAAAGAGTTATATGAAATGGAGGAAAATATCTTAAAACTTCAGAAATTAATAGAAGAAAATCGTGATAAGATAAAAAATCTTGTAGAATCATCAGATGATAATTATAATCATAGCATGGGTGTATGGAGTAAAGCTGTTGAAGATTGGCGGGCTATGATGAGATTCTTCTCAAAGAGCTGATATATAAATTTTTTTATAAAAAAAATTTCTGATAACACAAATTTGAAGAAAATAGTCTGTATGAAAATACAGGCTATTTTTTATTTTATTGTATCGGTTCTTGTGAAATTTGATGTTATTAGAGCTCCAAAACAGCCAGGAGGGGAAGATGATCTGAAGCCAATCTTGCCTGAAAAGTCCCGATGGTTTCGATTTTTTTTAATAGCGAATCGGGTGAAACGAAAATTCGGTCCAGGGGAAACAGCGGGAATATCGCTGGAAAGGTGCGCCGCGCCGGGGTGCGGCCGAAATAATTCTGAAAAAAACCGATTGTTTTGCCCATGGCCAGCCACTCGTTCATGTCCCCCATGAGGATCAAAGGCTGCAGGTTTGATCTGGACATGGCTTCCTTCAACCGGTTTTTCTGGAAGCGACGTTCCTCCCCGTCGAGGCCGAAATGTGTCGCGATCACCCGCAACCTTGTGTCTTCGAAGGCGAGCACCACATCCAGGGCTCCCCGGGCTTCCCTGTCGCCAAAACTGAGATCGTGGCGGTGCACATCCAGAACCGGGAAGCGGCTTAGAATGGCATTTCCATAATCGCCACCATCTTTGAACATGGTTGGTCCCGCTATCGGCGTCAGCCCTGTCCGGTCGGCCAGATACGTGAGTTGCCTGGATGCCGGAAGGCTTCCGGAGCTGTTTTCAACTTCCTGAAGAGCAACGACGTCGGGATTTATATCCCGGATGAGGTCGGCCACTCTGCCGGTATTCTGGCGTCGGGTCAAGCCTCGGCCGCGATGAATGTTGTAGGACAGGACTTTCAGGACCCGTTTCCCCGGATCGATTGAAGTATCAGAGGTCGTCATTTTCCCTCTTGAAGAACGGGCTTTTACCCTCCTTTTTTTTCAAAATCCGGCGGAGGATGAGAATGGCCGCAATGGCCGTCCCCAGGAGGAGAATCGAGAAAAGTGGGCTGCCGGGCTTCCCGGAGAAAAAAATTTCTCCGATACCCTTGCCTGCCGCGGCCAGGGCCAGAATGCCGGGAAGCATGCCGAGGAGGGTCCCCCAGAAATAATCGCGAAAGTTAATGTGACTGGCTCCGGCGACGATATTGACGACCGTGAAAGGAGCCACGGGGAGAATGCGGACGGTGACGATGGCCAGCAGCCCCTGACGGGCCAGGCGTTGGCTCAGTTCGTTCAAACGCTTCCCGACAAAGTTGCGGATCGTCCGGCGCCCCAGAGTTCTGCCGAGAATATAGGTTGCCATGGCATTGGCAAGGCTTCCTGACATGGCATAAAAGAAACCTGCCAACGGTCCGAAGGCAAGGATCGTGGCGAAAATCAGCACCGTTACCGGAAACATGACAAAACCCGCAAGTATATAGGCCGCCAGGACAATCAGAGGAGTAAAGGGCGACTCCCGGATGGCTTTCCCCCAGTTCGCAAGGGTTGCCGTATCCAGCCACTCGCCAAGCGGGGTCCATTTCCAGGTTGCGTAAAAAGCCAGGATCAACAGCAGAGCCGCTGCAATTTTGAGAAATCGGGATGAAATCCGACCTTTTTCAGAAGTCCCCTCCCAGCCTGCAGGAGCGAATTGCGCGGTAAGGTCCTCCATGCTGATGGGTTTTTCCGGATCGATCAAATCCGAGTCGGGAACGAGTTCGTCCACCAGCTTGTCGACTTCCGCTTCCAGCGGCTCCAGATGGCGAATACCGCCACTGAAAGAAGCGATGGCTTCGCCGGCCGAGCCGTGATTTGCCAGCGCTTCTCCCATCTCTGCGGGGGAAGTTCCGCAATGTTCAGCCAGAAGACGATTCCGGAACCGAGATATAGCCCTTCTGATCCTTTCATCCGAGCCCGAATCAACAGCCAGGTCGCATTCGGAGTCGAGCCCCATGGAGCGATTGTTGAGATTGGCCGATCCTATCCGCAGGAAGATGTCATCGACGATCATGACCTTGGCGTGGAGATTGATATATTCGCCGGCGAAGTCCTCTCGCGTCGGATAGTAAATTCTGAGGCGGTTCCAGCGGTCGGATTCCCGGAGGCTTTTCAGCAAGCGTGCCCGGAGAACGCCCATGGTCCCTTCCTCCAGCCAGCCGGAACACTTTTGAGGCAGCACCAGAATAACCTGGGGACCATTTTCCTCCGCCAGGCGGGCCGCCAGGGTCCTGCCCACCTTACTGGCGGTAAAATACTGATTTTCAACATAAATGATATCTTGGGCACCCAGGATGGCGTCCTCATAAAGTTTTTCAATCTCCTTGATCTCTTTTTGTCCGTTGTAAGCAGGTTCAGTACGGGCGAGACCGACCCCCAGGTCTTCAAGGTCGGGTTCGAACGATGCCGGCCAGGGCGAAGGGCCGGATGGGGAGGGAGAGGTGAGCTTTTTCCCCGTGGCCTTCAGCCAGCGGCCCCTTGCCAGATTGCCGAGAGCCTCCGCAATCCCCCCCTCCACCATCATCTGGACATCGTGGAATGGCTGGTATTTTTTCCCGTTATCGACCCGGCGGGCGTCCCCGGGGGCATGGTCCGGCGTGTCCCAGCGGCAGGCAGTCAGGTCCAGTCCCCCGACAAAAGCGAGGCGGTCATCCACCACGACGAGTTTTTGATGCTGGGAAGCGCCGAGGGGATGGTTGCCGTCCATCTCGAAACGCACCCGCCGATGGCTCTGCATGCCGATGCGGAATATGGGGAGAGGTTCCCGTTCCAAGGCGTAGAGCATGGGAAAATCCCAGTCCAGAATGTAAATCCGCAGTTCGGAGTGTTCGTGGACCAGAGCGTTCAAAAAAGCTCCCAGTCCGGTTTCCGCGTCGGGGTGGCCCTTTTCCCGAATCAGATGGATGCGGCTGTCGAAGTCCCAGCCGATGATATAGACAGCCCGGCGGGCGTTTTTCAGGGCTTCGGCGAGAGCTTTGAAGTAAGCTTCGCCATCGATCAGAAAGGCAGCCCGGCGGCACGGAAAAACGTGCTGACAGTTGCGGCCTTCCTCGATGATTTTGTAGGAATGTGGCATGGTTTTCTTGCTTGGTGTCTTTGCTGCCGTCTGGAAACTGCCTTCTTGGCAGGCAAAGTGGGCGGCACAATGTTTTCAATTGCTCCCGGATGGCGGCCTATGCTCAGGATATGAAAAATCCTGCGGCTTGTCCGGTGGGCCCCCTCCTTTTTTTAAACGTCTGTTAGGTCACTATAGCAAACCCGAGGGGAATCGCCATCAGGGGCGGTGAAGGAGGTCCGTCATCGTCACTCCTGATTTCGCATCCCTTCTTTGATATGGCTGGCCATGCACTCGATGACTTGAGAGTGCCGGCCCGGCGAGCGTTTCAGAACGATGGTGGTTTCCGGGAGCGGGGGGAACCCTTCCTTTTCAGTAAGTACCCTGGCCGTGGCTGGAACGATACACCCGGCAAGTACGGTGACGGCGAGCCCGGCTGAAACAGCGGCCAATATCCCGGCCACACTCGGGCTTTGGTAGGCTATCCGGTAAGTCCGCCCGACCGCATCCAGGGCCTGAAGGGACCACTTGCGGAACACGCAATCCGCCTGGAAGATGGCCAGGGGCAGAGGCTCTTCTTCATGCACGAGATGGCTGGCCGAACTTATCCAGAGGGTCGGATCGCGGCGGACGACTTCCGCTTCACCCCTGCCAAGATAGCAGTCCCCGGTCAGCAGTGCCAGATCGATGTCACCTTTTTCCAATGCCGGGGCCAGCTTTGAACTCGGCTCGCAGTGGACGGCCACCTGTACGCGGGGATAGGTCTTGGCAAATCTTGACAGTATCTCGGGAAGAATTTGGGCGGCGTAATCATCCGGAGTTCCAATTCGAACGGCACCGAACATCTCAGGTCGGATCAGGGCCGCCACCGTCTCTTCGTGCAGTTTGAGTATGCGCCGGGCGTAGGGTATCAGCGACTCCCCTTCCATGGTCAGGGTGAAGGAACGTCCTGCACGATTGAAAACGGGGCGGCCGATGGTCTCTTCGAGCCGCTTGATCTGCATACTTACCGCGGACTGGGTCCGGTGAACCATCTGGGCGGCTGTGGTAAAGCTGCCTGAGTCGACAATGGCCAGAAAGGTTCGCAGTAAATCGATGGGAAAGTCCATGGGGCACCTCTTTCAATGAATCTGGTTGATGAAAATCATAAAATATATTCGTTTGATAAATCAATAACAGGATGACATAGTCGGAAAAAAGAAAGGGGGAGACCCTATGTCATGGATCCTGTTTTTGCGAAAAGTCTTGAAAAAATGGAAATTTCTGCAGGAAATTCGTCGTCAGCGCAGGGAGCTGTTGAAGCTGGACGAACGCCTGCTAAACGACATCGGCATCAGCCGCATCGATGCGGAGAGAGAAGCAAAGCGTCCGTTTTGGGATGTGGTCGGAGTAAAAGACGCGTCTTTGCGTGATCGAAATCCACCCGAGACCTTTAAAGACGGAAGCAAAGGAAAATTCGGTTCCTGCGCTTCCGCATCTGGAGGGGGCGGGGGGAGCAAGTCGGAATGGCAGTGCTGTGGACAAGGGAAATGAGTAGCAATAATGCGCCATTAAATTTTGAACAAAGATGCAAAAATGCCACTCTTTACCTCCTGTCGATATCTCTACCGCCTTTATAAAGGTAAGTTTTTTAAGAGCTTAGAATTGTTTGGGGGTTTCCTTCGAATTGGTCCGGCAAATGCTCTCTGAAACAGGTAAAGGCAGGACGTTTGATTCTTGGAGGGCAGGTCAATTAAAGGGATGTGCGGATATGATTGGAAAAGGACGCAATAGAACAGGACCGGGGGGAGGCATGGGAAGAGGTGGTGGCCAGGGACAACGGCCCGGTCAAAGGGGTGGCCGCATGGGCGGTCCTCAGGCCGCCGGTCCCGAGGGATATTGCATTTGCCCTCGGTGCGGGGAAAAGTTTCCCCATGAAAGAGGCGTTCCCTGTTCAGGGGGCCAATGTGAGAAATGCGGTGCCGCTCTGGTCCGGGCTTGAAAGTATGGGATATTTCCACCCTCCTGGGCGATGGATTTAACCGTCCATTCCAAGGGCCGCATGGACCCGTTGGCGGGGCTTGACTGTTGCCAGCCAGGCACCGGAGGCTTTTTCCGGGGCACGGCAAGTCCTTTGAACTGAACAGTTGCCAGAATTGGTGGAAAAATTCATCTTTGCCGCATGCGCTGTTATCCGGGAAAAGTCAAAAGGCAAAGCTTGAAGAGAATATCGTCAGAGAATGAAAGACCTGAATCAAAGCAATTTTCGATTTGTTTACGGACCTGTTCCGTCCAGGCGTCTGGGGCGCTCTCTTGGTCTCGATCTGGTTCCGTTCAAGACCTGCACCTATGATTGCGTCTATTGCCAATTGGGGCGCACCACCGATAAAACCCTGGAACGTAAGGAATACATTGCAATTCCGGAAATCCTGGGCGAATTGAAACGAAAACTTGCCTCGGACGGCCGGCCCGATTACATCAGCTTGGCCGGCTCGGGTGAACCGACGCTGAATTCGGGTATCGGGGAGCTGATTAAAGGCATCAGGCAACTGACCGATGTCCCCGTTGCGGTGCTGACCAACGGCTCGCTTTTATGGTTGGAGGAAGTACAGGATGCCCTTATGGAGGCAAACCTGGTCCTCCCTTCCCTGGATGCCGGTGACGAATTTCTTTTCGGGTATGTCAATCGTCCCCATCGGGATATCTCTTTTATGCGCATGATCGGGGGCATTGCCACTTTCACCAAGCGTTTCCCGGGGGAGGTGTGGCTGGAGGTTCTTCTCCTTGCCGGGGTGAGCGGCATTTCCGCCGAGGTTAAAAAAATTGCCGCCATAGTCGAACACATCAGGCCGGCGCGGGTTCAGCTCAATACCGCATGGAGGCCCTGCGCCGAAGAATTTGCCCTGGCCCTGCCGCTGGCGAAGCTGCAGGCCCTGGCCACAAAATTTTCCGGTCCGGTGGACATCATCAGCGGTGACGAGACGAAAAAGAGTGATGTCCACCTGCAAGCGGAGAGCGCGAATGGCGATATCCTGGCTCTGCTCAAACGGCGGCCCTGTACCCTGGAAGGCATATCTCAGGGACTGGGAATGCATGTGGCGGAAGCTATCAAGCGTATGGATGCCCTGCTGGCGGCTGGGACGGTCGAAACATTGGTCTCCGGTGGGTTGAGCTTTTATGTGGCAACCGGTCCTGAGAGAACCGAAGCGGGCCTTGAATCCGACGTTAAGAAATAACCATGTATCGTTTGCGGTTTCGACATTTTTGAAGGTTGCGGGAAATAAGGCTTTTAATTTTTCTTTCACTGGAATAGAATCTGTAAAAGATAATGATTATCGATAAAAGAGAAAAATGCTTGTAATGAAAGGATAAAAATATGTATTGTCCATTTGACAGAGGCATGCGATGCAAAAACTGCCCTGTAGAAGGTTATGAAATCACCTTTGATAAGGACAGTTTGAAATCCTGTATCAAATTCAACGCCCTTCTCCTCGACGAAAAGCTGTACCGGGATGAAAAAACCGGCCCAAGCGTTTCCAAGTGACTGGGGGCATCCTGCTGACGGCTGTTTCGGGCCAACTGCGGATGCCTACCCCCTCCTGGTTTTACTTAAACTCAAGAGCAATAATTTTTCAGTGCGGTTTTTCCCAGCCCGTTGAGGGCTTCAACATTTCCCCACCGGGGCGAGGTAGATGGTGAATTCCTCGTTACCGTCGACGCCGAGAAGGCGGTCGCATTTGTCCTGGTCGTAAGCGGCAATGGCGCAGGTTCCGGCAGCGATGTTTTCGCAGGCCAGGTAGAGGTTTTGGCAGACATGACCGGCATCGAGGGCTATGACCTTGTGGGCGGCCAGGTCGTAGCGCCATTCCATGCGAGCCGGGATCGCGGTCCAGAAAAAAGTTACGGCCGCGGTTGCCACAAAAAGCTGCCCCAGACAGGCGGCCGCAGCTTTTTTGCCGATCTCCCCATCGACCTTCAATTGGGCCAGTTGCTGGTCAAAGGGAAGGTAGCGGTAGAGGCCGGGCGCCAGGGAATCGACCCGGGTCACGGCCAGATAGGTTTCGAAAGCATGACGGGCACCGGCCGAGGGGACGGTGCGCAGGGCGCACTGGGGGTTGAGGACCTTGCGGACACCCTGGGTCGCCCAGAGAAGAAACGTCACTTCGTCGAGTGTCAGGGCCGCCCAGGAGTAGTCTCGAACGCTCTCCCGCCGGGCTATGGCTTCTCCGGTCGGCGTGTTCCCAAGACGGCGGAGAGTTTCCGCGCCGTCGGGAAGGACAATCCTGGGTACGTCTTCAGGGCAGGCTTTCATCAGTGGCGGCGCCGGCACCAGGCGATTCTGATCAGTCTGTGAAAAATCGATCCGGCAACGGATGGTGTCCTTGAGAAAGAAGCGGTTTCGGTCAAAACGTTTGCTGGACATAAGCTTTCCTCCGGCCGGTTGAATTAGAACTATTTCTGTCTCATCGGGGTGGCGAGGATCTGAAAAGATGGCGGAAATTTTCCGTGATCTCCCACAGCTCCCCCGGCAGAATCAGGGCTACCTGTGCGCGGATGCATTCGGGGACCTCACCGTAATAGGCCTCCGCTATCGCCCCGCTGATACAGGCCAGGGTGTCGCTGTCACCGCCCAGGGAGACAGCGTTACGGACAGCGTCTTCGTAGGAATCCGATTCCAGAAAGGCGATGAGCGCCTCAGGGACCGTCCCCTGGCACGAAACATCAAAAGCGTACCCGGGCCGGATGAGGTCGAGAGTCCTGTTAAGGTCGTAGCCGAACCTTCGTTCAATCTCTTCCTTGATCCGGTTTTTGTTTTTCCCGATGCGGGCCAGAAAGACGGCCAGGGCCGTAGCCTGGGCGCCTTTGATCCCTTCGGGGTGATTGTGGGTGATGGCCGCTGTCCTTGCGGCTTCCGAAAGGACCGCCTCCACGCTCACGAAGGCAAAGCCTACCGGACTGACCCGCATGGCCGCGCCGTTGCCCCAGCTGAAGTAGGGTTCGGGATTGCCGGCGAACAGCCAGTGCAGAAAGGAGTCGCCGTAACCGGCGCCGGGATATCGGCGGGCCATGTCCCGAACGGTTTCCTGGTAGCTTTGGCCCTGGAGGATGGCCTGGGCCACGGCGATGGTCAGCACCGAATCGTCGGTAAAGGTAGAGCCCGGCTGGAAGAGGGGAAAGTCCTTGGATTTGATGGGCCGATGTTCGTATATGGAGCCGATGATATCGCCGGCGATGGCGCCAATCATGAGAATCTCACGGATAATCAGGTGAAGTTGGTCGGGATCATGGGTTGGCGGATTCTGTGGCCGGGCATTGCTGCGAAATAGCCAGACCCCAATCTCTTTGAAGTATGCTTCCCGGCAATTGCAGGACACGCCGGTGAAGATCCGCCAGGGCCAGGGAATCGTAAAGAAGGCCCTTCTTTTCCCGGGGGCTCAGGCCTCCGGGACCGCGTTCAAGGGCTTTGGCCACCAGCCTGTCCCGTTGTCTCTCTACGGCGGCGCTGCCTTTGCCCCGGCGGCGCTGGAGCATGCACAGATGAAGGGCATGGACCTCGGCATCGAGAAGTGCCCGGCTGAAGCCCCTGCGGCCCTTCAAGGGCGTGCTTTCCGTGCTGAAAATATCCTCCCAGGTGGTGGTTTCCCGGAGCTCCTGCGGCGCTTCGATCTCCTCCGGCGTGAGGAAAAAGCCGAGCCGGCGCGCCAGGCGGCCGGACGAGGCCCGGCTGGTCAGAACCGAAAGGGGAATGGCCAGAAGCAGGGGAATGATGATGGGGGTGATCCACCAGAAAAAGTCCGAATTGAGAAGATACAGGATCGTCCCCCAGAGGGCCGCGAAAAGTGTTCCACCCGAATGAAACCGCAGCGCCTCCCACCACGAGGTGCCGAGGTCGTCACGTTGCTGCCGGCCCCACCCCGACGGTCTGCCCAGCAGGGTGGCGAGGACGAACTTGGTATGGAACATCATCCTGATGGGAGCGAGCAGGGTCGAGAGGATGACTTCTCCGAAAATACTGAGAACCAGGCGATGGCAACCGCCGAACGACTTCCCCCGTCCCTTGAGGGCGATCAGAAGGCCGCTGAAAATTTTGGGGAGAAAGAGTATGACGGCCGTGGCGGTGAGGAGGATGATGGTCCGGTACGGCGTCCAGACCGGCCAGACCGGAAACAGGGAGCGGACCGTGGGGAAATAGATGGGTTCGAAGAGGGCGCTCATGATGGCTTCGGTGGTGGAAAGAAGCAGCAGCAGGAACCACAGGAAGGCCGAAATATAGCTCATGGCGCCGTTGAGAAACAGAACCCGGTGGGTCGGGAAGAGGCCGCGGGTGAAGACCAGGCGCAGGTGCTGGAGGTTGCCGGTGCACCAGCGTTTGTCCCGCTTCAGCTCGGCCAACAGGGTCGGCGGGGTCTCCTCGTAACTTCCTTCGAGGTTGTAGGCCAGCCAGACTTCGTAACCGGCGCGCCGCATCAGGGCCGCCTCGACGAAATCGTGGCTGAGGATGTCCCCGCCCAGCGGCGGTTTGCCCGGCAGGCGGGGGAGGCCGCAGTGCTGCATGAAGGGTTTGACCCGGAGTATGGCGTTGTGGCCCCAGAAATGAGCGTCGGCCAGTTGCATGCTGTGAAGCCCTGCAGCGAACATCGGTCCGTAGGCGCGGCTGGCGAACTGCTGCACCCGGGCCAGAAGGGTTTCGCGGCCCGCCACCGCGGGGGCGGTCTGGAGAATACCGATCCGCGGTTTCTTCTCCATGGCGGCCACCATTTTGACCATGGTTTCTCCGGCCATGACGCTGTCGGCGTCCATGACGATCATGTAAGTGTAGCGGCGTCCGAAGCGGCGGCAGAAATCGGCGACATTGCCGCTTTTGCGTTTCTGGTTGATACGCCGCCGGCGATAGAAAACGTTGCCGGGGTCGCCGAGTTCCAGGCAGAGGCGCCGCCAGGCCCTCTCTTCCTCGATCCAGGCGTCGGGGTCGCCGCTGTCGCTGAGAATGAAAAAATCGAAAAGGCGGTTTCCGCCGGCCCGTTCCAGAGAGCGGTAGGTGGCCAGGATGCCGGCGCTGACGCGGGCCATGTCCTCGTTGCAGACCGGGAAAAGAACGGCGGTGCGGGTTTTTGGGTTGATGCGGTTAGCGGCCGCGTCGAGGTCGCGGGTCGGAAGCAGACGGTCGATGTTGCGGGCCAGGGTCAGAAAACCGAGAAGAGCCGTCCAGAAGCCGATGGAAATCCAGGCAAAAAGGAGAGCGAAAACCACAACCAGAGCCAGTTCCAGCAGGGTGCCGCCTTTGTGGGGCAGGACCGAAGCGAAGACCGGCCCGGCCAGGCAGGAGGGAAGGGCTACCAGAAGCCCCAGGAGCAGGCGCCGGAAACGGGCGGTCGGGCCCCACGGCTCGGGGTTGACGTTCTGCCCGAAACGGGGGGCGCGGAGCTCGGAGAGTGGATCCTGCCTTTTGCCGCCTGCTCCGAAGCGGCGGCCGATGCGGCCGACGGCATGGAGCAGGAAAGTCAGCCAGGGCCTGCGGTCCATCTCCTCGGGAACCATGTGCCCGCGCAGAAGGGGTGGTGTCGGAGGGGGGCAGGAAGACGCCGCGCTAAGGGACTCCTTCATGGGTTTCCCCTCATGGTTTAAAGGCATAGCTCCAGGTTTCCGTGAGCACTTTTCCGCCCTGCTTGAGAGCGGCCCGCAATTCGATCAGGGGGCGTTTGCTCGGAAGCATCTGCTCAATGGTATTGGTTTTTTCCACTTCAACCTGGAAAGCCAATCGCCAGGTGCCGGTTACCGGATTGCGGAAGGCCTGGGCATCGACAATTTTCCCGCCGTTGCCGATCCAGACCTCGGCCTCGGGCGGGGCGCCGTCGGGAAGCCGGCGGAGCTCTTTGCCGTCAAACTCGAGGACGAACACCCTCGTCCCCCGGACCGGATCGACACCCGTGCGGGTTGATACCACATAGCCGCGCGGCGGTAGAATGCGGTCGGCGCCGAGCCAGCGCATTTCGTAATTCACCTGCAGCGGTTTTCCCGGCTCCGGCCGGCTGGAGGGAACCCAGTAGGCGACAATGTTGTCATGGATTTCGTCCTGGGTGGGAATCTGCACCAGTTCCACCCGCCCCGCTCCCCAGTCTCCCCGGGGCACGACCCAGACGCTGGGGCGCTTTTCGTAGCGCGCTTCCAGGTCCTGATAGGAACTGAAATCCATATCCCGCTGAATCAGTCCGAAACCCCTCACATTTTCCGCTTCAAAACTGTTGACCTGAAGGTTGACGGGGTTCTGGAGGGGGCGCCAGAGCCATTCACCGTTGTCGAGGAGGATCTGCAGACCGTCGGAGTCGTGAACCTCCGGACGGAAGTCGTCGAAGCGGCGCGGGCTGGAATTTTCGCCGAGAAAAAACATGCTGGTCAGCGGCCCCAAACCGAGCTTGGCGATTGGCTGACGCGCGAACAGGGTGCTTCCAACCTCGATAACCGTTTTCATCCCGGGATGGATCCTGTAGAAAAAGGCTCCGGTTATGCGCTGACTGTCGAGGAGGGCGTAAATATCGAGATAACTGCTTCGGGGCGACGGCTTGACAATCCAGAATTCGCGGAACCAGGGGAATTCCTCCCCTTCCGGGGCCGCGGTATCGACGGCCAGGCCGCGGGCCGACAGGCCGTAGTGATGATTGCGGCCGAGGGCGCGGAAATAACTGGCCCCTAGAAAGACCGTGATCTCATCGAAATATTCGGCGGTGTTTATGGGGCCATGGACACGGAAGCCGGCGAAGCCAACCTCCTGGGGAATCTTGATGGTTTCGGGTTTGCGGCCGTAGTCAAACATGTCCCGGGTGCCCTTCAAGGGTTTGACCCTGCCGTTTTCGACGATGTTGATCCGGACCGTCCGGTCGTAATAAAAGCCGGGATGAAAAAACTGCAGCTCAAAAGGTAACCCTTGCCCTCTCCAGAGGGATTTTTCGGGCCGGAAGCGGATATCCCGCCAGGCATCGTAGGACAGACCGAGGAGCTTGTCCGAGACCTTGGGAGGCTCCTGGTAAGGGCTGGCGGCCAGCTTTTCGGCGCGCTCAATGACCTCAGCCAGGGAAAAGGATGAGGCCGCGGATTTCTCCGCGAAGGCCGGTCGGGGGATGAACGAAACCGGCAAAGCCAGAAGAAGGAGAAGAGACAATATTCCGGGGAGGATTGTTGCGGCGCGGAGAGGACCTTGCGGAAAAAGAAAGTCGGCGGAGAACATCGGTCGGATACTCTTTCATGAAGGGAAAAATTATTTTTTTCCGATAAATCAGACAATTAACGAAAATAATGTATTTTGAAAAATTTTCAAATGCTTTTTAGAAATTGGCGCCAAACAGAGACGTTCCCGAGCCTTTCAGCGACTGAACCCGGGGCGGAGAAACGGCACCTGCAGGGGTATGCCGGGCACCTTTCGCAGGACTATGGCACCGGCAGGTTCGCCGCAGACCAGGCAGAGGCCTTCTTTTTGAGCCGGTCGTGTTGTTGTTTTTTACATGGGGCGACATGAAAGTGTCCGGAGGAACCCTGATATTCTAACAAATAGTGTTAGGTAACGAGGAAACTATTTTTTTTCGGGCTCCGGTGAGGCGGGAGACAGACTTTTCGCAGGTTGGGATTCCACGGGAAGGATTATTCGGAGAATTCGATGCCGGCAAGGCCGCGGGCCTGGGCCTTGTACAGGCAACGTTTGCAGCGGTTAAGGGTGTCGCGGAGCGGTTCATCCCCTTTTATGGAAGCAACGCCGAAGCTCATGCTGACGGGCTGTTTTTCATGGTGGATTTTCGCCGGCTGGGCATGCAGGGCGTCACGAAGCTTTTCAGCCAGAACCACACCACCCTGCAGGGGGGTTTCCGGGAGAGCCAGGAGAAATTCATTTTCGGCCCAGCGCCAGATGAGGTCTTGGGCTCTGCATCTGTTCTGGAGAATGGCCGCGACGTGGATAAGGACCTGCTCTTCGTCAGGAGGGTTGAGCTGACTTTTCAGGCTTTCATAGCCGTCGATTTCACCCATCACCAGACAGAGGTCACCGCCATTGCGCCGCTGGCGGGCTTTTTCATGATGCAGGATATCGTTGAAGGTGCGCCGGTTCATGAGTTTGGTTAAAGGGTCGGTGGCCGCCGCAAGCTGCAGAATTTTGTTGATTTTCTGAATTTTCTTCAATGATTCAGAATATTTATGCCGCATGATCCGGAGCGTTTTGGACTTTACAAGAAGTTCCAGATGGGTTTCGATTATCTCTTTGTGCTGTTGGACCAGGGTTTCGGTTGCCGGAGAAAAGTTCTGGCTCTGGCTGTTCATCAGGCAGAGGGTGCCGAAGACCTGACGGTTCGGCAGAAAAAGGGGGAAGCCGAGGTAGGAGATCAGGCCGTGCTGGAGGCCGGCGCTGTTGGCCCAGCGGTCGTCGGCCAGGGCGTTTTTGACCTGGAGTTTTTCTCCGCTCCGGATAACGGTTTCGCAAAACGGGGCGGACTCCCCGCCTGGGAAACGGTAGCCCGGGCGATAGGGGTTTTCGGAAGATTTGTTGGTTGCGAAAACCTCAAGGTCGGAGCCGTCGACATGGGAAATCAAGGCCACCGGCACTTGGGCGAAATCTGCCAAAAAACCGACAATCTTTTTCCATTTGCCGAGAATTTCAGAGGTGATCTCAAGTTGGAAAGGTGCTGGAGTTGCGGTCATCTATGTTACGGTCAGTAAAGGAAAAAATTAGAAACCAACATGGTTTATGTTGGTGGGGTTTTTATTTAATCCGAAAAAACCCCGGCAAAATTAGTCACATATTTTCAATAAGAAACCAATGATTATCAAAAAATGTGCCTTTTTCCCCCAGAGCGGATTTTCAAAAATAATTAATATCTTTCACGCCGGTTCGGACCCGGAAAAGCCGGCCTTGCGTTTGCGATTGTATTCGAAGCGCATCTGAAGAATTTCCACCCGGAGCGTGAACCCCATGGGGAAATACAGTGCCGGGAGGGGCAATCCGGCTGATGACCGGCGGAATCGGGCCTAAGGGTGTTTTTCCCTTCCGAAGTCCCGGTCCACGTCAGGGTTTCGGCCGGTCACTTATCAGGGTGCCGCCGACGGAGACATTTTCCGGCCCGTTCTCCTTGATGAGGATGACGATGGTTTCCTGCGGCAGGCCGTAAAATTCGGCGGCCGTGCGGCTGATGGCGTCGACCATTGCACGTTTTTTCGCGACATCGCTGACGGGCGGACCGTCCATGGTGATGATAGGCATGACTGTTCCCTTCCGGTCATTATAGACCTGTTGTTTTCGTGACTTTTCGGCACGCCGAACTCACGGCCGAGGTCATCGGTCTCAAAGATGAATACCTATCGCCAATACTATTGAGAGCCGAAAACCTTTTTCAGAATTTCAGTTGTCCGCTTGGCCGGATTCTGACGGATGGCAGCCTCTTCCTTGGCTAGGTAGTAAAAAATGCCGTCCATTCCCTTGTTGATGACGTGTTCACTCAGGTTGGCCTTGGCGTCAGGGACGAAAGGCATGGCGCGGTAGCTGCCCATGACGTTGTCATAGGCCTTGACCGCTCCGACCTCGGCCAGGCTCTTCTCGACAACCGGTTTCATCTCCCGGGCCAGAGCCGGCGACATCTTGCCCTGGAAATAGCGGGTGGCCGAATCCTCCGGTCCGTTGTAAATGGCCTTGACGTCTTCAAGGGTCATGTCTTGAATAGCCTGCCAGAAGATCTCCTTGGCCTTGGGGGTGGCCTCTTCCGCGGCCCGGTTGAGGCGGGTTTCGAGGTCGTCGAGCATGGACGACATGCCGACCTTGCGGAGTACCGAATTGACGGTTTCCAAACTCTTGGGCAGAGGGATGCGGATGCTCGGATCGGCGTTGAAACCGTCAACCTGGCCGAGCTGACCGACGACCGTTTCCGTTCCCACCTTGAGGGCTTCCTTGAGTCCCTCGCCGATCTCCAGGCTGGTCAAGGCGTTTTGCGTTCCTCCCCCGCCCAGGCCCTTGAGCAGATCAGTCCCTTTCTGCAGCCAGTTGCCTTCTGCTGGTGATCCGCCCCAGCCCATCGCGAACAGGCAGAGAGCCAATCCTGCCACCAGGGTGAAGAGATTTCTTTTCTTAGTTTCATAGAGTTTAAACATACGGGATCTCCTTATGGGCATTGGATTGCCTTCTATTGACTAATATCCGGCTCGCCGCAGAGGCGCAGAATTTGGTCTCTCGCGGCGCCCCGAAGTTTGAGCGCGGTTTGCCAGGGATCGTCGCCTGGTGCTGTTGTTTTTCGGGGGTCGATGGCTTCGCCGACGCTTACCGTGACGGCACCAGGGTGAGGCAGCCAGTTGTCGCCTCGCAGGATGGAGCGGCTGCCCCGAATGGCCACCGGAACTACCGGGATGCCGGCTTCCGCGGCGGCGCTGAAGGCACCCATGCGGAAAGGCATGAGGCCGGGCTTGCGGGTAAAAGTTCCTTCAGGGAAAAAGAGGAAGGTCCGGCCCCGGCGCGTCTGTTCGGCCAGGCGGCGGAAATCCTCCGAACCTTTCTGGAGGTCGAAGCGCTCCACGAATTCGGCGTCAATCCGTTCCAGGAACAGGCGTGCCAGGCGGTTGTTGCGAAGCTCGCTCTTGGCGACAAAGCTGAAGCGGCGGGGGAGGCTGTCGACCAGCAGCAGGCTGTCCACGTAACTGGCATGATTGGCGACAAAGATGCAGGGCCGGTCTTCCGGAAGGAGATTTTCAAGACCTTGAGCGGTCACCGGAATGCGGACGGCGCTTTTAAGCAGACGTGTCCCGAGGCGCATGGTTCTCCAGCGCTGTTCCTGGCGGGGGAGGAGCACGACCAGGACCCAGGCCGGAACGGCCAGGAGCCAGAAGGCTGTGCGGGCATAAGCGCCGTAGAGCAGTTCCCTGGCCAGGTTGCGAAACTTTCGAAGCTCCAGGGCAAAGCCTTCCAGGGCCAGGCGGGTAAGCTGCAGCCACACGGCTTTTTGCGGTTTCCCGAGTTCCCCATTGGCGTAGAGCTCGCGCGTGGCGGCGCGCCTGAGCTTGCCGCTCGACGTTTTCGGGATGGCATTGGGCGGCGCCAGGACCACTTCGTCGGGAGGTTCGCCGACCAGATCGGTGGTTACCGCATTGACCCGGGATTGCAGTTCTTCATGACGATCGGGGGCCTGACGCCGGGTTTCGGCTACCACCACCAGGCGTTCCGTTCCCGCTTCGAGGTCATGATCGCCGAAAGCGACGACGCAGCCCGGACGTATACCCTCAATCTGGCCGATGGCCTCTTCCAGTTCGGGCGGATAGATGTTTCTGCCGGCCCGGATGATGAGGTCCTTGGCGCGGCCGGTCAGAAAAAGTTCCCCGTCGGCGATGTAAGCGAGGTCGCCGGAATCGAGCCAGCCGTCCTGGAAAAGCATGCGTGTCTGTTCCGGATTGTGGTAATACCCGGAGGTGGAAGATGGACCCTGAAACTGAAGGCGGCCGATAGCGCGGTCGGGGAGCTCCCGGTTGGCTTCGTTGACGATACGGACCTGGTGCCCTGCAAGGGGGTGGCCGCAGGCTGGGAAGCGCAGGGCGGCGCTGTCGTTTTCGGCGGCGGGGATGGCGCGATTCTCAAGCATGAAGCCTTCCCGGGAGATGCGGTCGATAAGGGGGCCGCGATTCAGGGGCGGGAAGGCGAGGCCGACGGAGTTTTCCGCCAGCCCGTAAACCGGCATCATCGCTTCCTTGCGAAAACCGCAACGATCGAAACGGCTGCAGAAATTTTCGAGGGTATCCGGGCTGACCGCCTCTGCCCCGTTAAAAGCAGCCCGCCAGGAACTGAGGTCGAGCTCCGCCAAAAGCCGATTGTTGATGCGCCGCAGGCAAAGCTCATAGCCGAAGTTGGGCGAGGCGGAGAGGGTGCCGCGGAAGCGGTGAATGGCCTGCAGCCAACGTTCCGGTCTGGCAATAAAGGTCAGCGGCGACATCACCACCAGAGGCGTGGCGAAATAGAGGCTTCCCAGCCAGGCGCCGATCAGGCCCATGTCATGATAAAGAGGGAGCCAGCTGACGAAGACATCGCGCGGGTTGATTTCGATGCGGGCGCCCATGGCCCGGATGTTGGCGATGAGATTGGCGTGCGTCAGGACCACTCCCTTGGGATTGCCGGTGCTGCCCGAGGTGTACTGCAGAAAGGCCGTATCTTCCCGGCTCACCGGGGTACGGATGAGAGCGGTGGTGGGGGAGGATATCTCCGCCACGGTGACCACGTTGCGCAGGCTGTCAACATGGGATTTGAGAAGCTGGGCGGCAGGTTTGGCCTCGTCCAGGGTGATGAGTGTGACCGCCCGGCAGTTGGTGAGGATGCCGGTGTGGCGGCGCAGGTGTTCCTCGAAGCGCGACGGCCGGGCCGGAGGATAGATGGGGACGGGAATCCCGCCCGCCAGGAGAATGCCGAGAAAGCTGGAAAAATAATCTTTCCCGGTCGGCAGCATGATGGCGACGGGTTCGGCAGGCTGAAGGCCGAGGCGTTGGAGTCCGGCGGCGACAGAGGAGGCCTGGTCCCGGAGAATTTTGTAGGTGATGACCTCGCCTTCGCCCTGATCGCTGAAAAGACGGATGTGGGGGTGGTCGGGATTGGCGGCTGCATGGTGGTGGAGCACCTCGACCAGGCTGTCGGCTTCGGCGGGAATCATCCCCGCAGCAGCCGGCCCGGTTGTTGGCGAGGTTTTCACGGGTGCCGGCCTCCCCGGGTGAGCTTCGGCGCTCAGGATCGCACGCAACAGGTCGCGAGGTGTTTCCGTTTCGCTGAAGACCCGCTCGGAAAACACGACCCGGAAATCTTGCTCAACCCGGGAGAAGAGCTCCATGCGCGAGAGGCTGTCGAAGCCGAGATCCTGGTCGAGAGTGCTGTCGAGGGAGACCGTCGGCGCGCCGTGGCGCTGCGGATGGCATTCGGCGTGGAAGCGAACGATCAGATCCAGGAGGGCTTCGGCGCTGGCGCTTTTTTCTCCGGGCATGATGGGTTTTTTCTGCATGGCCGCATCCTGTCATGAAAGCTAATTTCATCCTCTCTAAAATAACAGAATCCTGAACCGGAGCCAGCCCTGAAAACAAAAAAAAGCGCAGTTGCCCGCGCTTTGGTTTGAGAAGTTTTGGATTTTCAGCGGTTTCAGCCGGAGTTGGCCTGGCTGAGCATGGCAAAAGCCAGCTGTTTTTCCTCGGTGAAGCGGTTTTTGACGGCGTTTTGGACCTGGGTTGTGGAGGAGTCGAACTGGCGCGAGCGGATGGAAAAAACCTCTTCGATAAGTTCCTGGGGGTTGCGGGAAAAATCGTTGCTGGCCAGGAATTTATCCGCCGCCCGCGAGAAAATCCGGGCCGCGCCGCTCGGACCGTGCTGAACGGCGGTACTCCAAAGGACCTCCTGAAGAGCGCTGGGGGCTTCGTCAAAGTTGCAGCCGGTCTGTTCCAGAATCATGTCGCGGGCCGGCATATAATAATCACGGCGTATGAAGGCATGCTGGAGGTTGCCGAATTTCACAGGATCCTCAGCGGCGATGGCCTTCCAGGTCGACGGCATCCCCCCTTCGCTCGAGCCGGTGTTTGCCGGTCCTGCGGCTTCGAGCCGGGAAGCCCAGTCAGGAGCCTTGTCTTCCAGGAAACGGACGAAACGTTCCATGCTGCCGGCCCGTGAAGAAATCTGATATTTGCCGTAGGAGGTTCCCCCCTGCTGGTCGTAGCCGATCGCCTCGACGCCCAGGTTGCCCGATTCGAAGCGGGCCGAGAGGGCGCCCAAAGGTTGCCGGGAGGGGTTTTCCCCATACTCCGGGGTGTCAACCGCGGCTGGCAGATAGGCTGCCGGGCGGTCTGTGCCGACCTTTGGAAGGGATGGCACCCGGCTTTGACTGATCGAGGCAGGAAGGCGCGTGGGAATGGCGGTATTGTTCTGGATATGCCGGGCGATTTCACCCAGTATTTTCAACATCCGGTTCTCGAAAATGGAGGCACTTCCTGAAAAGCCTGACGGTCCCGAGCTGAACAGTGATCGGGAGGATAGAAGTTGGGCGGCAAAGGAGGGGCTTTCTCCGGCCCGGGCACCGCTCCGCCGGGTATTCTGATAAAAACGCGTATTTCCTGCGACTTCGTAACTTTCTCTGATCATGTATATTCTCCAGTGTCATGGTTCCGTAGGAACTTATGGCAGGAGAATAGGGTTGCAAACCCCGTACCGGTTATTTGTTCCACTCCTTGGCCCGGCCGACCGCCTTTTTCCATTCACCGTGGCGGCGCTCGGCGGAATCCCTTTCCAGGGCCGGGGAAAAAGTCCGGTCCTCCTGCCAAAGCTGTTCGATATCATCAATACTCTTCCAGAAGCCCGCTCCCAGGCCGGCCAGGTAGCCGGCACCCATGGCGGTCGATTCGAGGATTTTCGGGCGTACCACCTTCATATCGAGAATGTCGGCCTGAAACTGCATCAGCAGGTTGTTGGCCGAAGCGCCGCCGTCAACCCGCAGCTCCCGGGCCGCGATATCCGCATCGGCGGCCATGGCGTCGAGTACGTCGCGGGTCTGAAAGGCGATGGATTCGAGGGTGGCGCGGGCGATGTGGCTGTCGGTCGTTCCCCGGGTAATGCCGACAATGGTCCCCCTGGCATGCTGGTCCCAATGGGGGGCGCCCAAGCCTGTGAAGGCCGGCACCAGGTAAACGCCGCCGTTGTCCGCGACCCTGGCTGCGAGGGATTCAACATCGCCTGAATTTTGGATGATTTTCAGGCCGTCCCTGAGCCATTGGATGGCGGCCCCGGCAATGAAAATGCTTCCTTCCAGGGCGTAGCTCGGCGTGCCGTCGATCAGCCAGGCGAGGGTGGAAAGTAGGCCGTTCGTCGACAGGACCGGTTTTTCGCCGGTGTTCATGACGATGAAGCAGCCGGTTCCGTAGGTATTCTTGACCATGCCCCGGCGGGTGCACATCTGGCCGAAAAGGGCGGCCTGCTGGTCGCCGGCCACGCCGTGTATGGGGACGGGCGCGGCGAAAAGGTCGGTGGAAGTCGTGCCGAAGAAATCGGCATTGCCCCTGACCTCCGGAAGAAGCGAGCGAGGAATGGCGAACAGATTCAGAAGCTCCTCGTCCCAGCGCAGTTCGTTAATATTGTAAAGCATGGTACGGCTGGCGTTGGTGGCGTCGGATGAGTGGACCAGACCGCCGGTCAGGTTCCAGATCAGCCAGGCATCGACGGTGCCGAAGGCGAGTTCCCCGCGCTCGGCTCTCTCCCGTGCGCCGGGACTGTTATCGAGGAGCCATTGAAGCTTGGTGGCGGAAAAATAGGCGTCCGGCAAAAGGCCGGTCTTTTTTTGGATCATGCTCGACATGCCGCGGTCTTTCAAGCGGTCACAGGTCTCGGCGGTTCGGCGGTCCTGCCAGACGATGGCATTGCCGACCGCGGCACCGGTTTTCCGGTCCCAGACCAGGGTCGTTTCCCTCTGATTGGTGATGCCGATAGCTGCCAGGGCTTTGCCATCAATAGCGGTTTTTTTCAAGACCTCACGTGCCACCTCCAGTTGACTGGACCAGATCTCGGCGGGATTGTGCTCAACCCAGCCGGGTCGGGGAAAATGTTGTTCGATCTCCTGCTGGGCAACGGCATGGATGCGCCCGTCCCGACCAATAAGCAAGGCCCGGGAACTGGTGGTCCCCTGGTCGAGGGAAAGAATATATTTTTTTTCAGTCATGGACCTCTCCCGTGAACGTGTTTTTAAGAATATTTATGAGGGAAGATGGGATCGACTGAGGCGGCGGGATTTCCAGTCCGCAGCATGACGGAGGATGGTTTGAAACGGCGGCCGATGAAAAGACTGGAGGATAACCCTGAAGGCTCAACGCTCTCCACTTTGAATTTCAACCTGATGATGGTCTTCAAGAAGGTATTTATGGCCCGGTCAGCGTCAGGTTGACATGTGTCTTCCCGTAATTATCCGTGCTGGTATCCATTACCAGAGCGCTGGCCCCTTTACGGGCAAAAAGAGACCCCTGCCCTTCGTCGGTGCTGATATCCCAGCCTTTTTCCGTTAACTCTTTTTTGTAGAAGGCAAGGACGGATTCCGGCCTGTCAGAGACCTCGATACTGGCCATGGTTGAATTTTTCATGCTCATGGTCTGAATAACCCTTGAACCGGGATACGGACTGATGGCCTGCTTCAGACCCTCAGGCAAATCCATGCCGGCCAGGGCGGGTGCGGCGGTCAGAAGAACCAGAACAGCCCAGATGCGGATAAAAGTCCTTTTTCCCATGGCAAAACCCCTTTTTTACGGGAGGCATTTGGCGGAATTTCCCTCGATTTCTATCATTTTCCCCAAAAAGGAAAAATCTTCAACCGCTTTTTTTCGGTGAGATATTTCAGACCTTTTTGAACAGTTTGTAAATGGCGGAAAAATCCTCCCTCTCCATACCTTCCTCGAAGGTCCTGGCAAAGAGCTCTTTGACGGCGGCGGCCGTGATAAGCGGTTTTTTCAATTCAAAAGCGAGGTCCTGAAGGCAATGGAGATCTTTGTAGATGAGGGCACTGGAAAAATGGGCGGAAAAATCCTCCTCCAGAAGCTTCGCCTTTTTGGCGTTGAGGACCATGGAGTTGCCACCGCCAACGGAAAGAATATCCAGGATTTCCGCTTTGCCGATGCCGGCGGCTTCTCCCAGGGCCACGGCTTCCGCAAGGGTGGCCATGAAGCTGCCGAGGGTCAGGTTGTTGATCAGCTTCATGCGGCTGGCAAGGCCCGGTGTCCCCAGAAAAAAGAGATGGGCGGCCAAGTCCTTCAGCACCGGTTGGAACTGTTCAAATCCCCTCCGCCTGCCGCTTACGAGAACCGTGAGCGCCCCCTGGGAAGCGGGCACGACACTTCCCAGAACCGGAGCTTCGAGATAGACGGCGCCGGCTTGTTCGCAGAGTTCGTGAAAGTCGAGAACCTCGCGGAAGTGGTTGGTGGTCAGGTCGATAATGGTTTTTCCCGAGGCGGCAACAAGCAGCCCGTCGGGAGCGGTGAGGACCTTCCGAACAGCCTGGCTGTCAAACAGGCAGATAAATATCAGCTCGGCATTTTCGCCCGCAGCTGCAGGTGAATCTGCCGTCTCCACGGCCATTCCCGCAGCTTTTTCAGGTGTCCGGTTCCAGACCCTCAGGGTGTGCCCACAGGCCAGCAACCTTTGGGCTATGGCTTTGCCAAGATGCCCGAGCCCGATGAATCCCACATGCATGCTGTTTTTTCTCCGGTTTAGGATTTTTATATATTCCCGCGGTCATTCAGCGCGGCTGGTGATATGGATGAGGTGGTAGCCGAACTGGGTTTTGACGGGGCCGTGAACCTTGCCGACCTCTTCTTGGAAGACGACTTCGTCGAATTCCCTGACCATCTGGCCGGGGGAAAATTCTCCAAGGGCTCCGCCCCGTTTTCCTGACGGGCATTGAGAGTGGAGGCGGGCCATTTCAGCAAAATCGGCGCCACTCTCGATCTGTTTCTTAAGGTCTTCACAGGCTTCTTTGGATTTGACCAGAATATGGCTTGCTTCAGCTTTCATGAATATTATCTCCTTTTCCAAAATTGCAGCTTATATGGTGCGAATTCCCTCCCGGTATCAGGGGGATTTGACCAACCACGAATCGAATACAGATAAAATGGCACGATTTGCTTCGCTGCTCAAGTCGAAATATCCGGACCTGCCGGTCTTTGAGGGAATGTCCGGGCGGCCGGGAGGGTTTCAGAAAAGAAGGACGGGCCGCCTCGAAAAGCGGGTTTTTCGCAGGGCTGCTGATCAAAAAGGCGGGAAAGAATGAAACTGTTCACCTTGGTGGTGACTGGGCTTGCGCCGCCCGTTCCAGGGGCCGTATGAATCCATCCATGGGGCCTAACTGTCGCCGTCCGGGCGCTACCTTTTTCATGGGCGCCCCAAGCCCATCATGGTGAATAATTACCAAAGAAAAACAACGGTTGGAAATGAGTAGGATTGAGGACCTAGGACTGTCTGCAGCTCTTAAAGGCGGTTTTCAGAATGGAGTGGATCTTTTCACCGAGAAGATACACCTCAACCCGGTTTCTGCCGTTGGCCTTGCCCCGGTAGAGAGCCAGGTCGGCATTTTTTATCAATTCTTCATGGGAGTGGTAATCGAGGTAATCGGTGGCAACCCCAAGGCTGGCCGTTACAAAACTCGAAGCGGAAGAATTTTTGTGGGGTATTTTCAACTTTTCGATAGCCTCACGGAGGCGTTCCGCCACATTCAGCGCCCCGTCCTGAGGCGTTCCCGGCAGAATGACAACGATTTCCTCGCCCCCGTAACGGGCGCAGAAGTCAAAGGATCGGCGCAAAGTTTTCTCAATGGTCTGGGCCACGCTTCTGAGGCATTTGTCTCCGGCGCTGTGGCCATAGGTGTCATTGAAGTCCTTGAAGTGATCGATGTCGCACATGATCAGGGACAAGGGCTGGTTTTCCCGGTGGCAGCGGTTGAACTCCTGGTGAAGGCGCTCCGAAAAGAAGCGGCGGTTGGGGATGCCGGTCAGGTCGTCGATTTTAGCCTGACGGCGGATTGTTTCATAGGCCGAAGTCAGTTTGGTCCCGAGCCAGATCATCAGCAAGGTGCCGATGAGGCCCGCGCCCAGGTGGGCCGAGGCCATGGGGAGCATGGAAAAGACAGGCGAAAAGGGGAGGCGGATAGAGATGCCGCCCAGCAGTTCCCCCTCCTTGACACCTTGCCCGGAGTGACAGTTGAGACAGGATTTTTCAGCATTAAGGGGCGACATGTGCTGGAAGTAAATACGGTCGGATTCCTTTTGGAATTCGCCCACTTCGGTTTGTCCGCCGGTTATTTTTTTGATGGCTTCAACATCCCAGGAAGAGGTTCCGGAAGGTTTCCGGAAAGGGGGGCGGCCGACCAGGCTGAATCGGAGGCCTTGTTGATTTTCAGCCAGACTCGAAAGCTCACGGATCATTTGCGGCGGGCTGATCTGGACAAGGCCCTGTGTCAGGGCGCCAAGGCTTTGCAGGGTTTCGTCTTCAGGTTGAGAGGAAGCTTGGATGTCTGTGGGTGTTTCTACATAGACCTTGCCGTGGCTGATATTCCAGACCCCGGCAAGAAGGATCTGCTGGGAAGTCGAGCGAGCCGTCTGAAAGGCCAGTTGACGGTAATTGTTTACGGCGTTGAAGTAACTCCAGGAAAAAGAGAGACCAACCAGAAAAAGCCAGACCGCAATAATCGGAAATAAGGTTTTCTTCATAGGTCCGTTGAATCGTCGTCCTTTATTACGCTGCCGGACCAGACCGTGAAGCCGCTGTTATTTTCCATCATTGGCGGCGGCCCGACTATGCTGTTCCTGGCTGAAATCCGCATTCAGGTGGATTCCGAGGAAAATGGCCGCGGCCAGGACACTGCCATGGGGGATAAACTGGCCGCAGTGGGATTCGATGGCGTGCTTTAATTCAAGACTGGAGCGGGAAAAGAAATCGGCTTGGTAATTGGGGTTTTGTTGTGCGAACCAGTCGCAGCAGATCAAAAAAGCGTCGTAAGAGGCTTCCAGGCTTTTGCGGTTGGCCAGGTAGTTTTTTTGGACGTAATCGGCCATGCCGTGAGCGCAAAGGGACGGATTTTTTTTAAGAAAATTCAAATATTCTGTCAGCGTCGGTTTGGCCATAGGTCCCCCAGGGTTATTTGTTAACCGGCATACCGATGGCCGGAGGGTTTCCGCTGTTGCTATGGAGAGGTTCATCCGGCTCCTTGGCCAGACCGGGAAGGATATTTCGGCTTGCGAGAAAGGTCAGTACAAGGAGACCAAAAAGGGCAAGATGCGTTTCAATAAACCGGGCTTTAGGGATAAAGGTGAGGGCGAAAAAAAGGGTCAATAATCCTCCCGCCGATTCTGCCAGGCTTGCCAGGCGTTTGCTTCTTCCGGGGGTTATTATCCACCCCTGAAACAGTGGAATGAGCAGGGACGTTGCGAAGAATGCCAGGGCCAGTCCAATCAGCCAGATGTATGGTTTAGCCGTATCCGGCTGGCTTCCGATGTAGACCAGATAGCCGAGCAGGTAGAGAACATTCCCTTGATTTTTCATTTTAAATTTCATTTCAGTCTTTTCCTCCGAGAGTATGTATCAAATCTGTTGATTGACACCAAGCAAGACAAATGCCATACGGCAATTGCCCATCGACAAAATGGAAACATTATCCAAAGTTGGGTTGAATGAAGCGGAGAGGATTGATAAACCTATGGAAATTTTAACTTTTCGGCCTTGAGAAGGGACTTCCCTGAAACGGGCAGGGTTTTCGTGGCTGGAGGGAGCCGGGAAATGAAATAATAAAAAGGAGAAAATTATTGGAAAATTTGATAAAATTACTTTTCATGATTTCCAAAGTGTATTTCCCCATCCGACCGGATCCGGCCAGCAGGATAATGAGGTGTGAATGGAACAGGAAAAGCAAATTGTATATTCATGTTCTCGTTGCGGCAGTTGCAATGTGGGAAAACCTTTCAACAGTGCGGAAATTGAGTTGAAGTGTTTTGAGTGCGGCCATGCCCGCCATTCCTCCCATAAAAGGTGGATGGAAATCGCGATGGCCGGCAGTGTTGATATCGTTGGAGACAAAAGGAAGTTCTGAAATTTCAGGACGGGTTCCCAGGATGAACGAAGACTGTTTTACGGGGTGGGAGTGGAGCTGTTTTGATGCCGGCTTCCCCATGCCGTGGCAGTGCGTCTTTTGCAGGGTTCACATCTGGACAGCTTGGCCCCTGGCCTTTCAATATCAGTAGTTGTTCTTTCGAGCTGAATTATTTCCTTTCAAACTGATTTATCCCTGAAATTTCCATCTCGCCTGTGATCCATGATTCAGGTCCGGGGGTGGCCTGCAAAATCGGCCTTTGGAGGCGTCCCCAACCTGAAAGATACCCGGCCCGCAATCACCAGGGTCACTCAGCCTTCATATCCGTTTAGTCTTTCCATTTCCCAAGATTTCATGCAGGGCCAGGGCCAACTCTTGACGGTCGATGGGTTTGATGAAAAGCCGGTTAAGCCCCAGCTCTTTTTTCGAGTCCTCATTGATCCGGTCGTTATAGCCGGTGCAAAGAATGACCGGCAGATCCGGCCTGACCATTTTCATCTCGGCAATCAGTTTGGACCCGGTCATTTTCGGCATGGCCAGATCGGAAATGACGAGATCGAAAGCGTTCGGGTGTTTCTGAAACCGGTGCAAAGCTTCCAGGGGGTTGGTTTCGATCTCTACGGAATAGCCCAGGCGGCTCAGCAGGGTGCGGCCGATGGACGCCAGGGCAAACTCATCGTCAACCCAGAGAATGCGTCCTTGGCCGGATGGAAGCAGGGTCTCGGTTTCCTCAATCCTGATTTCCGCCATATCCACCGCCGGGAAAAAGATCTCAAAAGTTGTCCGTCCGGGCTGGCTTTGGGCCCGGATGGCACCCCGATGGCGTGTGACGATGCCGTGAACGATGGACAGCCCCAGACCGGAGCCTTTACCTGCTTTCTTGGTAGTAAAATAGGGTTCGAAAATCCGGGTCATATGTTCCGGGTCGATACCGGCTCCGCTATCCGAAATGGAAAGTTTGAGATATTTTCCAGCTTCCAGTTCAGTTCCGGTTTCCCATGGGTTGCCGGTCAGGGCGTGGTTTTCAAGAGTGATGGAGATTTCGCCTTCGTTTTCGCCGATGGCGTGCGCTGCATTGGAGCAGAGGTTGATGACGATTTGGTGAATCTGGGTTGAATCCGCGAGGATGATGCTGGGTTCGTCCGGATAGCTTTGACACAGCTCGATGGTTGCCGGCAGGGTCGATTGCAGGAGGGTTACGGCTTCTTTTACCACAGGCATGATATTGATGGGTTTCAGGTGCTCTTCGGTCCTGCGGCTGAAGCTGAGCAGTTGCTGAACCACACCTTTGGCCCGGAGACCGGCGGTCCTGATTTCCTGGACAAAATCGCTGACCGGATTTTCCTTGGGAAGGTCTTCGCAGGCCATTTCCGCGTTGCCGATGATAATGCTGAGGATATTGTTGAAATCATGGGCGATGCCGCTCGAAAGGGTGCCGAGAGCCTCCATTTTCTGGATATGGCGAAGCTGTTCCTCGAGTTTTTTCTGGGAGGAAATATCCAGAAAGCTGACGATGATGACAGTCCTGCCATCAATGTCCGCCCTTTTGCAGGCCTTCAGGATCGGGATAGTGGTGCCGTCGGCCTTTTTGAGAATGCATTCCGATTGGGCGATCCCCGAATCAAGGCACATCGCAAGGCAGGAGGATTGTCTTTCGGTGTGGATCATCTCCTGGCAGCGCCGCCCAAGCACCTGGTTTCCGGGCAGGCCGAACAGGTCGATGGCGGCCTGGTTGGCCTCGGAAATGGTGTGGGTATCGGGGTCAATGACCATGATGCCCGGATTAACCGAGTCGAGAATGCAGGTCAGCCGTTTGCGGCTTTCCAGCAGGGCGGATTCTGCCCGGTTCCGTTCGTCGATCATCCGGTTGGCGGACTCGGCAAGTTTGGCAAACTCAGAAAAGTTGAGGGTTTCCGTATGAATTTCCGCCTTATTTGACGAGGCGTTTGCAAAAAACGTATTGAAAGACAGAAAGTTTTTTCTGATTCGGTCGGAGACAAATTTATTCAGGAGAAGAACCAGCAGGGTGAGGGTCAATAGAATCAAAGATATTTTGAGGACGTGTCCTTCAATCTGCTGTTTCAGGATGCCTTGTTTTGAGCTGATGACGTTTTCAACCTCATCGGTAAAGACGCCTGCTCCGACATACCATTGCCAGTCTTTGATTCCGGCGGCAAAGCTGATTTTTGCCCCCCCCTTTTTTTCGTCGTGGCCGGGTAGAACATATTCGACATATCCGCCCCCGTTTTGGGCAACCCGGATCATCTCCTGTACGATTTTCAACCCGTGGATATCGGTGAGATCGTAAACATTGCGGTCTTTCCATGGTTCGGTCAAAGCCATCCCGTCCCAGGTGGCGGCAAACAGGTACCCATCCTTTCCGAAGTGGATTTTTTCCAGGCGGCTTAGCACTTCCTGCTGAATGTCTTTTTCGACATCGTCAAGATATTCGCCTGTGCCGATAACCCAGCCGAGGGGTTCGAAGATTTTGACAAAAGCGATTTTCGGGAAAAATCCCGGGTTATCCGGCTTCGTCCAGGTGTAGGTGTAAAACCCTTCCCCCTCCCTTTTGACCAGATCGAGCATATCCGGAACCACCCGTTCGCCCTTGGCTCCGGTCACCGCTTCCATGTTCCGGCCTTCCATTTCGGGCCGCACCGGAAACAGGGTCTCAATCCCTTTCAGGTTGAAGGCGAAAAAATAGCCGCGACCGTGATTGAAGCGGATGGGACGCAGGGCGTCTTTGACGATTTGTCCAATCTCGGAAGGCGATTTGTTAAGGTGGTGTTTCCGGTAGAGATTGGTGGCGATGGCATGGGCTTCTAAGACCCGTCCCCTGATCGATTCCTTGAGGCGCATTTCGGTCTGGGACTTTTTGAATTCGATGTATTCAACGGCGTGCAGGACCTCATCTCTAACCAGTTTTTTCTGGCTGTCGAAGTATTCACGGCGCATCTTTTCCGCTTCGCGATCGAACCGCTTAAAGTCCGAGGTTATCCAGAAATAACCGGTGACTAGAATGGAAAGACTGCTGATGATCAGCAGGCTGAGAGAAACGAAGCGGGATATGCTGCTTTTCCGGTGTTTTTGATGCGACATGAAGGATGTTACCCTCGCAAGAGCGGGACCTGTGAATGTCAAAAAAACGGCAGTGCCGGTGGTTTTAAGATTGCCGTAAGGGATACCGTTCAGATTGCTACAAATACCGTGCCTTGGATAAATTAATGCAGAATGTGACGATCGCGCAACATAATAGAATTTAATGAGAAAAAGGACAATGAACGAAGACGGGCGACCGTTCGTCCGTTCGCTCCGGGGAAGGCCGTAAGACAGGTTTTGATGGCATGAATTTCACGGCTATCGCTGAATTTTTCGGACTTTAAATAATCAATCCGGATCCGGCACACCGACAATGGCGGAGACGACCCGGGTATGTATGGGCCGTGCCGCAGGAATATGGCTGAAAGCCCTCATTATTTTTTCCGAAGGGATGGGTTTGTTTTTCAGTTCGTTTCTGATGTCTTTGAGTCTCAGCGGTTTAAAACGCCTTCTCTGGGTCAGTTTTTCATACCAGCAGTCACGGATCAGGTCAAGCCAGGCTTCCGCCAGGGCATCGAGGTCGGGGTGTTCCTGCTCATTGGCGGGAACAGCCAGAAGTCCTTTGGACGCTTTTATGATCTCAATGCGGTCATGGTCCTGTTCCCGTTCGGCCCGGCTCAGGTAATGACCTAGGATCAACTCCATTTCCTCCAGTGCCCGCCGCTTTTTACGGGGCAACAACAGTGCCTCCGTTTCCAGCACCCGCCGTAAAAATCTTTCGATAAGTTCGGAGGCCTTTTGGTCCATGGGGCGTTGCTCCAGGTCCGCCCCCAGAAGTCTTCGCAACATTGTTGCAACATCTTCAAGATGAGTGACGGGATTGTCCTTTAAACTTTCCAGGAGAATCCACTTCGGCGCACCATGCTCAGCGCCGGCAATGGCCATGAATGCCCAGGGTTTTTCGGCCCGTACGAGACTGACCGTGGAGATAACCCTGGCCTGGGAATTTCTAACCTGTTCAAAAACCTCTCCAGGGACCAGCCCATTTTCCGAGTCTACCAGCTCTCTGACCGGTTGAAAGGCGTCGCGCAGCCCATCCCATGTCTGCCCTTTGCGCGCCATCTCCTTCAGCTGTTCGATCATCTCCTCAGCCGTCGCCGGACCGCTCCCTCGGATCTCTTCCGGGACCAGATCTTCAGGCAGGTCGAGGTTTGAGCCGAGGATCTCTTTCACTTCGGTATAGCGTTCAAAAAACCTCTTGTCGGCTTTCAGTGAAAAGGATTCACTGTCCTTCGGCCACCAGACCTCAATTTTCTTGTGGGGGCTGTTCATCCTGTCCACCCGGCCGACACGCTGTTCGGCGATGCGTATCACGCTCGGCATATCCAGCAGCAGCACCGCCGAAGCCTGCTGCAGATTAAGCCCCTCGGACATGGCGTCCGAACACAAGGCAATTATGTTTTCAGCTTTTGATCCCAGAGCGAAGCACTGATTGACTTTTCTTCGCTGGCTTTCCTTCGTCCCCGTGGCGACAATGACTTCAACGGCTGAAAATTCTTCAACAATGAGCTTGCGGATTATTTCGAGGGTGATGAGACAGCTGTCGAAAGCGATGAGCAGCGGATGTTTATCTGCAAGGGCAATAAGTTTCCCGGCTTTGGCACGCTCCCGGCAATCGCTCATCTGATCGGCCAGGGCCAGAATTTTACTGTAGATTTTGACCTCCTCCTGTATAGCGGTGCGGTGCTCATCAGGATCGGTCAGCCAGACGGGAAGTTTGTTATATAAAGAGCTTTTTTGCACCTGGCCGGCAATCTCATTGAGGTGGCCCAAAACGTTGCCGGTTTCCTCGTTCTTGATCTGTTCTTCGATGTGAAACTGATTTTTCGCCGCTTCCGTACCCAGCAGATGTTCTATCAGCGCGGCCCTTGAAGAGCGCAGCCGCGACATCAGGTGGTATAGAGCCAGGCCTTTGGCGCCCCGGAGACGGCCACGAATATAGGAATCCTCATCGATAACCTTTTTCATGGCCTCCGGGATTTCGACACCGGAGCGCAGATTGACCAGGCCCTTAAGTTCTGCGGCAAGTGAACGGATTTGAGCGGCAACCTTTTGATCGTAAGCCGGTTCATCAGTCGCATAGGTTTTCGAGCGGTGTTCCGGGTAGCGGCAGGTTTTGCCGAAATCGTCGCGATAGGCATCCGGGTTCTCATCGACCATGGCATTGAGCATGGTCTTGGTGCGCCGCAATGTGAAACGCTGAACCTCTTTCTGCATTTCCATGCGCTCGGCCTGCGTAGTGGCAAAGCTTCCTCCCTGGTGGCTCAGCCGTCTGGCCAGCCTGTCGAAGAGCCTCAGGGCCGAATCTTCCAGGTTGTCCGCACCCAGCAGATCGACAATCATGAGCAGATCGCGGACCCCTTTGTTGATGGGAGTTGCAGTGAACATCACTACTATGTCGGCCATATTTCCCAGCAGGCCGCGGGTGCGGGAGGATTTCTGGTTGAGGAAATTATGCGCCTCGTCGATAGCCAGGGATTGCGCCCGGCGGATGACCTGGATGACGCTGTCGTACCGTTCCGAACCCTTGTGACTCAGAACCCCGTGGGACAGGGGCGTCAATTGCAAACCGCACTCGATGGCTTCGTCTTTCCAGGCGTTGGCCACGTTCCCCGGCGGGCAGACCAGGGCCGTCATATCCTTGCGCATGCGCCCGGTGCTCCAGATGCGGTCCATGACGGCGCGCAGCAGGTGGGCACCCATACGGGTTTTACCCGAGCCGGTGGCATCAGCGATAAGGACGCTGCCGACATTCTCGACCATCCACATGGCCTGGGCGATACCGGTTTTCTGCGAGGGCCAGAGTTCTCGTCCGCTCACCCCCAGATGGGTTCTGATGTATTTGGCGGCCCAGTCTCCTTCCAGCAGCTCCCCGCAGGCCCGCCCCAGGGCCTCCTGCCAGGAAACGACCTTCAGCAGTTGGTTCAGCAGGTCCATGAGATAGGGATTGTAATCTTCGCCCAGCTCCCAGTAGTTGTTGGCGATGCTGCAGGCCTCGCGATAGCGTTTCGGTTCTTTCTGAATTTGGAAACGGGCGTTGGCTTCCAGCTGGCGCTGCATGCCGGTATAGCTGAAGTTGCTGGAGCCCAGGGTCACGGCTTCGTCGGCCACATAAATCTTGCTGTGAAGTTTCCGCTTTTCGTCCTTGATAAAGCGGCTTTGCAGGCGGCCGCTTTCGATCATGTCCCTGACCTGGACGATTTTGTAGCAAAGACGCAGTGAGATCCCGGCGTTGAGCCAGTAATCGATGACTTCCTGCGGCAGGGTTTTCTCTTTCAGGCTGTAATCCGAACGCCGCGCCGGCGAGGGCTCGCTGCCGATGAGAAGGCGGATGGAACCTGGACTATGTTCCGGGAGGTCGGCGACGAAATCGATGATGTAATCCAGGGAGGTGAAGCCGGTTATGATCAGGGGCGAGGAACTGCCGGACAAATCCTTGAGGACGATATCCTCGACGCGCGTGGATTTGAAATTAAAGGGGAAACGTTCAGCCTCGGGCCAGTTCTCAATCTGTCGGAGGTTGGCCTGGATATCCACGTCATCGTCGAAGAAGCTTATCTGTCCGTCGAATTTCAAAATTCTTACCTGTAAAGAATTAAACCCTCGCTCTCGTCAACTTGAAAAAACCCGCCATTTTTTGTTGTGATTTTTGGAAGCCGGACAACCAGGACCAATCTTTCCGGCCCGCCTCTGTAACCTGTGGTTGCGAGGGCCGGAAGTGCGGCAGGTCACACCACCCTGTTGTGTGATTGCCCGGCCAGAAAACGCTCCAGGTTGTCCGTCACGATGCCCATGAGCCGTTGCCGGGCGGCACCGGTCGCCCAGGCGATGTGGGGCGTGATGAAGCAGTTGCAGGCCGCCAGGAGAGGATTTTCGGCCGGCGGCGGTTCCGACGACAGGACGTCCAACCCCGCGCCGGCGAGCCGCCCTTCATTGAGTGCGGCGGCAAGGGCCGCCTCGTCCACCAGCTGGCCGCGACCGGTGTTGATCAGGTAGGCGGTTGGTTTCATCAGGGAGAGGCGGGAGGCGTTGACCAGTCCGGACGTCTCCTCGGTCAGGGGGCAGTGCAGAGAGATCACGTCACTCTCCTTGAAGAGCCGTTCGAGATCGACAAATTCGAGGTCGGGAGATTCGGCGGCCTGCGAAAATTTTTCGGGACGGTGTCCGTCCACGAGAACCTGCATACCGAAGGCCCGGGCCATGCGGGCGACATTTTGGCCGATGCGGCCGAAACCGATGATGCCCATGGTCAGACCGTCAAGGTCGACCAGCGGCCGGTCCCGGAAGGAAAAGTCGGGGCAGCGCGTCCAGGCCCCGTTGCGGACCAGGTTGGCATGATGGCCGACCTGCAGCGTCATCTCCAGCAGCAGGGCAAACACCATCTGGGCGACCGCGGAGGAACCGTAGCCGGGGACGTTGGTGACCGCGATGCCCCGTTCGCGGGCGAAATCGAGGTCGACGACGTTGACCCCGGTGGCGAGAACGCCGATATAGCGCAAGCGCGGCAGTTTTTTCAGAATCGGGCGGTCAAGGACCGTCTTGTTGGTCAGCACCAGTTCGGCGTCCCCGACCCGCTCCACCACCAGTTCCGGCGGCGTCCGGTCATGGATCGTGCAGGAAGCGAGACGTTCGACCCCCTCCCAGCTGAGGTCTCCGGGGTTGAGGGCATAACCGTCCAGGACAACGAGTTTCATAAGGACCTCCTTGTTGACTGTCGCTATTCTGCGGATAGTATAGCGGAGGCTTCCTCTTTTCGGGGGAATTTTTAAGCGGATGGCGTAACTATCGGCGGGATCAGACCCAACGCCATGCTTGAACTTTACCCGCAGGAATTTTCAGGCAAAAGGGCGGAGAGTCCAACAGAACTCTCCGCCCGCTTTTTGGGGTAGTTGGGGAGGGGATTGCGGGAACACACCTCGGGTTGAAATCAAATCCAAATTGTTTGACTTACAACATTCCCGTCCGGCGTCCCCATCTGAATTGTCGACCCCCTGTGGTCGTTGAGGATTTCAGGTTAAAGTGTCACGGTTTCAGCCTTACTTCCAGGCTGTTGTTCCCCTCGTCCGACTCCTCGATCAGCCCTGTGGCATCGATGGTGGCGGTGATTCTGGCCTGCTGCCTGAGCCGGTAGCCGGTGGAATAGACGACCGTGCCCCCCGGCCGGCTGAGGTTGCGGGCCGGGTCGAGGAAGAGGAGGGAGACGTTGGCCCAGCCGTTGCCGTTCATTTTGAGATTGAGTTGAGGGGGATTATTGCCGCTCCAGAAGGAGGGATCGACACCGGCAGCCCCGGGGTTCTGCACCAGCACCTCGACCTCCCGGGCGGGGTTAAGCTGGATGGCGGTCACAACCAGGTCCGGTTCGGGCTTGACGGCGGTGGCCGGCCGTAAGGTGCCGGGCCGTACGGTTCCGGCAACCGTGAGCTTCGGGCCGCCCAGCTTTTGGGTCAGGGCGTTGTTGTCCTCTTGCTCCTCGAGAATCCGGTTGGAAGAGTCGACGGTCACGGTCACCTCGGTGGGTTTGGTGATATGGACCTTGTCGAAGGTGTAGACCAGGGTGCCCCCCGGCTTGCGCAGGCTGCGCTCCGGGTCGAAGCGCTGCAGGGTGGCGCCGTAGCTGCGGCCGTCCACCTTGGCGATGAGGTTTACGGCCTCCTTGCCCTTCTGGTGCCAGTGCCCCTCATGGACGGCGCCCTGGCCCCGGTTGGCTATTGTCACCTGCAAGCGGCCGTTGGCGTCGAGAGCCACCTCCTCCATCACCAGGTCGGCGTGGACCTTGGCATAGCGCTCCACGGCCGGGTCGAAATCCCAGGTCTCCCCCGGATAGCCGATCAGGAGGTTGGCGGTGGCCTTGAGGGGGGCGATGTTGCGCAGGATGACGACGTAGCGGCCCTGGGTTTTCTGAAGCTCAGGGGCGTCGACGGCGTGCTTGATCGATTCCCCGGTCCCTTCCCGGCCGCAGGCGATCTGGCCGTGGAAATAGGCGGGCGGTTTCTCCTTCTTGCCGAACAGGTGCTTCATGCCCCTGACGAAGCTGCGGATTTCGTCTCCGGCCACCCATTCCACCGGGTTGTACTTGTTGGCCTCGACGCAGAACTTCTTCCACTGGCCCGGCTCCATCTGTTTGAAGGCGCGGCCGTCGACCACCACCACCCGCAGCGGCTCGAAGTTGTCGTTCTTGGGGTCGGGGTCCAGGTCATGGACCCTGAGGTAGACCCTGATCTCGCCGGGCCGGGTCACTTCCAGGGGGACGTAGAGGGTGTAGGGCTCGCCCTTGCTCCCACCATAGAGGGTGACGACCTTGTGGACCTTGGCCTCATCGTCGGCAGCCAGGGCCGTGGCCGGGGTCGGCGCCACCAGGGCCGAGGCCAGCAACAGAAACAGCCATGTCATTCCAGTCTTCATGCGTTTTTCCTTTCTTGTCGGATGGTTCTCAGTCCAGCTTTTTAAGAAGAGGGGAAAGAGGGAAGGGGCTCCCATTAATAGATTACAGGTTGAAAAAAATGTTGCCGGGCGTTCCGATGGCCGGGTCTCCGGCTTCGGACTCCAGTGTTAGCATTTTTCACGCCAGTTAATGAGGAAATTTGAATGGAAAGATAGTCGAATCCAGGAGGGATTTGTTTTTTCAAAGGGGGGCTTTAATAGTTGAGTAAATTTTATGTTTTTTTTAAAAAAAGTCTGACCCTTCTCCTGGACTCTTGAAGAAGCTCTGTTGTTAAAAGTAGCCATCGTCCATCTATTCAGCCAATGTACACAAAAAAGCCGCTATCTGGCCATTTCCAGCTATAGCGGTTCGGATCAACCATCTTTGTTTTCCCTCCGGCATTAAACCAATATCGAATCAACATTAAATCATTATTAAAACACTCCTGTCGCTGGGCAAGTATCAAGAAAACGCCGAAATCCCCCGTTGGGGGAAATGGAGGGACATCTAAACGAATTATGCCTGACGCGTAAAAAATAAAGTTTGGTGTCCCCTCTTCCCCGAGTTTGTATTAACTCTCTCAATTATTTTTTCTTCAGTTTTTTCCACTTAAGGCATTGCGTATGGGTCGAAGCAGTAGAATAAAAAACAGTAGAGTTCCAAAACCCAGTAGAAATATGGAGATGTTTTTAGCGAGTTTTGCGCCGGCGGCGTAGGCGTCTTCATGGATCGTCGCAATATTCGGATCCTTGGGCCAGTAGACAACCTCGAATTGATCGCCAATCTTCACGGAATTAAAATCTTCTTCCGTAACCTGGTCATCACCCTGCCACTCTTTATCGCTATCTTTAAGAGGAAAAGAGTATTCGAGTATATAACGTAAAACTCCGCTCTTATTCCTGAATTCATCTTTTGCAGTAACATGGCCGGTTTGTGTTCGTTTGTTTGTTACGGTAGCCAAACTTACTACACCTTCATTGGCCAGCCGCCAGGCATTCTCGTTGTTTGCTTTTTGCAGGTAGCGCATGCCAAAACCTCCCAATGCCAATAAAACTGCTAAAAGCAACACAATCAAACGCCCGACTGATATCAATGGAATACTACTTTTTTTCATTTGCTTATAAAAAGGGGTCCGGTTTGAGTTCTTGAAGTATCAAAAATTTTCTTCAAAGACGTTATTTACACAAAAAACCGCTATCTGGTCCTTTCCAGGTAGGGCGGTTGGGTTTGTCTCATTTCGCCTCCTGCATTAAACCATTCATAGAGTACCCCGGTTAATCGCAACGCTCAAGAAAAGATGCTGGTCAATCGTCATTGGTCGTTTCAATCTGGCAATTGGACGGGCGGCATCTCCTCAGCCTCGGCCCAAAAAAGGCGGCTGAAGCTCTGTCGCCTCAGCCGCCGCCTGGAACTCTGTTTGTTCAGGGCGCTGCTCAGCGCCGGAACTGGTGATGATAATTGCCGCCCGGTTTGCCATCGCGGTTGCCGTCCAACTGGCCGCCGTCCTGGGCCCGCATGGTGTCCTTCAAGGTCACGTCAACCAGGCAATAGGAGGAGAGTCCGCTCCCTCCGGAACAGGCGAGGGCATAGTTGGTCGGATCCGATTTCCATTCCATGAAGGACTGCCGGGTGAAGGACCCGGCCAGGATCGTTTCGCTGCTCAGCTGGTCATTGACGAAATGGCGGACGCGAACTTGAATGGCGTTGTTGTTGACGGTGGTGATGTCGACGGGCTTGGAGGGGCGCAGATAAAAGGTGAAATTTTTCTGGCCGGGGCTGGAATAGGTCAGCATGCTTTCTTCACTGATCACGAAGGGCGCGATGGCTACCATAAAATTTTTCTGGCCGAGGTTGTTTTTTTCGTTGCTCTCTCTCACGTCGTTTTTGGCATCGGCAATGAACTTGACGATGAAGTTTCCTTCTTTATCCATTTTCTGGTTGCGGATCAGTTTGGCAGAACCCTTGGCCGGGATCGGCGGCAGGTTGTAGAGGACCGGGTTGGTCTCGCCGCCTACCTGGACCCCCCCTTTGGAGGCGGGTGCCGGCTCCAGGCCGTTGTTGACAACCAAGGCGCTGAAACGCACCAAGTCCCCGGGAGCCGGGTTGGCGGGGCTGATCTGCATGTTGGTGATGATCAGATCCGTTTTGCCCGGGGGACGCTGACTGGCTGCCGCTTGCGTGGCAGAGGGCGAGGTCCCCGGCTTAAGCGCGGTGGCAGGCGTCATGGTCGTCGAGGTCCGGTGGGTGAGGTCCGGCCCGGCGGCCCACAGGGTGGTGGCCAGAAAGGTTAGAGAAGCGGTGAATCCAATCCATTTCATCTTGTCTCTCATACGTTGCTCCTTGGGTTAATAAAATTGATAATGCTCCAATGCGATTTGGACCCCGGAACTGACCGGAAAATGTCGGAACCCTTCCCGGGCCTACAATGAGTAAAGATTTTTTTTGCAAAGGTTCATTTTTTTATGTGAAAGAGCCGGCCTGCGGCTTCAGCTTCAGGCATAGCATTTTTTGGGCCAGTTTAATGAGTGAACTTTAAGCTCCGGATGGCCGCAAAGCGGGGCGTTGTTGATTTGGCAAATAAAACTGAATTTTGGGTGGGGAGAGGGTCAGACCTGCACGTTCGCAAGTTGGCGGTAATTCGAATTTGAAAACCAGGGGCGGGGCATCGAGGTTGGTCCAGATGCGGGAAAAATCTCCGTCGCTCATCCATTCGGCCAGCCGTTGTCTGTCCATGCCACGCGCCGCGTTTCCAACGGTTTTCTTTTCCCCAAAAAATCAGAAAAGGGCCAGGCGCGATGCGCCTGGCCCTTTTCTGATTTTTTGGTGCCGAAGGCCGGAGTCGAACCGGCACGGGCGGAGCCCATCGGTTTTTGAGACCGACATGTCTACCTATTCCATCACTTCGGCAGGTTGTGCCGGAAATTATAAGGTCAAAGGGGGCATCGGTCAAGCGCTTAAAGCTCTTTAATTGCCCTATTTGCGACGCCGCCCGCTGCGGCGTTTCTGGTATTTGAGTACCGCGTCGTTGTGCTCCCTCAAGGTCCTGGAAAAGACGTGGGTGCCGTCGCCGCGTGAAACGAAATACAGATATTTGACGTCGGCGGGAAAGGCGGCGGCGCGCAGGGCGTCGAGGCCGGGATTGGCGATGGGGCCGGGCGGCAGGCCGCGCATGACGTAGGTGTTGTAGGGCGTCGGGGTCTGAAGGTGCCTGCGGGTCAGGTTGCCGTCGAAATTTTCGATGCCATAGATGACCGTGGGATCGGCCTGGAGGGCGATGCCTTTTTTCAGGCGGTTGTGGAAGACGGCGGAAATCAGCGGCATTTCCTCGCGGTTGCCGCTCTCTTTCTGGATGATGGAGGCGAGGGTGACGAGTTGGTGGCGCTCAAAGCCCTGTTCGGCGGCTTTCTGAAGAATGTCATCCGTCAGTTTGGCCTGGAACATGTCGGCCATCATTTTGAGGAACTGTTCGGTGGTGGTCTTTTTCGGAAACGAGTAGGTCTCCGGGAACAGATAGCCTTCGAGGCTTGCGGCCTCAATCCCCAGGGTTTTCACAAATTCCGGGTTGAAAGCCAGGTCGATAAAGGCCTGCTCCTCGCAAAGTTTTTCCTCGGCCATCCTTCGGGCGATCTCACGCACGGTCAGTCCCTCAGGAAGGGTCAGCCGGTTGAGGACGATATCCCCCTCGACCAGACGCTTCAGAACCTCGACGGGGGTGGCCGGTTTTTCAAAACGGTAATCCCCGGCCTTGATGCGGGTTGCGGCTTTTTCGCGGCGGCCGAGAATTTCGAAAAACAAGAGGTTGGCAACTATTTTCTCGTGGTGGAGGCGTTCCGCCACTTTTTTGAAGCTGTCCCCCTTATTGATGGTGAACTCCACGGCGGAAGGCGGTGCAGTGGGGCTGGAGACGAAAGACTGGTAGCGGAACAGGAACACGATTGCGGCCAGGGCCCCTAATATCCCCGCCACCGTGCAGATGATGACCAGTTTCTTCCACATTTGCCAAGGCCTACGGTTTGAACTTCGATTCGGTGCCGTGCACGATGCGATCGATATTTTCTTTATGACGGATGACCACGATCAGGCTTATCAGGATAGAGGCGGCGAAATAGGGCCAGGAGTGGAGCTGGTAATAAAGCAGGAAAGGGACAATACAAGCCGCCGAAATGGAGCCCAGGGAAATGAAGCGTGATTTCCAGACAATGAAGGCGAACAGGATCAGGGCTTCGAGGACCACCAGCGGCGCCAGAACCAGGTAGATGCCGAGGGCCGTAGCTACCCCTTTTCCCCCTTTGAAACCGAGATAGATGGAATAACAATGACCCAGGAACAGCGCCGCGGCAATGGCGGCGTATTGGACTTCCGTAAAAGAAAAATAATGAAATGTCAGGTAAAGAGGGCCCCCTCCCTTCAGGGCATCGAGAAGCAAGGTGATGACGCCGAGTTTTTTGCCGGCTGAGCGGTAGACGTTGGTGGCCCCGATGTTACCGCTCCCCTTTTTACGAATGTCTTCGTGCCCGGCCAGCCGGGTCACGACCAGGCCGCAGGGAATGGAGCCGATCAGATAGCAGGCGGCGAGGACGAGTATAAAAGTGGTGTTGATGTCCATACTGGGTTTCGTTTCCTAAAATGGCTGGAAATAGATTTCAGGCTTTCGGGTGTTTCTGAAAAATGACGCAAGATTCGAGCCTTTATCAAGAAAAAGAAAAGCGGCTCAAGCCGCTTTTAAAAAAATGGTCGGGATGACTGGATTTGAACCAGCGGCCCCTTGCTCCCGAAGCAAGTGCGCTACCAGACTGCGCTACATCCCGACGCTCACATTATAACAGAGGGGTTTCTATCATAAAAGAGGGAAACTGGCAAGGGTTATGGTGGCAGGAAAACCTTCTGAAGAAAAACTGAACCACTATGCACACTAAGCGCATAGTGGTTCAGTAGGTATAAATTATAGTGTTTGGCCTATTTTCTCAGCTTGTCAAAAGCCTCCTGATCCGCTTTGAAGGCAGTGGCTTTTTCCCCGACCCTGATGATGGTGACGGTTTCGATTTTATCGCCCTGGCGGATGGCGTTGACGATCTCCTGGCCTTTGACAACGTGACCGAAAACGGTGTGTTTTCCATCCAGCCATGGGGTCGCCTTGTGGGTGATGAAAAATTGACTGCCGTTGGTGCCTGGCCCGGCATTGGCCATGGACAGGATACCCGGCCCGCTATGTTTCAATGAAGGATCGAACTCGTCCGCGAATTTATAGCCGGGACCCCCGCGTCCTGTGCCTGTCGGGTCACCGCCCTGGATCATGAAGTCCTCAATCACCCGGTGAAAAACCGTGCCGTCGTAAAACTGAACACCCTTTTCCTTGTTGGAATCCTTGGTCCCTTCGGCAAGACCGACAAAGTTGATGACGGTCAGCGGCGTTTTTTCAAACTCAAGGCTGAGAATGATCTCCCCCTTGCTGGTGTTCAGGCTGGCATACAGTCCATCTCCGAGATCAACCTCGGGTGCGGCGCCGCCTATTGTTGCGCAACAGAGAAAGGGTGTGACAAACAGCCCGCAAAGGCCTCCAAATCTGGCCATGATTTTCTCCTTCCTGGTTAGGTGAGTCACTTCCGATTCTGACAGAGGTGCCCCTCTGAAAAAAGGTCAAGCGACATATTGGATCTTTTGGGGATTGTTTTCAAGAGTAAACCGGGCGGGCGGATCTGTTTAATAAATATTTTTCTTGAATATTCGCCTACTTTCCTGGTTTAATTCCGCTTTCTTCATATCCCCAGGAATTCCGGACTTATCACAGGTTGTGATAAGTTTCTGGCCCTGTTGCGCATCAAGGTAAGAAGGAAAGCGTCCTTCTTGTTGAAACGGTTCCGGTTATATTAGTGTTTTGCAGCGGATGGGTTGACTGTTAAACTGAAGCCTCGACAGTTGCAGGCCTTCAGTGGGAAGCAATGCAAGGGAGATGAAAGCATTGGCTCGAAAAAGAGAAGATTTTTACATTAAACTACGCAAAAAAATAATGCTCTGGCTGGATACCAAAGAGGGCAGAGCCAGCCAATGGGGCAAACAGCTCATGTTTGCCCCGGATCTGTTTCATCTTCTCTGCAAGCTGGTCGCGGATAAGGATGTTCCGCTTGCGGAAAAAGCCAGACTGGGGGCGGTGATCATCTATTTCTTTTCTCCGATTGATCTCCTTCCCGAGTTTTTCCTCGGTCCACTTGGTTATCTGGATGATATTGCCCTGGCAGCCTATGTTCTGAATCGCCTTGTCAACCTTACCGATCCCACCATCGTTCGAAAACACTGGGCCGGCGAAGAGGATGTGCTGGTGGTGATTAAATCGATTCTGACATCCGCAGACAGGATGATCGGGAGCGGGCTTTGGAAAAAAATCAAAGGAAAGATCGGATAAGTCCTTTTTGCATGGCCCTGTAGCAGGGGCTCTGCTCGATAAAGGCCGGTTCTCCGGCTTCCTTCCCGTTCCTGGTTTTCAGTCTTCGATTTGCGTGGCAAACCCGATCTGTCGCCCTTCTTTGTGGGGCGGCTCCATGAGTTCCTTGATTGTATCGAGGACCACGTCGAACTGGCGGTCATATCTCCGCTCCAGTTCGTCAAGTCTTTTGGCCAGGTTCTGGTTGGAAAGAACCATCGCGCGCATTTTAACGAAGGTCCGCATAATGGCGATATTGACCTGTACCGCCCTTTCGCTACGGAGAACGCCGGCGAGCATGGCAACCCCCTGTTCGGTAAAGGCAAACACGCTGGGGGAATTTTTGAGGCCGGGACTTGTCACAATTTGTGATAGGTGCCGAATTTCGTCGCGGGTTAGCTCGATCATGAAATCTGCGGGAAAGCGGTCCATGTTTCTGCGAACGGCCTGATTGAGAGCCCGGGTTTCAACCCCATACAAAGCCGCCAGGTCGCGGTCGAGAAGGACCTTCTGTCCGCGCACCATAAGTATCTTCCCCTTGACCGAATCCAACGGGATCAATTCCATGACAGACTCTCCAGAATAAGGGTTTTTTAACTACCATGAAATTTTCGAGCCAACCTGATTCTTTCTCCAGATGAATCCTGGAAATATCGGTATGGCCGTGGAAGACTATGAAAGCGTTATCCTGGACTTGTCACAGTTTGTGATAAGTCTTTACCCTCTTGGATTCTAAACCGCACGCCCATCCAGAGCCAGTTCAACAAAAGCATCGATTTCTTCCTGCAGCCGATCGTGATCGGCCAGGCCCCGCTTGAGATGATCCGGGATGCCGTCCCCGCCAGCCCCGACCAGCAGTCCGAGGATCATGCCGCGGTGCACGTTGTCCCCGCCGGCGTTGGCATTGGCCAGCAGCGCATCCTCTGCACTTCCCAGGTTCCGGCGGGCAAAGACGAGGAGCAGTGGCACCCCGTGTTCCGGGTAGCAGGAGGTGGCCAGCAGCTCGACAATGATTTCTTCATCCGTTTTCTCTTTGAGCAGGTTGTCGAGATCAAAAGGCTCGTTTCGCAGGGTGGTGTGGAGGCGCCACATATCCGGACCAGGAATGTTTTTGGGACCGTTGTGCTCCCGGTAGCGGCGGTTGAGTTCTTTGCCGGGGATGTCGGGCAGGCGCAATCGGGCAGCGTAGCGGCATAGCGTCTCTCCAGGTTCGGAGCCGTTGAGCAGGGCCTGGAAGAGGGGGACGAGGATGCCGAGCGCGGCGGCAACATTTTCGGAACGGTGGGTCAGATGCTGATGCTCCAGGGCGAAACCCAGGCCCTGATAGGCATTGCCGGCCAGGACTGAAAGAACCAGGGGCCGAATGATGCCGCCGTGGGAGCCTATGGACCAGACCTGGCGCTGGGATTCGGCGCAAATCTGGGGCGGCAGGCCTCGTGAGTAGTTTTCAAACCAGGCGCGCAAAGCGACTTCGGTGTAGGGATCCTGGTTTCTCCCGGGTGTGGTCAGGTGGTCGATGAAGTCGTCAAGAAACCTGTTTGGGTCGTAGCGGCCGTTTTTCAGGACCGAGCGCATCAGGACGCGGACAAGATGAGCGTTCAGGGTGTTTTCACCCTTTTTGAGGCCGTGGTGATAGTGATAGCGTATCTTCGGGTCGGGGTAGAAACGGCCGTTTCGGTAATCCCGCCCGCTTGGCGGCAATCCCGGCGGTTCGTAATTGCTTTCAAGAAAACGGGCGTGATGGTGGAGGATATCGAAAGACCGACCCAGGCGTGCGGCGCTTTCCAGATCGGGGTCATAGCTCATCTTGAACATGAAGCTTTCCGGGTGGGGATCCGGGGGATCGAGGTAAGTTCTGATGCCGTCGGGAAAAATCCGGGGAAGAGTAGTCCGGGTGTAGACCCAGTGGGCGGGCATGGCCAGGGCGTCGCCGACAAAAAGTCCCCAGAGAGCGCCATTCAGCCTCCGGCGGCGGGAATTAAGGCTTTCCGATGTATGGATCATGCAAGCTTTTCCAATTTGCTGAGGGAAACGTTGACTTTAACGGCAGGTAAATTATTCCTGTTTTTTCCTGTTGGGCGGATGGGATCGGGCCGCCCATTCCAAGGGCCGCATAAACCCATCCCTGGGGGCTTAACTGCCGCCATTCGGGCGTCGGATGCCCTTTTCATTAGTGCGCCGCTCCCCTTCGAAGCCCGGTTGCCTGCCACCGGCCCATGTCAAGTAGTCAGGTTTCTGGTTAGTAACAAGCAAAGGGGGCGGATGCCTGGTGTCCTGCCCCCTGAAAAATGGCATATCTCAGATAACGATTATTTTTTCTGCTGGATCAATTCAACATCGATGGTGATTTCGACTTCATTGCCGACCAACAGACCTCCTGCCTCCAGAAGCTTGTTCCAGGTCAGGCCAAAATCGCGGCGGTCCACCACGGTCGAGGCCTGAGCTCCCATGCGGGTGTTGCCCCAGGGGTCCTTAATGGCCCGGGTCGGGCCGCTGACCTGCAGCTCAACCTCTTTGGTTACACCGTGCATGGTCAGGTCACCCAGGATATGGAATTTATTTTCCCCCTCTTTAACCACCTTTTTTGACGTGAAGGTCAGGTCAGGAAACTTTGCGACATCGAAGAAATCGGCGCTTTTCAGGTGCGCGTCCCGTTTGGCGTGGTTGGTACTGATGCTGTCAGCGCTTATGACAGCCTCAACCGAGGAGCGGGTAAGGTCCTGGTCATCAAGCAGGACCTTGCCCTGGACGTCGGAAAATTCCCCCCGGACGCTGGTGATTACCATATGCTGCACCTTGAACTGGGCGCTTGTGTGATCGCGGTCTATTTTCCAGGCCGAGGTCCCTGCGAAAGAAGGGGCGGCAATAAACAGCCAGGCGATGGTCAAAAATTTATAAATTTTCATGGTTGTCTCCTTGGCATTGGTTTCGGAAAGCGGTTGTTTCTTTCCAAAAAGGTAGTTACAGCCCTATTTACCTCATTATTAAATATTTTAAACCATAAGGGCGGGATTGGCCAGCACCCGCCACCGATTCATCGAACCATTGGCGGTAGGTGATAAGGATTTTTTATTCCCTTGAAAAAGGAAAACGGGTTGACTATATTGCCCGTTGACAGTGCCCCGCAAAATTAGCCTGTGCGAACCGGAAAATTTGATTTATAATAAAAAAGATCAAAAAAGCTGAAAGGAGAACCGAGATGCTTGTAGAAGGTGAAGGCAGTGCATTTGAAATCGTACCGGGCTCCCATGTTCTTGCAGAACAGGAGGATGGTTCCGAATACGTGAAATGGAGCGACCTCAGTCCTGAGGAGAGGGCTAACTACGAAAACCTGGCCCGAAAACTGGAGCATGATCTGAAGGAATAGGAATAATTTATTACCATATTCAACCTGAAAGCGGGCTGTGAAGCCCGCTTTTTTTTCTGGTTTTCGGCAAAAAAATACCCCTTTACCAGGAGGGAGGTAAAGGGGCGATATTAAAAGGCTTGGGAGTGGTGCTTGCCGCCGAAACTCCCGTTATGGACCGGCGGCAAGGGAAGAAACTTTTCTCAGGGAAGGAACAGTGTTTTTTAAAGAACTTGGTTTTCCGTTTCGTTGTTGAAAGTATATAAAAGTTTGTGAAAAATTGCTGTAAAGTCTAAGCGTGTTTTTGTAAAGTTTTCTTAAGCTTTCTTTACATTGCCTTTCCGGAAGTTTCTCTTCGCTACCGCTAAAAAGGCCACTCTCTCAAGGGTGGCCTTTTCAATAAGTCATGGGTGGTTGCCGCTTTCTTTCGGCAGCTATTTCTTGATTTTTCCCTTTTCATGAAGCCACATGAAAAAAAAGAGCAGGCCGACACCTACGGAAATGGCGGAATCGGCCACGTTGAAAGCCGGCCAGTGATGTCCGAACCAGTGGACATCGATAAAATCGATGACCTCACCGAGGCGGATCCGGTCTATGAGATTACCCATGGCGCCTGCAAAAATAAGGGTCAGGGGCAGGATGAATTGTTTCTGGTCCGTTTCAAGATGGTGGATGTACCAGAGGATGGCAAGGCCGGCGATGATGGAGATGGAGATGAAAAAAGGTTCGCGAAAGCTGCTGTCGGCAAGAAAACCGAAGGCCGCCCCCTGATTGCGAACCGAGGTGATGTTGAAAAAATTCGGTATGACCCGGATCGATTCGTGGAGGGCGAAGTTCTTTTCAATGTAAACTTTGGTCAGCTGGTCAAGGACGACGATAAAGATGGTGACGCTTGCCAGGACCCGGTATCTGGGAGACACGTGTTTCCTCTTTTCACTCGGCGAATGTTTTACCGAGGTCGGCCATGACTTCGGCACAGCGCTGACAGATTCCCGGGTGTTCCTGTGAACTGCCGACGGAAACCGAATAGTTCCAACATCTTTCGCATTTTTTGCCGGCCGCTTTGGCAATGGCGATACGCAGCTCGGGTATGGACTCTCCGGCAAGAGCCTGGTTCAGGTTGTCGGCAAGTTCAACCTGGGAAACAATGCACAGGGCGGGCAGGTCCTTCAGATATTCCTCCACAAGGTCCCGCCATTTCCCGGCCGGAAGCTCCAGCTGGACACTGGCATCCAGGGAATGGCCGATAAGTTTGTCGTTGCGGGCCAGCTCCAGGGCTTTGGAAACCTCGGAGCGGACGGTCAGAAGGTTCCCGTATTTTTCTTCCAGCCTGAAATCAGCAAAGGCCATTTCGGTTTTGGGGAAGGAGGCGAGATGAACGCTCTCCTCCCTTTGCCCCGGCAGGTTGGCCCAGATTTCATCGGCGGTAAAAGAGAGAACCGGAGCGATAAGCCGGGTGAGAGCATCGAGGATGATGTACATGGCGGTCTGGCCGCTGCGGCGCTCAAAGCTTTTGGGTGCGTAAATGTAAAGGCGGTCCTTGAGAACGTCGAGATAAAAAGCGCTCATGTCGACGATGCAGAAGTTGTGAACGGCGTGATAAAGGATGTGGAACTCGTAATCGTCGTAGGAGTTTTTGATCTTTTTGACCAGCCCTTCGAGGCGGGACAGGGCCCAGCGGTCGATCTCCATCATTTTCGCATAGGAGACCACATCCTTCTCCGGATCGAAGCCGTTGAGGTTGCCGAGCATGAAGCGCGCGGTGTTGCGGATGCGCCGGTAGGCGTCGGTCAGGCGCTGGAGAATCTCCTGGCTGATGCGGATGTCGTCGCGATAATCCTGCGCCGCGGACCAGAGTCTGAGAATTTCAGCACCAAACTTCTGGATCACCTCCTCGGGCTTGATGATGTTGCCCGTCGATTTAGACATCTTTTTGCCCTGGCCGTCGACCACGAAGCCGTGGGTAAGGACCTCTTTGTAAGGTGCGGCCTCCCGGGTACCGACACAGGCTAGCAGGCTGGAATGGAACCAGCCGCGGTGCTGATCGCTGCCTTCCAGGTAAAGGTTGGCCGGAGAGCCGAGGTAGTCGCGGTTTTCGAGGACCGCCGCGTAGGAGACTCCGGAATCGAACCAGACGTCGAGAATGTCCGTCTCTTTGGTGAATTCAGCGGCGCCGCAGGCGGGGCAGACAGTCCCGGGCGGAAGCAGCTCGGATGCATCCCGGTCGAACCAGACATCACAGCCCTGGTCCTCGAAAAGGTCTGCCACGTGGTGCATGATGCGGCCGTCGCACAAGGATTCACCGCATTGGGCACAGTAGAAAACGGTGATCGGGACCCCCCAGTTGCGCTGGCGGCTGATGCACCAGTCGGGCCGGTTTTCGATCATGCCGAAGATGCGTTCCCGGCCCCAATGGGGAATCCATTTGACTTTGTTGATGTGGGTAAGGGCTTTGGCGCGCAGGTCGTTGGCTTCCATGGAGATAAACCACTGTTCAGTGGCCCGGAAGACGACCGGTTTTTTGCAGCGCCAGCAGTGGGGATAGCTGTGGGATACCTTGGTTTCCTTGAGCAGCGCGCCGACCTCGGCCAGTTTTTTATTCACAGCCTCGTTGGCGTCAGTTATTTTCATGCCGCCGAAAAACTCAAGGTTTTCACGGTAATGGCCGTAATCGTCGACAGGGTTGTAGACGTCGAGGCCGTATTCTTTTCCGACCACATAGTCGTCGTGGCCGTGGCCGGGAGCGGTATGGACACAGCCGGTCCCCGCCTCAAGGGTCACGTGGCGGCCGAGGATGATGAGGGAAGGGCGGTCGTGAAACGGGTGCCGGCAGTTTTTTCGTTCGAAAAGCCCTGCTTCAAAACGGGCCAGGACCTGGGGGTTCTCCCAGTTCAGGGCTTTGCCTACCTCCTCCAGCAGGCCTTCGGCGATGACGAAAACCTCGTCGCCCACCTCCACCGCCACATAGGGCAGGTCCGGATTGAGGCAGACACCGAGGTTGGCGGGGATGGTCCATGGGGTGGTGGTCCAGATCACGAAGGAGAGGTTTTTGCCCCGCAGGTTTTCGAGCCCGGCCGGTATTTCGTCGACGTAGGGAAATTTTACATGGATGGACGGCGAGGTGTGATCGGCGTATTCGACCTCGGCCTCGGCCAGGGCGGTTACGCAGGAGCAGCACCAGTGGACCGGTTTTTTGCCCTTGTAGAGCGCGCCGCGTTCGGCAAAGCGGGCCAGTTCGCGGGCGATGGTCGCCTCGTAGTGGGGATTCATGGTCAGGTAGGGACGCTCCCATTCGCCCAGTACGCCAAGCCGCTGGAACTCCTCGCTCTGAATTTTCAGCCATTCTTCCGCGTAGGAGCGGCATTCCCGGCGGATATCGCTTTTGGAATAATCCTTTTTCTTGGAACCGAGTTTTTTGTCCACCATCAGTTCGATGGGGAGGCCGTGGCAGTCCCAGCCCGGCACATAGGGGGAATAGTAGCCCTCCATGCGTTTGCTCTTGATGATTATGTCTTTGAGGACCTTGTTCAGGGCATGCCCGATATGGGTGTGGCCATTGGCGTAGGGCGGGCCGTCATGAAGAATGAAACGTGGCTGGTTGGGGTCCGTGTCCTCCATTTTCCGGTATAGTTCCATATGCTGCCATTTTTCCAGCATTTCCGGTTCACGCTGAGGCAGGTTGCCGCGCATGGGGAAATCGGTGACGGGAAGATTGAGGGTGTCTTTGTAATCCATTTCCGGACCTCCAGCCCAAGTTGAGAGTCTGACGATAAGGGGTTTAAACTAGCAAAACACCGGAATAAGTCAAGTAAAAAGGGGAGGTTGGCACGGACCTTTCAGGGCTGTCTTCCCTTTGCCGGTGCGTCAGGTTGGAAAGCTGACGGCGGTTTTTCCTGTTTCCTTTGCCCGGGAGTATGTTAAATTCTTTAACCGAAGTAAATGTAGCTCCGATGTTTGTCAAGCGAGATGAAATGAAACCTTTTGAGCGATTAAAAACCGACCTTCATATTCACACCCTGTCTTCCGGCCACGCTTTCAGCACGGTCAACGAGATTGCACTTGAAGCACGCAACAAAGGTCTCGAACTGATCGGTCTGGCGGATCACGGTCCGGCCCTGCCCGGCGGGCCCCAGAGATTCTTTTTCTCCTGTCTGGGGTTTATCCCGGAGACCCTTTGCGGCGTCAGGGTTCTGCGCGGGGTTGAGGCCAATATTATCGGCAAAGGGGGCGTAGATCTTCCTGATGCGCTTTTGGAGCAGCTCGATTTCGCCCTCGCCGGGTTTCACGACTACTGCGGCTATGCCGGGACGGGGGTGGATGAAAATACCCGGGCCTTGATTGCAGTGATGGATAACCCATTGATCCGGGGTATCACCCACCCGGGCAATCCGAGGTACCCCATCGACCACATCGCGGTCCTGAAAGAGGCGGCCCGAACCGCGACCGCCATCGAGATCAACAACGCCTCGTTTATCGGCAGCCGCCGGGGAAGCATTGAAAACTGCAGGGAAATCGCCCGCCTTTGCGCCCGCTTCGAGGTCCCGGTGCTGATCAACAGCGACGCCCATATCGCCCAGACGGTGGGGGAACTGGATGCGGCTTTGGCGGTTGTCAGGGAGGCCGGGGTGTGCTGGGAACAGATCGTCAATCGCAACATGGAATCGACGCTCAGGTTTCTCGGTCTCGATCATTGAAAAGAACGGCAGGGGCGTTTTTATTTGCCCTTCGCCGCCGTTTTTTTTAACATTAAAATTTAATTTTTTTCAGGGATGAAATGTCGGAACGTGCCATTGGAATATTCGACTCGGGGGTAGGCGGATTAACCGTTTTCAAAGAGATTCAGAGTCTTCTCCCGGATGAGGAGCTGGTTTACATCGGGGACACGGCCAGGGTTCCTTACGGCTGTAAAAGCCCGAGCACGGTGGTTCGCTACTCTCTTGAGGCGGCCAATTTCCTTCTCGGCCAAGAGGTGAAATTGCTGGTGGTGGCCTGCAATACTGCCTCGTCAATCGCTTTGCCGGTCCTGGAAGAGCGCTTTCGCATTCCGGTGGTTGGTGTCATCGGGCCGGGAGCAGGCAGGGCGGTGGCTGTCACCCGTAATGGCCGGGTCGGGGTTATCGGGACTATGGCTACGGTCAAAAGCGGGGCTTATACGCGAGCCATCCACAGCCTGAATCCGGATATCCAGGTTATTTCCAAACCCTGCCCGCTTTTCGTCCCTCTGGCGGAGGAGGGCTGGGGAGAGCATCCCGTGACCCTGATGGTGGCCCGGGAATATCTGGAGCCGCTGGCCAGCGAAAAAATCGATACCCTGGTTCTTGGCTGTACCCATTACCCGATTTTGAAAACCACCTTGCGGAAGGTTCTCGGCGACGAAGTGAGTCTCGTCGATTCCGCTCGGGAGACAGCCCAGACGGTTTCCCGTCTGTTGCAGCGTGATGGGCTTTATCGAACCGGCAAACCGCGATCGCCCCGCTTTTTCGTGACCGACAGTTGCGAAAATTTTGAGAAAGTGGGTGGTTCGTTCCTGGGCCGGCACCTCGAAGGAGTTCAGGAAATTCAGCTCGGAAGCATGTAAAGCTTCCGTGCCCGCCTGTTTTCCGCCGACGCTCCGGAACGCATGGAGAAAATTCCGCTATGATTATTAAAAGGAGAGAATGCCGATGAAAAAAGTGTCCAGAAACAAACTGGTACTTTGGGCTTTTCTGCTGATATTCCTGGTTTTCGGTTTTCTGGTCGGGCGTCAATATCTCATCAAAGGGCCGCCCCATGAGCCGGAGGTCATCCGTCAGGAAGCGGTCCCCAAGCAGGTCAGGGAAATCATCCTTTATTTCGGCGGTCAGGATGGCAATAAGCTGGTTCCGGAGTCGCGCGAGCTGAGTGACTGCATGGATCAGGAAAGCTGCATTCGGGCTACGGTCCAGGCGCTTATCAACGGTCCGGTCGGCGATTTGGCACCTGTTTTCCCGTCCCATACCGTGTTGCTCGGGGTATCCGAAAAGCAGGGGACGGCGGTGGTCGACTTCAGCCGGGAACTGCAGCAGGGGCATCCCGGCGGCAGTGCTTCGGAGCTGCTGACCGTCTATGGTCTGATCGATACTCTTGCCGCCAACTTTCCTTTTATCCGCCAGGTGAAGATCTTAATCGAGGGGCACAGCATCGAGTCCATCAAAGGCCATGTCGATTTGAGCAAGCCGGTGCCGGCCGATTTCAGTTTTACCATGTCCGGTGAAAGCGAAGCTCCTGCCGGGGGTCTGCCCGAAGCACCGGTGGCCGAGGAAGAAGCAAGGGAACGATGAACGATTTCAGACAAGCGATTAAAGAGAGGATACTTGTTCTTGACGGTGCCATGGGGACCATGCTTCAGGAGCGTGGCCTCAAGCCGGGCGGCTGCCCCGAGGAGATGAACCTCAGCGCTCCGGAGATGGTCGCAAGCGTTCACCGGGAATACGTTGAAGCCGGGGCCGACATTATCGTTACCAACACCTTTGGCGGTTCGCGCGTCAAGCTGGCCCATTACGGTCTGGAAGGGCGGGTTGGCGATATCAATGCCCGGGCTGTCGAGATCGCACGGCGTGTCGCAGGAAGCGACCGCTTTGTGGGTGCCTCCATTGGTCCCACCGGACGTTTTATCGAGCCCATAGGGGATGCCGGCTTCGATGAGATGGTGGATATTTTCGGCGACCAGGTCCGGGCTTTTGTTGCCGCGGGCGCCGATCTGATCACCCTGGAAACGTTTCTCGACATCAAGGAGCTGCGCGCCGCCGCCATTGCCTGCAAGGAATTTTCCACCCTCCCGGTCATGGCCCTGATGACTTTTGAGGATAACGGACGCAGCGTTCTCGGAACTCCTCCGGAAGCGGCCGCCGTGACCCTGGAGGCGGTGGGGGTCGATGTCGTCGGTTCCAATTGCGGCTTGGGGGTGGAGGGTATTCTCGAGCTTCTCGAAAAGATGCGGTCGGTGACATCTTTGCCGCTGATTTCCCAGCCCAATGCCGGCCTTCCCAGGTTGTGCGACGGACACACCATTTTTCCCGGAACCCCCGAAGAGCTGGTCGCTGTCAACGGACGTCTGGCGGAGCTGGGAGTGCGGGTTTTCGGCGGCTGCTGCGGCACCACTCCCGCCCACATCCGCCGTCTGAAGGAGGATATCGCGGGGCGCGATCCCAGTTGGACCCCGTCGGCCCGGAAAACCTTTCTGTCGAGCCGCACCGCTGTCGTCGAAATCGGTGGGGATGCCCCCTGCGCCATTATCGGCGAGCGCATCAATCCGACGGGCAAAAAGCGCTACAGCCGGGAACTGCTGGAAGGTAAAACCGCCTATATCCGGGAGGAAGCCAAGAATCAGGCCGAAGCCGGCGCCCATCTCCTCGACATCAACTGCGGTGCTCCCGGAGCGGATGAGGTGGCTTCCATGGAGCGCGCAGTTTTAGCCGTAACCGGTGTCAGCAACCTGCCCCTGGTTCTCGACTCGTCCAATCCCGAAGCCCTTGAAAAAGGCCTGAAAGCAGCCGACGGCAAGGTTCTCATCAATTCGGTCTCGGGCGAACCCAAGAGCCTCGATAAGGTCCTTCCCCTGGCAAAAAAATACGGAGCTGCGGTTATCGGCCTCTGCCTGGATGAATGCGGAATCCCTGAAACCGCCGAAGGGCGCCTCCGGGTCGCGAAAAACATTCTTCAAGCAGCGCTGGCCCACGGCCTGTCAAGCCGGGACCTGGTTATTGATTGCCTGACCATGACGGTTTCCGCCGAACAGGACCGTGCCATGGAGACCCTGAAGGCCCTGCGCCGGGTAAAGGAAGAACTGGGGCTTGAGACCGTTTTGGGGGTCAGTAATATATCCTTTGGCCTGCCCCTCCGGCCGGTAATTTCATCGGTCTTTTTTGCCATGGCCATGGAAGCAGGGCTCTCGGCGGCTATTATCAACCCCAAAGACGAACGCATGATGGATGCTTACCGGGCGGCCATGGTGCTTCTTGCCAGGGATCGACGGGCGGAACAATATATCGCCGCCTATCGGGAAACTAATTCGTCTCCCCTCCCGGCGAACGTTGCCGGGTCTCCAAAACTCAGTATTCGGGAAAAGCTCGGTAATGCCATAATCCAGGGAGACAAGGAGGGGGTGGTCGCGCTCGTCGAGGAAGCCCTGAAGGGAGGACTTTCCACTCTGGAGATAAGCAATCAAGGGCTGCTGCCCGGGCTTGAAGAGATCGGCCGGCGGTTCGGGGCCAATACGGTTTTTCTGCCCCAGGTTATGCTGTCCGCCGAAACCATGCAGACCGCCTTCGGGCGCCTCAAGGAGGAAATGAGGGGACAGTCCGTCAATACCCTGGGTAAAGTGCTGATGGCCACGGTTGAAGGGGATATTCACGATATTGGCAAGAATATTGTATGTACCTTGCTGGAAAACCACGGGTTTGAAGTAATCGACCTGGGAAAAAATGTTCCCGGGCAGCGCATCCTTGAAAAGGCCCTGCAGCACCAGGTCGACATTGTCGGCCTTTCAGCGTTGATGACCACCACCCTGGAACAGATGCGGATAACCATCGAGCGGCTCAAAGCCGCAGGTGTTCGCGTTCTGACCATAGTCGGCGGAGCGGTTGTTACACCGGAATATGCGGCGTCCATAGGTGCCGATCTGTATGCCGCTGATGCCCTGGAGGCGGTCAAGCTGCTCAAGGAAGCGGTGCTCCGGGATAAAAGCGGTATTAATTAAGCCCTTAGTTCAATGGTATTGTTCGGCGAGAGGTTCGGATGATTACAGGTTTTAACCACAACTTTACTTATCAGGAACTCAAACTCCATATTCAGACCGAGGATTGCGGTGTCAAAAAACCGCGTATTGAAACCCACCTTTTCCGGGATGGAATCATCGTAGCCACCCGCAAAACCTCTTATGACGATATCCTCAAGGTTGACGATCTGGGCAAGGTCGTCGAGGAGTTGATGAAAGACCAGCATCGCGACATGCTGCGCCGCCTAAAAAGCGGGGATTATGATGAAGTCCTGGGTTTGAGTCGGGATAAGCGGGAGGAATCGGAAGAATCTCTGGACAGCTTGCCCGAAGCGGTCGAACTTGATCAACTTGCTCTTGATGCCTTAGCGCCTGCAACGACTCCTGTAACCTTGGGCAATGGCATGGCCAGGCAAGAAAAACCGGAAGAGGCTGTGAAGGAGTTCGATTTGGAGGAAGCCGACATTTTAGAGGTCGTGGAGTTGGTGGAAGAAAAGCCCCAGGAGCGGGAAAACATCAACCTGACCCTTGAAGAAGTGGTTATGAAATACTTCCTTGGCGAATCCGGTAAAGGGCTTAAGGAACAGGTTCTCTGACTTTTTTTGGCGCTTTATTTGCCAAAGAACATTTTTTTGTCTATTTTTCATTTCCTTGGGAAGTTTTGCCATTTTTCTTTTTTGAAAAAATCCTGTCGAAATCCCTCCCCCCTCAATTTTTCCATCACCCCATATACTCCGATATTCTTTTGCCTGTTTCGGTTTGATGCATCGAAAGGACCTTGATTTGGTCTTCTTCAGCGACGTTTTTTCAACTTCAGCTTGAAAAGGGCGGGAAATTTTATTAAAAAGATTAGAAATTCTGAAAAATAGACGATGAAACTGGTTCGATGTTTCTGCTATTATTGCTTTGGACCACTCCAAATCGAGGCAGTTTTTCGACAGGCATCCAGTGACAGGGTTCGTGGTGAACAGAAAAATTCTGATTGTCGACAGCGATTATTCGGTTCGTTCTTCGGTTTCCGAATACCTTCTCAAATATGATTATGAGGTGGCGTCAGTTTCTTCCGGCGAGGATTGCCTGAGAAAGCTGCGCAAGGATGTCTTCGACCTGATACTTCTCGATGTCAAGTTTCCCGGCATGGACGGCATCGAAACCCTGGTCCGGATCAAAGAAAGAAATCCCGAGACGGCAGTGATTATGGTCAGTGCCGTCGGAGCTTTGGAGACCGCCGTGGAGGCCATAAAAAAAGGCGCCTATCACTATCTCACCAAGCCTTGCAACCAGGAGGAGCTGCTGCTTTTGGTACGCAAAGCCCTCCATTCCCAGGAGGTCGACCGCAAACTGGCCGGCCTGGAGCTCATGCGCGGCCAGAGGTCAGGCATCAAGAATATCATTGGCGAGAGCCCGCAGATCCGGGAGGTTTTGTCCCTGATTGAGAGAGTCGCCCAGAGTGATACTTCGACGGTTCTGATTCAGGGAGAAAGCGGCACCGGTAAGGAGCTGGTGGCCAAGGCGATACACTTTGAAAGCCAGCGGGCCGATCAGCCTTTCTTGGCCATCAACTGCTCGGCAGTTCCGTCCAACCTCCTGGAAAGCGAACTGATGGGCTACGAAAAAGGTTCCTTCACCGATGCCCGGAGCCGCAAGAAGGGGCTTTTCGAAATGGCCGACGGCGGCACCCTGTTTCTTGATGAAATCGGGGAAATGGATATCATGATGCAGGCCAAGCTGTTGCGCCTGCTGGAAGAGCGCGCCTTTCGCCGCATCGGTGGGACCACCAACATCTACGTCGATGTCAGGATAGTATCGGCCACCAATCAGAACCTCCTGAAAGCGATCGAGGAAAAGCGTTTTCGCAAAGACCTTTATTACCGCCTTCATGTTCTTCCCATCGTCCTCCCGCCGCTGCGGGAGCGTAAGGAGGATATCCTGCTGCTGGTGGACTATTTTATCGCCCATTTCAATCGCGAAATGGGGCGGGATGTTCAGGGCCTTTCAACCATGGCCGAAAAGTTTCTGGTTGAATACGAGTGGCCCGGGAATGTCCGTGAATTGCGCAATGTCATCGAGAGGGCCATGATTCTGGAGGATTCAAGGGAAATCATGCTCGAGCACCTTCCCTGTGAAATAATCGAAAAGACCGGCGGCGCTCGCACGGGTGCTCTCAACTTCCGGATTCCACCCGAAGGGGTGGATATTGAGGATGTCGAGAGGGAGTTGATCCGCCAGGCTCTCGAGCTTTCCAAAGGCAACCAGTCCCACGCAGCGCGCAAACTCCATCTCGGCATCGACGCATTCCGCTACCGGATGAAAAAATTCGGTTTTTTGTGATTATTATTACCGCAGAGAGCCTTGAGAACGCAGAGGAAAAGCGGCGAAGGCCAGGAACCTGGCGTGCTTAGGTTGAACCTTTTGAAAAAACGGCAAATCGGTCCATATCTCCATTAATTTTAGACGAGTAGCCCCAGTATTCCCCCTTAATCTGTCCTCGATTTTTCAATCTTTCGTTTCAACTCCGCAAATCCGGGACACTCCCGGTTTTTTGTCGGTTCGCAGCGGCGTTTCCGGCGGTTAAACGGATTGTCATTATTCATTTAATTCAGAATACCACTCCAAGAATTGAACAGTTAAAGAGAGTTTTTAAAAGCAGGGCAGGGGCAGCAGTGTTTCGATGGTCCGGTCATAATTTGCGGATTCAGGTGCCGGTTATACCGGAAACAGAAAACCGCCGACCTGATAGATGATGAAGGCCAGCACCCAGCCCAGAACCAGGGTGTAGGCCACGGTAAAGGAGGCCCAGAGCCAGGAATTGGTCTCTTTGCGGACGGCGCCGATGGTGGCGACGCAGGGGATGTAGACCAGGCAGAGGACCATGAAGCCGTAGGCACTGACCGGGGTGAAATGCTGCGATATGGCTGCTGCCAGGGTTTCGTCCCCCGCGCCGTAGAGGGTGCCGAGGGTGCCGACCACGATTTCCTTAGCCAGGACCCCGAAAACCAGAGCCACGGTCGCCTGCCAGAAGCCAAACCCTAAAGGCTCCAGAAGGGGCGAAAGGAGTGAGCCGATACGGCCGACAATGCTCTGCTGGCTGGCGTATTCCACTCCCAGTGGCATGCTGGCCAGGAACCAGACCACAATGACGGCCAGGAAAATCACGGTCCCGGCCTTCTTTACGAAGATAAAGCAGCGGTGCCAGGCACTGAGGAGAATGCTCTTCCAGGAAGGGAGGCGGTAGGGGGGCAGCTCCATGATCAAGGGCGCCGGTTCCCCCTTGAAAAAGAGGGATTTAAACAGTCGCGCCAGAGCCATGGCCAGGAGTATGCCGAGCATGTAGATGGAAAAGATGACGGTTCCCTGATGTTTGGCGAAAAAGGCGCCGGCGAAGAGGATGTAGATGGGCAGCCGCGCGGCGCACGACATCAGGGGGCTGATTAGGATGGTAATAATGCGGTCCTTGGGATTTTCCAGGGTCCGGGTCGCCATGATGCCGGGGACGTTGCAGCCGAAACCGACCACCATCGGGATGAAGGACTTGCCGTGGAGGCCCATGGCGTGCATGATCTTATCCATGACAAAAGCACCGCGGGCCATGTATCCTGACTCCTCCATGAGGGAGATGGCAAGGTAGAGAAAAAAGATGATGGGGACGAAAACCATGACCGACCCCACCCCGCCGATAATACCGTCCTGAACCAGGGAGCTGAGCCAGACCGGGCCGTCGAGAGCGCTTATCAGGGCGGCGGCCTGACTGCCGAGAAAGCCGAAACCCTGATCGACATACTCGACAAAAAAGCCACCGACGTCGAAGGTCAGCTTGAAAATCAGCCAGATTAAGAGAAAAAAAATCGGCAGGCCGAGAATCCTATTTGCCAGGACCTTGTCGATTTTGTCCGACAGCGAAAGACGGTCCGACAATCCCCAGGTTTTTTTTACGCATTCTTTGACCAGGCCGTTGATGTAACCGTAGCGCTCTTCCACCAGGGCGGTCTCGAGGTCGTAGCCGATCTCCTTTTCGAGTTCCTTTTTCAGAACGCCCAGATCGTCGAAAATTTCGTCGCGGAACGGACATTTTTCGAGCCGGGCCAGGTATTCGCGGTCGTCCTCGAGGAGCTTGAGCCCCAGCCAGCGGGGGGGGCTCAGGCTGGTCAAAGCCTGGTCCTTGGCCAGCTTTTCTGAAAGCCTCTGGATGGCGAGTTCGATATTTTCCCGGTAGCGGAAAGGAATGTTCGGGGGGGCGAGTTCCTTGTTTTCAATTTGCTCGGCAAGGGCTTTTTTGAGCCGGCCGATGCCCATATTTTTCTTGGCGGCAGTAGGGATGATGGGTACCCCGAGGATGCGGGAAAGTTCCTCGACATCGATGTTCATCCCCTTCTCCTCGACCTCGTCCATCATGTTGAATATCAGGACCACGGGGGATGTGTTCAGTTCCATCAGTTGCAGGGAAAGATAGAGATTGCGTTCCAGGTTGGAGGCGTCCACCACGACGGCGATCAAAAACGGGTTGTCATGGGTGATGAAGTCCCGGGCGATGCGTTCATCCATTGAATTTGCGGTCAGGCTGTAGATGCCCGGCAGGTCGACAACCGTCACCTGCCGCCCGTCAAGATTGGTTTTCCCCTCTTTTCTTTCCACGGTCACACCCGGCCAGTTGCCGACCCGCTGGCGTGCCCCGGTCAGAGCGTTGAAAATAGTGGTTTTACCGGAATTGGGATTGCCGGCAAGGGCGATGACAATATCATTCCGCATTGGTTGAATCAGCCTTGAAGGGGGGAAACGAGAATTTTTTGGGCCATGCCGCAGCCGATAGCGAGACGGAATCCTTTGACGTTGAGGACAACCGGGCCGCGGTGGGAGGAAATGATCTCGATTTCCTCGCCGGGGAAAAGGCCCATAGCTTTCAGCCGGCAGCAGGCTTCGCGGCCCCCGGCAATTTTTTCAACCTTGACCTTTTCTCCGGAGTGACACAACGTTAAAGGGCACATGATCAGAGGATCTCCACGTCAATGAGTTCAGCTTCTTCTTTGCGCAGGGAGAGATGAAAACCCTTGAGGGCCACATCGATGGGGTCGCCAAGAGGGGCGACGTTGTCAACGCTGACCTCGGTGCCGGGGACGACGCCCATGGTCAGAAGTCGTTTCTTCAGAACCGCGTTCCCGCCGACCCGGATGATTCGGGCTTTTTTGCCGATGGACAGATCTTTCAGGGTGTTCATTTTATACCGCAATCTTCAGATAGATTGTTAGTGCATGGGGGCGCTTCTCCGGTCTCGGAAAACTTTTTGAAAAAGCACAACCACTTGGGGACCTTCTCCCGGTTTGGAAAAGCATCCGTGAATTCAACGAACTTGACCAACTGGCCCAAGGTTTCAGGGCTGATGTGATGCTCCAATTTGCAGGCATCGGATTCCGCTGTTTCAGGGTCCACATCCAGGATCTGGTGGAGAAACCTGAACAGAACCTTGTGCCGGTTGTGGATGTCCTTGGCCAGGCTTCGTCCCTGTGGAGTCAACTCCAGGCAGCCGTAGTGCTGATGGTGAACCAAGCCCTTTTCCTTCAAGGCCTTCATGGCGGACACCACGCTCGGTTTTTTGACGTCGAGATAGTCCGCCACTTCCTTGACACGGGCCAGGCCATCTTTGTCGGCAAGGATATAAACGGCCTCCAGATAATCCTGGGCGCTGTGGGAAAGTTCCTGCACTTCGTGATCTCCCGCCGTAGTTAGTCCAACCTAACAAAGACGAATTATAATCCTTCCAAAGGCCAAGTCAAGAATAAAGTTAGACCAGGGTAACATTTTCTGTTTCGTCCGCAATTCTGATTTGTTACCATGCTGAAAAGTAAATTGTCCGGTTCGAAAGAGGGGGATATTTCCATGAAGTATGGGCTTTTGGGGGGCTATCTGCTGATACTGGTTTTTGGTTATGTCCTCCAGTATCTGAATCTGAAACACAACTGGAAAAATCGCCATAAGATCCCGCCGGGGTTCGAAGATGAACTTTCGCCAGACCTCCAGGAAAAGACTGCCGCTTACAACCTTGCCGGGGAGAAAACCTCGCTGGTCGAATCCATGGTTGAAGAGGGCTTGTTCCTGATTTTCTTTTTCTCCGCACTTTTCCCGCTCTATGACCGCTGGATGCTCTCTCTGAATAACTCTTTCATCCTTAATGGCGTTTTTTTCTTTCTCGGCCTGGTGGTTTTGCAGACCCTTTTAAAAATCCCTTTTTCCTACCACCATACATTTGTTCTGGAGGAAAAATTTGGTTTTAACCGCTCAACCTTCAAGCTGTGGCTCTCAGACCTCGGGAAGACTGCCATCATTTCAGCTGTTCTGATGGCTCTGCTGACGGCGGGGGCTTTCTGGCTGGTTCAGGCGACTACCCTCTGGTGGCTCTGGGTGTGGGGTTTCCTGACGCTGGTCGGCCTTTTCCTTATGATTATTTCTCCCTATCTGATTGAGCCCCTGTTTTTTAAGTTCAAACCGGTGGAAGACGAGGACCTGGCGGAAGGGGTAGAGGCGATTGTTGCGCGCGCGGGGCTTCAGGTAAGCCGCGTGCTGCAAGTGGACGCCTCGCGGCGCAGCGGCCATTCCAACGCTTATTTCACCGGCATCGGCAAGGTCAAACGGATTGTCCTTTTTGACACCCTCATCGCGCAGATGAAGCGCGCCGAAATCCTGGCGGTTTTGGCCCATGAGATCGGGCACTGGAAAAAACGCCACATTTTCAAACGTCTGCTTATGACGGCGGGTGGCTCTCTTATCGGGATTGGCCTTGCCTTCGTCCTTCTCCAATCGGGTTTTCTGCCTTCCCTTCTCGGGCTTGAAAACCTGTCTTTTCCGGCTCAGCTGGTGGTGCTCAGCGTTCTCGGGAAAATTGTCTTGTTTCCGCTCACCCCTTTAAGTGCCTGGCTGTCGCGGAGGCATGAAAGAGAGGCCGATCTCTTTGCTGTCGCTCTGACGGACAGCCCCCTGGATCTTGCTTCGGCACTGATCAAGCTCGCCCGCGAAAATCTTTCCGGGCTCTTCCCGCATCCGCTTTATGCCTGGTTCTATTTCTCCCACCCGCCACTGGTGGAAAGAGTTGGCTTCCTGCGTGGATTGAAAAGCGAAAAGCCGCAAGCGGCCCCGGATTGAGAGACTGAGGGAAGGGGAGGCCGAACTGAAAAAACAACTATCAAAACATCCGGTCTTTTTTTGCTATAGTTTTCAGTAAACGATATCCGTGGTTAAGATTGCCGAAAAATTCATTTGAATTTCCATTGAGAAAGGAGCTTGGGCCATGTTTCGCTTCTTTTTGTCTCTAATACTGATCCTTGTTATTTCAGGTGGTTCGCTGGCTGCCGGCAAAGCGGTGACCTATCAGGTGGATGGCCAGCCCTATGAAGGTTATTTTGTCAGCCCTGCCGCCAATGCCCCCCTGGTACTGCTTATTCACGATTGGGATGGGCTGACGGCATATGAGATCAAGCGGGCCGAAATGCTTGCCGAACTCGGATACGCGGTTTTTGCCGCCGACCTTTTCGGTGCAGGCATACGTCCCACCGAAGTAACGGACAAACGCCAGCATACCGGCGAACTTTACAACAACCGCGATAAGATGCGCAAGTTGATGAATGGCGCCTTGGCCGCGGCTAAAACCCATGGGGCCAATGTCGACAGGGCCGTGGCCGTCGGCTACTGCTTCGGCGGGGCTGCGGTGCTGGAGCTGGCCCGCTCCGGGGCCGACCTTAAAGGTTTCGTCACGTTCCATGGCGGTTTGAAGACTCCGGAAGGGCAGAATTATGCCGATGCCAAAGGGGAGATTCTTGTCATGCACGGCTCCGCCGATACGGCTATCTCTCTCGATGAGTTCGCCGCTCTGGGCAAAGAGCTGGAAGCGGCCGGGGTTTCCCATGAAATGATCATCTACGGTGGTGCTCAGCATGCATTTACAGTGTTTGACGGTGACCGCTACCAGGAAACAGCTGACAAGAAATCCTGGCGGCGCTTCCGGGAGTATCTGGTCGAAAAATTGAAATAAAAAGGTTGAATGGGTGCACCTGTTCAGCATGATGGATTTGTGATGCCCATGGACAGGGCATCTGGCGCCGGGATGGCGGCAGCTAAGCCTCATGGATGGGTTTATACGGCCCTTGGAATGGGTGGCGCAGGTCCATCTACCAACAAAATGAATAGTTTCAATTGGGCTTGAATTTAAAGCAGAAGAACCATAACGGCAGCTGAATTTCAATTGATTTGGAGGGGGCTTTGAAAAAGGTCAAAGTTGGCAGAAGGAGGGTTGCACCTTCGAAAATTGTCTGTATCGGCCGGAATTACGTTGAACATATCGAGGAACTCGGCAATGAAATTCCTGAAAACCTGATGATTTTTCTAAAACCCAATTCCGCTATTTCGGAAGAATTGCATTCCTACCACGAGGAACCTCTTCATTACGAGGGGGAGCTCTCTTTTCTTTATGAAGGGGGGCGCTTTTCAGCGGTCGGTTTCGGCCTCGATCTGACCAAGCGGGAACTGCAGAGCCGTCTGAAAGTCAAAGGGCTCCCCTGGGAGCGGGCCAAAGCCTTCGACGGCGCGGTAGTTTTCAGTCCTTTTGCGCCGCTACCTGACATCCCTCCCGCCCTGACTCTGGAGCTGGATATTGACGGCGTTAATATGCAAACCGGAGATATCTCCCTGATGATATTTAAACCGGATGCAATCCTGACGGAAATAGGGACCTTTATGTCCCTTGAGGACGGTGACATCGTCATGACCGGAACGCCCAAAGGGGTCGGCATGGTCAAGGCCGGGCAGGTTTTTACCGGGAAAGTCAGGGTCGGGGACAAAATACTCACCAGAGGTGAGTGGCGGGCGACCTGAATTACCGCCAAAGGTGCCGGATGGAAAATCAGAGGGGACGGGATTTGTCCTTGTCCCTTTTTTGTTTTCCTCTAAAAGGAAGGTCCCTTCCGGTCAATCAAAAGAAGTCTGGGTCAGGAATTTCTGAAGTTGCGTGTTTTTTGGGGCCCCGAAAAATTCCGCCGCCGGGCCCTGTTCCAGAACCTCGCCGTTTTCCAGGTAAATTCCGTAACTGGCAACTTTTTCGGCAAGAGGGAGGTCGTGGCTCACCATGAGGACGGTCAGACCTTTTTCCCTGCACAAACCCCGCAGGGCGTGGGCAACCTTTTCAGCTGTCGGCCGGTCGAGGGCACTGATGGTTTCGTCGAGGAGCAGGATATCGGGCACCAGGAGCAGGCTTCTCGCCAGGCTGACCCGCTGCTGCTGGCCAATGGAGAGCGAGCGGGCATCCTGGAGAGCCAAATCCACTGACAGACTGCAGGTCTCCAGGACCTCCCGGATGGCGGGATGCTCCTTTTCCGGCAACCCGGCTCCGGCATAAAGGAAGGGTCGCTGGAGGTTTTCCAGCGCCGTCCCCGGGAACATGAAGGGTTTCTGCATGACGAGGGCAGCCTTGCAGCGCAGTTCCATGGGAGAGTAGTCCCGGATATCCTTTCCAGCCAGAGAGATGTGTCCTGCGGAAGGCTCCTCGAGTCGATTGATGAGACGCAGCAGGGTGCTTTTTCCTCCTCCTGAGGGGCCGACCAGAACCGCAAACTCCCCGGCCATGACCTGCAGGTCGATACCTTTGAGAATTTCTTTCGTGCCTCTCAGACGGTCCTTTTTTACGATGCGAAGGGCCTTGATGTGCAAAAGTTCCATAGCGGGATCATCGGGATACGGGTGTGTTCAGGTTGAGTATCTGCATGACCTTTTTTACATCGATCCAGACTTCCTTTTTGGCTGCCGGGTTGCGCAGCAGAAAGGCGGGATGGTAGGTCGGCATGAGGGGAATTCCTTGGTATTCCCGCCACTGTCCCCGCAGACGGCTGATGGGCGTGCGTTCCTTTAACAGCGTCTGGGCGGCAAATTTTCCCAGAGTCACCAGGACCTTGGGACGGATAACCGCAAGCTGGCGTTTAAGAAAGGGCTCGCAGGCTTCTATTTCCTCGGGTTTCGGGTCGCGATTGCCGGGAGGACGGCATTTGATGACATTGCAGATGTAGACGTCTTCGCGGCGCAGGCCCATGGCAAAAAGGATGCGTTCGAGAAGCTGGCCGGCCTCGCCGACAAAGGGGAGCCCCTGCCTGTCCTCCTCACGGCCGGGAGCCTCGCCGACAAATACCACTTCCGCGCTGGGGTTGCCCGCGCCGAACACAAGGCGGTTGCGCCCCTCGCAAAGGGGGCAGCGGGAGCAGTCTGCCAATTCCTTACGGATATCTTCCAGGCTTTCCGGCAGGGCTTCGGCCACCCTTGCCGGCCCGGACGCGACGACGTCGGGTGCATAAGGGGAAACCGGGGGAGAATGTGCCAGAGGGGGGGGGAAGAGACAGTCCTCGATCCCGAGATCGCGCATATCCTCAAGGAGTGCACGGGTGCCGCTTACCAGGCTTAACAATTCTTCACGCAATTGATCCGACATGACAACTTTACACCCCAACCAACCTTGGATATTCTTTTTAGGATAAATCGACTTTCCTTTTTTTCATCCTGATGGACAGGTCTATGCTTATTATTTTTCCCGTTGTAATGTTGCTGGTTCTGATTCCCGCCGATGCTCTGGCCTGGGGGATGGGGGTCCATCTCCAGGTCGCCTCCGAAATCCTCGCTGACCTGAGCCTCTTTTCGCCCTTTCTGCAGGAACTCCTGGGGCGCTTCCCTTACGACTTTTTCTATGGCAGTATCAGCGCTGACATTATCATCGGCAAGAAGTTCACCCATTACCTTGACCACTGCCATTCCTGGCGGGTCGGCAAAAAGGTTCTTGAGGCGGCCCGAAGTGAACGCCAGAAAGCCTGTGCCTACGGCTACCTGGCGCACCTCGGCATGGATACCATCGGCCACTCCTATTTCGTCCCCTACAAGATCGTCCGCACCTACAGCACCACCATCACCAAACACACCTATTGGGAGATGCGCCTCGAAGGGGAGGTCCGGCCGGATATCTGGAAGCTGGCCCAGGCCCTTTCCAGAGAGGATTTCAGCGAAAACGACGCCCTGCTCCGTAGTGTTCTGGCCGACACCATTTTTTCCTTTCGGACCAATAAGCAGATTTTCAATTCGCTTCTGCTCCTGAGCCGCCTGAAACAATCCCAGAAAATGCTCCGCAGCCTCTCCCGGTCTTCCAAGTGGCCAGTGGAAAAAAAGGATGTGGAGGAATATCTGGCTCTGGCCAGGGAGGCGGCCGTGGATATTCTCCTCCAGCAGGAAAAGAGTCCTTACTGGAAAGCCGATCCTTCGGGGGAGAGAGCCTTGAAGGCAGCTAAAATGATTCGCCGCAACCTCAACATGCTGTGGCTCGACGGCAAGCTCCCCCCAAGTGATGCCCTTGAAATTCTTAAAGAGCTGAAGGGGCGGCTGCGCGAAGGGATTACCCAGCCCGAAAAACTTCTCGAACTCCTTTCGGCCGAGTCCTGACAGCCCGATTATGGGTGATTTTTCCGCCTTCTCCGGATTTCCACGATCTGGTCCAGGAGGCGGTGGGCCACTGTTCCCTTGCTCAGGCAGGGAAGGGCCATCGGTTCCCGGTCGGGAAGGAGGAAGGTGACGAGATTGGTCTCTTCACCAAAACCCGCACCGGGGCGGGTGACATCGTTGGCAACCACCAGGTCGAGGTTTTTGTTTTCCAGTTTGCGGCGGGCATTTTCGAGAAGGTTTTCTGTCTCCGCTGCAAATCCCACCAAAATTCTATTCTCTTTGGCCTTGCCCAGGGCGGCCAGGATATCGGGGGTCCGCTCCAACTCGACGACCCACTTATCTTCCTCACCCTTTTTAATTTTGTGGTCGTGGAACAGCGCCGGCCGGAAGTCGGCCACTGCCGCGGCTTTGACAACAACGGTCGCTGCAGACAGGTGTTCCAGCACCGCTTCGAACATCTCATTGGCGCTGGTAACGGCCCGGAATTTTACCCCCCGGGGGGGGCTCAGGGCGGTCGGACCGGAGACCAGCACGACCTCGGCACCCCGTTGTAAGGCAGCGGCTGCAATGGCATAGCCCATTTTCCCCGAGGAGAAATTGCTCAGATAACGCACCGGATCGATTTTTTCCACGGTCGGGCCCGCCGTTATAAGAAGCTTTTCCCCTTCCAGGTCGCGGCTCTGAAAAGTACGCAGAATCTCGGCAAAAACCTTTTCCGGGTCGGGGAACTTTCCTTTGCCCGCGTAGCCGCAGGCCAACTCACCGGTCTCCGGTTCCATGACGCGGCATCCCCGCTCCTCGAGCTTTTTCAGGTTGCTTTGGAAGATGGGATTCTCCCACATGTTGACGTTCATGGCGGGGACAAACAGGATTGGTGCCCGCGTCGCCATGAGGGTCGTGGAGAGCAGGTCGTCGGCAATTCCGCAGGCGACCTTGCCGATGATATTGGCTGTTGCCGGGGCGACAACGAAAAGCTCGGCCCGGTCCGCCAGGGAAACGTGGCCGATCTCCTTTTCCTGATAAAGATTGAAAAGGTCGGTCTGGACCGGATTGCCGGACAACGTCTGAAAAGTCAGCGGGGTGACGAATTCACGGGCATGCTCGGTCATGACGACATGAACTTCGGCACCTGCTTTGATACACAGCCGCAAAAGTTCAACAGCTTTGTAAACGGCAATGCCTCCGGTAACGCCGAGAACGATCTCTTTCCCCTCAAGCATGCTCTGGCTCCTACAGATAAGTGCTGCCCTTGGAATTAATGAATGAATTCCAGGTTTTTTCCTCGCCGATTGTGGTATCGGGGCCATGACCCGGATGGACCTGGGTCGCATCCGGCAGCACCAGGAGGTGCCTGCGGATAGCGTCGATGAGAGCGTTAAGATCCCCGCCGGGGAGATCTGTGCGCCCCACGGAGCGGGCGAAAAGGGTATCGCCTGCAAAAAGATGTTCCCCTATCAGCAGACAGATGCCGCCGGGCGAATGCCCGGGGGTATGGATAACCCGTGCTTCCAGACGGCCGACGGTAAGGATCTCGCCGCCGGCAAGAAGGCGGGTCGGCGTTGGCGACGGTTCGACATCGAGGCCGAACAGGGCGGCCTGATTGCCCATATTTTTTAGAAGTTCAATATCCAGTTCATGAATGAGCAGTTCGGCACCGCTCTTTTCCACCAGATAGCTGTTCCCGCCGACATGGTCAAAATGCCCATGGGTATTGACAATTGTTTTGAGGTCATAGTTTTCAGCGAGGATAAGCTCCCAGATGTGCTCTCCCTCGTCGCCCGGATCGATGACCAGTGCCTGCCGGGTTTCGGGGCAGGCGACGACATAGCAGTTCACCTGCAGAACTCCAACCTCCAGCGTATGAATCAACATGCTTCAATCCTTTTCTTCATTTCGGTTCATGAACAGGTCAAGATTTTTTTCTTTGAGTTGCTCGCCGAGGGAAAAGCGCAGCCCTTTTTGACCACCGGCAGCCCGGGATTTACCTTCAGGCCTGGATTCAGGCGCAGGACGGGCCGGCGGCTCAGCTTTCCGTGGCGGGGCTTCCTCCCGGGTCGGGGCCTGCAGAGCGCCATTCCATTTGTAAAAATAGCGTTCCATCAGACGATGATAGCCGGTCCAGTTGTTGTCGCCGTTCATGTCATTTTTCAGATGATCGCGGATGCCGTTTATCTTGGCGTCGAGGTCGTCGAGCATGTTCAGGATCACCCCTTCAAGAGTCTTCGGCCGCTTGGGTGATCCGAACTCATACTGGCCGTGATGGGAGAGGATCAGGTGCTTCAAAAGTGCAGCCTTTTCCCTGGGGAAAGGTCCGACGCTGCGGATTTTTTCATCGAGTATCTCCACCCCGATCATGATGTGACCGAGAAGCTTCCCTTCGTCCGTGTATTCAAAACTTCTCAGGTAGGCCAATTCTTCGGTTTTGCCGATATCGTGGAGGAGGGCTCCGGTCACCAGCAGCTCCAAATCGACGCCGGCATAGCGGCCGCTGATGTCGCGGGCCAGTTCGGCCACAGCCAGGGAATGTTCCAGCAGGCCGCCGAGGTAGGCGTGGTGCATGCTTTTGGCGGCCGGTGCCGTACTGAATTTGCGCAGAAAGGCCTGATCCCCTGCAAAAGCCTCCAGGAGCCTGCGGTAGTCGGGGTCTCGCACATCGGCAACCTGCTTCCGGAAAGCCGCCACCATCTCAGCCTGCGGGTGCTCGGAAACGGGAAGAAATTCACTGAGATCGACCTCTGCTTCCGGTACCGGCTCCAGATCCTGAACCACGACCTGCATTTTGCCGAGATAAAGAGAAGCTTTGCCGCGGATGCGGAGAAAATCATCGCGTTGGAAACGGCTGTCGAATTCTTCGACCCGGTCCCAGATGCGCCCTTCGACCTCGCCGCTGCGGTCCATGAGCTTGACGGTCATGTAGGGCTTGCCGTTTTTGGCCAGGGCCATTATTTTTTCCCGAACCAGAAAAACATCTTCAATGGTTTCCCGCTCACAGATATCCGCAACAAAAATATTTTTCACGATTTAATCCTGTTTTTGTTTAGAGAATGTTTTGCTGCGACGGTGTCCGCGACTTTGAGGCCGTCCACCGCCGAACTGACAATGCCCCCGGCGTAGCCGGCCCCTTCGCCGACGGGATACAAGCCCGCATGGGAAAGGGACTGACTGTCGGCTCCCCGCAGAATTCTCAGCGGCGCGGAGGTGCGGCTCTCAATGCCCGTGAGAGTCGCATCTGCGCTGATGAAACCGGGCATTTTGCGATCGAACCAGGGCAGCGCCTCGCGCAACTCCGCGACCACAAATGACGGCAGAACTTCGCTCAGTTCCGCCTCGTGGAAGCCGGGCCGGACCGTGGAGCGGAGTGCACCGTTTCCCATGTCAAGGAACCTTAACAGGTTTTGGGCCGGGGCGAAATAGTTTCCGCCTCCGGCTTGAAAAGCTTTTTCTTCCCAGCGACGCTGAAAGCGAACTCCGGCCAGCGGGTCCGGGCCGCCAAAATCGTCAGGTCTTACGGAAACCACCAGTGCGCTGTTGGAAAACTCTCCATTCCGGGCAAAGCCGCTCATGCCGTTGACGACCAGACCGCCGGGTTCCGAGGACGCGACGATCACCTCGCCGCCAGGGCACATGCAGAAGGAGTAGGTCCCGCGATTGGAAACCGGATTGTTGTAAGCCAGCCGGTAATCGGCGGCCGGCAGCCTTGGGTGCCGGGCATGACCCCATTGAATGGTGTTGATCAGGTCAACCGGGTGTTCCACCCGCAGGCCCATGGCAAAGGGCTTGGTTCCCATGCCGACGCCCTGCTCGGAGAGCATCCGGTAGGTGTCCCGCGCGCTGTGGCCGGGGGCCAGGACAAGGGAATCGCAGGGACATTCGTCCCGGTCGTTGAGGATGCCGCCGGATATCCGTCCGGAGCGGCTCAGCAATCCTGTCAGCCGGGTCTCGAAACGGATATCCACACCCAGCGCCAAAAGCCGTTTGCGGAAATTGACCAGGACCCGGCGCAGGCTGTCGGTCCCCACGTGGGGCCTGGCCTCCACCAATATCTCCTGCGGGGCGCCGCACTCCACCAGGCTGTGCAGAACCACGGGAACCCAGGGGTCGTTGATACGAGTGGTCAGTTTTCCATCCGAGAAGGTTCCGGCCCCCCCCTCCCCGAACTGGGGATTGCTCTCTCCCTCAAGGGTGCCGCTTTCCCAGAAGCGCTGGACATCGGCACACCTCTTTTCCAACTGGCGGCCGCGTTCGATCAGCACCACCTCGGCCCCCGACTGGGCCAACCGCAGGGCGGCAAAAAGCCCGGCCGGACCCATGCCGACCACCAGAACCCGGTGACCGCTTTCCATGGCAAGGATCTCCGGAACGCTGAAACGCGGCGCTTTCCTGAGGTCCTTATCCTTCTGCCGGTGCCGCAGCAGCCGGGCTTCGTCGGCGACCTCGAAATCGACACTGAAGACCCGGAAAATTCGCGGTTTGCGTCGGGCGTCGATGCCCCTCCTCACAATCCGCAGGTCGCTGACATCGGCAGGCGGAACGCCGATGTGCTCTGCCACTTTATGCCGGAGACGGCTTTCATCCTCCTCGAGATCGAGAATAACCTGGCTGAGCCGCAGGGTCATGGCCTGCCAACCCGGAGAGGAAAGCCCATTTCGTGATCCTCTTTCAATTGCCGAAGAGACTCTCTTCCCCCTCTTTTTTCAGGGGGATCTCGATATGAAAAACGGCTCCGGATTCCTCGCGGGTCCCCACCCATATATGCCCGCCGTAGGATTTGACGATGCGCAACACCACCGAGAGCCCGAAGCCGGTCCCCTTCTCCTTGGTGGTGAAAAAGGGGTCGAAAATCTTGCTGATGTTTTCCGGAGGAATGCCTCCACCGCTGTCGGCCACCACAATGTTGATCATTTTATCGTCGTGGGATACTTCAATCTCCAAACGACCGCCCTCCTGCATCTCAAATAAGGAATTGACGAACAGATTGGAAAAAATCTGTTCGATTTCGCTTGGATCGGCAAGGATGGCCGGGGGTGTGGTCCGGAAGTCCCGGGTCACCAGAATCCGGTGGGTTTTGAGGCTCTCGCCGAGGGAGGCCAGCACCCGGTCGATGACCTCGGTCACCACCACCTTTTCCGGTGAGAACTGGGAACGTTTGCTGGTCGCCAGAAGCTTGACAAGAATGTTGTCGATACGGTCGATTTCCTGGAGAATCTTATCGAGAATTTCGGCATCTTCAGGCCTGTCTTCCAGGCCCGGTTTCAGGACCTGAACGAAAAGCGTGACGGAATTAAGGGGATTACGTATTTCATGGGCCATGCCTGCAATGAGGTGGCCGAGGGCCGCCATTTTTTCGGCTTGAAGTATTTCTCTGTGAGCCTTCTCCAGATCGAGGGTTTTCTCCTCGATGCGCTTTTCAAGCTCCAGATTCCAGGTTTCGATCTCCTTGAGGAGCCGTTCTCTTTCTTCGCGGAGTTCCAGGTTGTTCAACTCAATGCGGCGGATTTTCAGAACGTTGCCTATGCGCTCGAGAAGATCGCGGCTTTTGAAGGGTTTGAGAATATAGTCGGAAGCCCCGGCCTTCATGAGTTCGACGGCAATCTCCTCGTTGCCCTTGCCGGTCAGCATAACGACGTAGGAACGGGGATGCTTTTCCCGGATGGTGCGCAACACCCTCATGCCGTCCATGCCGGGCAGCATGTAGTCGAGCAGAACCAGGGCCGGGCTCTCTTTTTCCACCCACCTGAGGGCTGTTTCTCCATCCTGAGCCCGGATTACCTGGTAGCCTCGCGACTCAAGGACCAGCGCCGCCAGGTCGCGGATCATTTTTTCATCATCGACGACAAGAATCTTTTCCGCCATGTTTCAGCCTTGTAGGAAAGGGAAGTTTCAAAACAGGATACTACCAGAGCTTGTCGGGCGACAAGAAAAAACACATTTTTACCGGCCGAACACCGTGAAATAACTAAGATGTGGATATTATTTATTTTTAATTCCAAAACTTTACTGTAAAATGTTTTGATCATACTGTTGGCGAAAACCCGTGATTGAAGGAATAAACGACCTCAGGGGAAATGGGCAGACCGCCGGTTTCCGGAGAACGGAGAACCCATGCAGAAAATGAATTATCTGATTACGACGGCCGCCTTCGTCGTGGTGGTGGCCGGCATGCGCGCCGCCGAATCGCTGCTTATTCCATTTCTGCTCTCGGTTTTTATCGCTGTTATCTGTGCGCCCTCGGTTTTCTGGCTGCAGCGCCGGGGCCTTCCGACCATTTTTTCGGTGCTGGCCGTGACCCTGGTTATCGTCGGTATGGAGGTGGCCCTGGTTACCCTCATCGGTACCTCCATCAACGACTTTTCCTCTAACCTGCCCTTTTACCAGAAGAGGCTGACGGAAGAGACGACCAACCTCGTCTCGTTGCTGAACCGGTTTGGAATTGAATTTTCCGCCCAATCCCTGCTCAGCTATATCGACCCCGGCGCCGCTATGCGCCTGACCGCCAAGGTTCTGGCCAGCCTGGGGAGCGTATTGACCAATACCTTCTTCATTATCCTGACTATGATTTTCATTCTTCTCGAGACATCGAGCATTCCGGCCAAGCTGAAAATGGCTTTCGACCATGTCGATGACTCCAAACTCCACGATTTTACCTCGAGCCTCAATCGCTACATGGCGATCAAAACCGCTGTCAGTTTCGGCACCGGCCTGGCGGTCACCCTGCTTCTTGAAATCCTTGGCGTTGACTACCCGGTTCTCTGGGGGATTCTCGCATTCCTTCTCAACTTTGTTCCCAACATCGGCTCGATTATAGCGGCTATTCCCCCCGTCCTGCTCGGTTTCATCCAGCACGGCCCGGCCAAAATGCTGGCCGTTGTGATTGGTTTCACAGTCATCAATGTCGTTGTCGGAAACATTATCGAACCCCGCTACATGGGGCGGGGGCTGGGCCTATCGACCCTTATTGTCTTTTTGTCTCTGGTTTTTTGGGGCTGGGTTTTCGGCCCGATTGGGATGCTCCTCTCCGTGCCCCTCACCATGACCCTGAAGATTGCTCTGGAAAGTCGCGAAGACACCCGCTGGCTGGCGATCCTCCTCGGTCCCGAGCCGGTCCTGCCGAAACCTGCCAAAGCCGATGCCGCTTCCGACTGAGCCGTCGAACCTTCTCCATTTCCACATCCTGTTGCTGGAAAGCCGGGCCATTTGGGCTAAAATTTAAATAGCCTTCTTACGTTTCGCCACTACCTCAGGCCTTTTCCGGCAGGGAGGATGTTATGGAGAATATTTTCAGGTTTTGCGACGATCTGGGCCCCGCAAAAATCATCCATGTTTACGAACCTCAAACCCACCTCAAGGCCGTTCTGGTTGTCGATAATGTGGCCCGGGGGCCGTCCGTCGGCGGTATCCGCATGGCGCCGGATGTAACCACTGAGGAGTGTTTCCGCCTGGCCCGCGCCATGACCCTTAAAAATGCGGCCGCGGATCTTCCTCACGGCGGTGGCAAGGTCGTGGTGATCGGTGACCCGCGCATGCCGAGAGAGCAGAAGGAGCCGTTGATTCGTGCCCTTGCCTATGCCCTGCGCAAGGATGAGGAGTATATTTATGCTCCCGACATGGGGACCAACGAGGAGTGCATGGCCTGGATTAATGACGAGGTCGGGCGCGTGGTCGGACTGCCCCGTGAGGTGGGGGGGATTCCCTTGGATGAAGTCGGAGCCACCGGTTTCGGCCTGCGCCATGCCACGGAGGTGGCTCTCCGATACTGCGACTTTAAACTGGAGGGCGCGCGTCTGGTTGTTCAGGGTTTCGGCGCTGTCGGCTACCATGCCGCCCGTTTTCTGACCCGTAAGGGGGCGATTCTCATAGGGGTGGCCGACTCCCGGGGAGCGGTCTTTCATCCCCAGGGCCTCAATCTCAATGCCCTTTACCAGCTCAAACAGGAAGGGAAAAGCGTCAAGGATTTTCCCGACGGAAAAAGCCTTACGGCCGAAGATGTCATCGATATCGAGTGCGATATCTGGATACCGGCTGCCCGTCCTGATGTCATCCACGAAAAAAACGTCGACCGGCTTAAAACCAAGCTTGTCGTCCAGGGCGCCAATATCCCCTTTTCCCAGGCTGCCGAGGCCATTCTTCATGAGAAGGGGGTACTCATTATTCCGGACTTCATTGCCAACGCCGGGGGGGTCATCTGCGCCGCTACGGAATACAAAGGGCTTGGGGAGACCGAGGCGTTTCAGGCCATTGAGGAGAAAATCCGGCGCAACACCCAGGAGGTCCTGGAGGATGCCAAGAACCGCCGTGTCCCCCCCCGTCAGGCAGCGGTTGAGATGGCCACCCGGCGGGTGAAAACCGCCATGGAACACCGTCGTTACAACATCATATGAATGTTGGGAAAACCTGGAATAAAAAGACGCGGCTTGTAATTTAACGGCAAACGGAGAAGTTTTGCCGCCGCCCAGGATTCGACATCGGGCCATTTTGTTCAAAAAAATTTTTAAAAATATTCTGAACAAAATTATATAAATAATTATTATTTAAAAATATTTGTAAATAATGATGAAAATTCCAGGCACAGATATCTTCCTTTGGTTTTTGAAAAACGGCCTGTTGTTGCCGGCCAGGTCCGGGTTTGATTTATAGCTTAAAAAACTGTCAGGCGGTCCGCATTTTCGTGAAAATTTTCCCCAAAACCGGCAACCGTATCAAATCAGACTTGAAACAATTTGCCTCCTGCGTGAAAATCAATTCAATGGTTGTTGGCCAAAGGCAGGTTGACAGTTGATGGTGCGGAAATAATCAACCTGCCCAACCTTTGGCGGTTTCATTCAGTTTCCTCAGAACACCTCGATTTTTTGTGAATGGTCAATAGACCGGTTGATTTTGGCGGGGGAGTGCAAAATGAAAAAAAAGATGATCTGGCTGTTGACCGGGTTGCTGGTTCTGAGCGGTTGCGCCGCATCCGAAACCAAGGTGCAAAACCGGAAAATGGTCAAAGAAATTGAAAAAATGGAGCTGGAGGTCCGGGAGATCGAGCGGGGTGTCGAGATCATCTTCCCCGAGGTGCTGCTTTTCGATTTTGACAGTGACCGGTTGAAACCGGATGCCAAGGCCAAGATGCACAAGATTGCCGAGGTGGTCAACGCTCCCGAGGTCGAATCGCGCACCATCGGAGTCGAAGGCCATACCGACTCCATAGGAACCCCGGTTTACAATCTGGATCTTTCCAAACGGCGCGCCCGCAGTGTCGGCAGTGAACTGGTATTCACCGGAGTGCGCAAGGAGCGTTTGGAGCTCAAAGGGTTCGGTGAGCTTTTTCCCATTGCCCCAAACAAAAATGTCGACGGCAGCGATAATCCGGAAGGCCGGGCTAAAAATCGGCGGGTCGAGGTCATTATCGAGAACTAGGTGCCCATGTACCTTGAGTTTTTCAACTTCAGTCGCAAACCATTTAACAGCTCTCCCGATCCTGATTGTTTTTACCTGACGGCGAGTGCCCGGGAGGCTCAGAATCGCCTGGTCGCTGCGATCCGGGACCGGGAGCCGTGCCTGCTTCTGAGCGGTGAACCTGGGACCGGGAAGACCGCCCTTCTTAAACGGCTGATGATGAAGGACGATTTGGGTGTGCGCTGGATCTTTCTCAACAAAGCCCATCTGGCCTGGAACGAGTTACTGATGCTAATCGGCCGGGATCTGGAGCTTTCCGAGGAGGCTCTTTACTCCAGTAGTCTTGCCGAAGCCGTCAGCCAAAAGATGGCCGAATCTGCAAGCCGGGGCCTCTATCCGGTGCTCATCATTGACGAGGCCGACCATTTTCGAAACCCCGCCCTGAGAAAGCTTCTGGCATGGCAGGCTTCGAACCGGGCCCGGGGTGTTCCATTGACCATAATCTTTTCGGGGCTGAAAAGGCTGGCACAGATCTTTGCCGGCACCGGCCAGGGATTTTTTCCCAACCACCCGATTGACTGCTGCGAGTTGCAGCGTTTCGATCTCAGGGAAACCCGTACCGTTATTGACTATCGTCTCGATTTGGCCGGATACCGGGGTGTGGGTCTTTTTGAGAATGAAGCCCTGGAGCTGATCCAGAAGCTTTCCGGCGGCATCCCTCGGGTAATTAACCTGATTTGTGATCTGGGGTTGGTTCTGGCGGCCAGTATTAAAGAGCAGAGGATTACCCCGCAGATTGTACAAGAGGCTTCCGAATATATTCTTCTGGACAGATATCCGAGGCTTGAAAAAGGTTCCTCAGGGGACCATTCCGAGCTTGGCCCCGGAACGCCAAAACCTTTTCGCGGAGCCGTAAGTCCGAAGCCGGAAGAACCGGTGGTCATCTGTGAGCCGCAGCCTCGCTTTTCCACTCCGGGGTTCAGTTGGAGGTGGGCAGCCGTTGCACTGCTGTTTGTGGTGGCCGGAGGCGGGGCTTGGATCTGGCTGAAGTATCGGCCCGCCCTGAACGCGTTTGAGAACTCCCGGAAAATGGTCTTCAAGGTGCCGCCCGCCCCCGAGAACGGCAGATATGATATCCCGGCTTCGTCCGCTGTCACATCCTTCCTGGAAACTGTTTCGGAAAAACAGCAGGAAGCGGGATCCCAAGGGGGGCTGGCTGGAGCTTCGGCCGGACCCGTTTCGGCTGCACCGAAATTAGCGTTTTCGTCTTCCCTGGAGATCGAGGAAGCCGGATCAGAAGCCCTGGCCGACCTTGCCGTTAAAAAAGAACCTGTTGCATTGGCGGCTAGTGTCGGAGGGGCGCCGCCCTCTCCGGCCCAGGTTGCAGCCCAAGGGCCCCTCCCCCCGGAAAAAAGCCCGGCGGAGTCCCCGGGACAAGCAACGACAGGAAAGGGAATTGCATCAGTCAGCCCGGTTTTTCCGGCGCCGGGTTCGGAGCAAAGGCCTGATCCGGCATCTTTGAAAGCGGAATCGATCCGGTTTTCAGGTTCCGGACCGGAGCCGCAGAAAAGTTTTTCAGCCAAAGATCCGTCACCCAAAGGCGCAGCTCTGATTTCTGCCGTGGAAAATGGGAATGTGGAAGAAATTCGACGGCTGCTGGAGATGGGTGCCGATGTCGACGAGGCCAATGCCACCGGCGAAACCGCTCTCATGAAGGCGGCCTGGTCCGGACGGGCCGATATCATTGCTCTGCTGCTCAATCATAATCCCCGCATAAATCGTCAGAGTTCGGAAGGCTGGACAGCCCTTTTCTATGCTGCAGTGAAAGGCCACAAGTCAGTGGTGACATCCCTGCTCCATGCCGGAGCGATTCCGGATATCTCCGACCTGGACGGCCGCACCGCGCTGATGGCAGCCGCCTGGAACGGTCACGCCGATATCGCCGGAATGCTCCTGGACAGGAGCGGCAACCCCAATCGCAAAAACCGTGAGGGCTGGACCCCTCTCATGTTCGCCGCTCTGGAGGGCCACATTGACGTTGCCGAGATTCTCCTCCGTGGCGGTGCCAATCCCGCCGTCAAAAATAACGAAGGCAACACCAGCGCCCAACTGGCCGCCTATCGGGGCCATACCGGGCTTTTATCCCTTTTGGCCACCCATGGTCGACCTTAAATCAAGTCTTAAACCTTTGTAATCCCTCCTCCATAATTCCTTTTCAGGCTCAGCGTTTCTCGACCGTGACTTCTTTTCAAAAGATTGGCATCCGGGGCACAAAAGTATTTGAAAAAAACAAAATTTTTGATAGTTTAAATCTAAAAAACAAATAATAGTTCGCCCATGAATTCCAAACTGGTGAAGGTTTCAGTTCTTGAGGCAGGGTGGTAGGGTGTTCAAGCTTTTAAGGTTTTTATTGAAATTTGGGTTTATAGGGCTTGTTGTCCGAACGTTTTTAATGTTGTAAGGGGATAAAAACCATGACCGAAAAATTTATTGAAGTCCGCTACAAAGGGCGCATCATTATTATCGGGGTTAAATGGTCGAAAAATCCCCGGCACTATGAAACCAATTTCACTATCTGGGGAAAACAGACCGGCAATTGGGAAATCGATATACAGAGCTCTTTGGACCGGTTATTTGAGAAAAAAGATGATGCTTTTTTGGCCGGTCATTGTGCGGCTCAAAACTGGATCGATGAACGGGATGATGGTTAAGAATTAAGACCTTCTGAAAAGTAATTTTCTCACTAAAGCACGTCTCTTCATGCCTCTTAGATTTTTTTCTTAGTTTCTGAACATTCCGGGATTAAATTCGCAAGGTCTGGCCGGGCGGAAAAGATTTTTTAATCCGGGGCGCTCTTTTTCCAAATCGGATTTAATAATTCTGAAAGTCTGGTAGTCTTGGAAGTCAAAAATACCGCTTTTTGGGAGGGAGGGGGGTGAGGTCTGAAACCTGGTGTTAAAGGCAAGGAGTCCGATCCCGATCCGGTCAAAACGGCATTTTGACCTGTCAACTCCAAATCCGGTCGAACCCAGAGCCTCGCATAGAAAGGAATCAACATGATCAATAGAGCAGCTGTAATCCTCAGATACAAATCCCCCGCCGTTCAATGGATCAATGAAATCGATCCTGATGACGGTGACCCGGAAATTTCCCTCGAATCAGCCAATGAAGATCGGATCGTTTACCTGATAATGGACGAGGATGCCGACACCCCGGAAATTCTTGATGAGTGGATAAATCTGAACTATCAGACCCTTTTTAAAAACGAACTCGTGGGCTGGTATACCGATGAAAGTCTGTGGCCCGAAAACCTGGACCTGGACCTTTTTCATGAGTGGTTCGAGATTGAATGCCACACTATTGTCGAGGATACGGTCGGCCTGCCGATTGAACATGAATAATTTTGCGGTAACGGTAATTTGTTTGGAGACTTAGGCGTTTCCCCACCAGGGAAACAGGATTTCCCAGCCGGAATTCATCGATTCCAGCCCGTATGGGGTGGCGGATTAATGCAAACAAAGGGAAAGCTGATGGAATGCGCTTTGGACCACATTGTTCTAAACGTTGAAAATGAGGAGAGGATGATCGCTTTCTATTCACAAGTACTCATGCTGCCTGCCGAACGTCTGGAGGAATATCATGCCGGAAAAGTTCCTTTCCCGTCGGTGCGTCTGAATGCGGATATGATTATCGACCTGTTTCCCAAAAAGCTGTGGGAAGACAATTCATCTGTCGGGCCGGGACGCGGGAACCTTAATCATTTCTGTATGGTTTTAAACAAAGGGAGATGGGAAGAACTTCGGACACGCCTCCACGCCAATCGGATAACAATAGAAGACGGGCCGGTACCGCGCTGGGGCGCGCATGGCACGGGAACCTCCATCTATTTCCGCGACCCGGAAGATAACCTTATAGAAGCCCGTTACTATGAGGAACAGGATCATTCCGGAAAATGCCTCCTGGGATCATAAGCTGAATTGTCATGAGAATCTGGTCCATCCATCCCCGTTACCTGGATGGTCGCCCTCTGGCGGGAAGGGTTGCTGGCCCAGAAGGTTCTGGAGGGGCATACCCGGGGTTACCGGAACCACCCTCGGTTGATCCGTTTCCGGAAAACCGACAATCCCGTCGGGGCCATTGCCTCCTATTTAAGGCATGTCCTGGTTGAGGCCCGGTGTCGCAACTACAGCTTCGACGAAAGCAGGCTCGCTGGGGAGTATTTCGATGGCCGGATAACGGTGACCCGAGGGCAGGTGGACTATGAATTCAGGCATCTTTTGAACAAATTGGAAAAAAGAAGCCCCCTCCAGTACGAACAGATCAGAAATGTTCAATGCATTGAAACCCATCCTTTGCTGGAACTGGTCGACGGCATGGTTGAGGATTGGGAAATTATTTAGGGGCCGTTAGCTGAGGTATCCTCTCTCCCTGAACCAGGTCTCCAACCGGTCGAAAGCCCGGCCGATATTTTCGATGGAATTGGAATAGGAAAAGCGGAGATAGCCTTCCGCCCCTTCGCCGAAGTCGATCCCCGGCGTCAAAGCGACCCCGGTCTCTTCAAGGATTTCCTTGGCCAGGGAGAGGGAGTCTCCGGAGATATGCCGGGCATCGGCAAGGACGTAAAAAGCCCCCGTCGGTTCTTTGCTGACACCCAGACCAAGCCGCCGCACTCCTTCGAGGGTGTATTTTCGCCTCTGATCGTAAGCCTTCCGCATCTTTTCCACATACGCCCCACATTCCCGCAGGGCCGTCACTCCGGCGCACTGGACAAAACTGTTGGCGCAGATAAGAAAGTTCTGATGGAGGCTTTGAATCGTCCGCACACTTGACGGCGGTGCGATCAGGTAGCCCAGACGCCATCCCGTCATAGCGTAGGTTTTGGAAAATCCGCCCAGAACGAAAGCTTCCCGTGTAAATTCCAGGACACTCCTTTCCTCCCCTTCGTAGGTGAGACCGTGATAGATTTCATCTGAAATCAGGGGTACCGGCAGAGACGCCAACTCCTGCAGCCAATTGGTGGGGAGAACCGACCCGGCCGGGTTGGATGGGGAGTTGATTAAAATTCCCCGGGTTTTTGAATTGATCAGCTTTTTCACCTCCGCTGGCCGCGGCTGGAAGCCGTCCTCCTCATGGGTGCGGAGATAATGGGGTTTCCCTCCCAAAAAGTGAATAAAGTTGGGATAGCAGGCGTAGCTCGGGTCGGGAAGGATGATTTCATCCCCCTCATCCAGGAGGGCGGCAAACAACAGAAGCATGAGGGGGCTGGTCCCCGAGGACACGATCACTTGGTCGGTGCTGATGGCAACGCCATAGCGGCGACGGTAATGCTCGACAATAGCCTCCCGCAACTCAATGCGGCCCAGGGAATGGGTATAGGCGGTTTGCCCGCTTTTCATAGCGGCGACGGCGCTTTCGATGACCGGTTCCGGAGTGGGAAAATCAGGCTCCCCAAGACAGAGGAGGATGATGTCTTTTCCCTGGGCTTTGAGTTCGCTGGCCCTCTCCATGACCTCCATGGCGAGAAACGGGGTAATGCGGCCGGCGCCACGGGCAATGTTGATATCCATTTTTTTACCTCCGGGACCTATGAGAATTCTCGTTAGAAAGCCGAGATGTTGTTTCCAGTCTGAATCCGTAAGCTGGGGCTCCGAAAAAATGATTCAAAAAACCGACATGAACCCCAGGGGATTGTCAATGACTCTAGAAATATGGGGGCCATTCAATAATCTCCGCTTTCGGCTGGGCGGAACGCACCAATGCAGGTTCAAGAAAAATCCGGGTTAAATATAGGCCTGAAATCAGAAAACTTCAAATATTTCCAATATCTTTTTTTAAAAAATCCCCCCCGCCAAGGCTTAGGAACACAATCAATTACGCGCTCCTCAAAACATAAAAAAGTGGGGTGACAAAAATAAATTTTCATTCCCTTTTTTTGACACCTCTTTATTTTTGGGGCGGCCATATACTAATTAGGGTTTATTAATAGGAAATGATTTTTGTTGTTACGAAAGGCCGTTAGAAAATTTCCTAATTAAGAGGTGCTATCAGGAAATTAAGAGAATCAAAATGGCTTGGAAATTGCCTATAGATTAATGACCTAATTTTCAAGGAGATTTTAATGGAAAAAAGTTCTGATCAAGGCTTTACGCTGATGGAGTTGATTGTCGTGCTCACTTTGTTCATGATCGCTTCCGCCATCGCCATCCCCAACATCAGCTCTTTTCGGGCAACTTATAAACTTAAAGCCTCTGCCCGGAATCTTGCCGGAACACTCCAGAAAGCCCGTTCCGAAGCCCTGGTCCAGCGAAGCAATTGCGCCATCACGTTCAACACCAGCATCAACGGAAATAACTACGATTATATCGTTTATCTCGATACGGGAACCGAAAATTGGAAATATGACAACGGCGAGCCGCTTTTGGCCGCCGCCAATCTCTCGGATGATGCCTCGATAACATTTTCAGCCGCCGGTATTTCTTTCCCTATACCAGCCGGGGGAGGGCCCTCCGTGGCTTTTAACGCCAGGGGCTGGCCACGGTTTCACGACGGCAGCCTGGGGGGAGGTTCCGTTACAATTCAGAACTCCAGAGGAAAAACCCGCAGTGTTGTGCTGACCCCTCTGGGCGGTGTCCAGGTCAACTGATCGGTTTGAGGAGGATACATGGCTTTCAACAATCTTGACTCCAGGGGATTTTCCCTGATCGAACTGCTCGTCAGTCTGGTTCTGGTCGCCGTGGGGGGCGGTATCATTTATTCGTCCTTCATGTCCCAGAACGATACTTATATCACCCAGGAACAGGTTGTCGACCTGCAGCAGAACCTTCGAGGCGCTGTCGAACTGTTGACAAGGGATATACGCATGACCGGTTTCGATCCCGCCAGGTCGAGAAATTTCACCATATCGGATGTCTCCCTGGATGCTTCGGGGAACGGTACCATAACCTTCTCCGTAGACTGGAACGAAAATGGCGTTGTCGACGGTACGGAAGATCTCAACGACAACGGCCGCCTTGACAGCGGCGAAGACACCAACGGCAACGGCATTCTCGATTTGTCGGAAACCATCAAATACTCTATTTCTTCCAACCAGTTGCAGAGAGAAGCCGGCGGAACGGGCAAGGCCCTCGCCAACAATATTGAAGGTCTCGCCTTTGCCTTTGCCTTTGATAACAATGACGACGGAGAACTTGAGCTCAGTGCCGGAGGCAACATTCTGTGGGCTATCGATTCGGATGGCGACGGGTTGCTGGATAAGCATCTTGACACTGATGACAATGGAATTATTGATGTCGGCGACGACCCCGACGGAGCCAGCCTGTCATCTCCCGTTGATCTTGACAATATTCGGGTGGTGCAGATGTGGGTGTTGGGCCGAAGCCAATCCGCCGATAAAAAGCTGATTAACAATAGGACATATGTTCTGGGAAACCAGAGAAAAGCTGTTAACGACCAACTTCGGCGCCGTCTGTTGAGCTCGACGTTTGCCTGCCGCAACATGGGGCTGTAACTATGAAAAAGTATCTCAGGCTGAATAATAATGGCTTCAGTATCATCGAAGTTCTGATAGGAATGACGGTCTTCGCTATCGGGATTCTGGCTCTCGCCAAAGTCCAGATTTTTTCTCTGAAGGGCAATAGTCACTCCCAGCAGGTAACCGAGGCCTCCTACCTGGCGCAAAGCCGGATAGAAAGGCTGACCCGGCTTCCTTATGCCTCGCTTGTGGATGACGATTCAGGGACCCTCGATTCGACAGGGGGCAGCGCCGATGGCAGCGAACAGTTTTCCTTAACCGGACAGACCTATCAGGTTTCATGGAATATCGAGGACGGCGTCCCGGCGGCCAATATGAAAACGATTCGTGTCATCGTCGACTGGCAGGAGGGAAGCCGTCCGAAAACAGTCACTTTGGATTATATACACGCCGATCCCAACTTTTGAGGGGAAGGGGGAATGAATTGTGGATTTAAAAATATATAGAGCGAAAAAAAATTTCAAAAGATGCGAGGAAGGCTTTGCCCTGATTACGGCCATTATGTTTCTGGCCATTCTGACGCTGATTGCCGTTGCCGCATCCACAACCACCAATACTGAATTAAGGGTGACGACCAACATTCGGGCTCACCACAATGCCTTTTACACTGCCGAATCGGGGCTCTCCTATATCATTGCCACCCCGGCCCTTTACGGAAGCCTCAATATCGACCCCAATACGCCGGCAACCGGCACCGGCAGCGTGGGAGGGCATGACTTCAACGTCAGCGCGGAATACCTTGGCGGCGATAGTTCCGGTCGGGCCCTGCGAGGGTCCGGTTATTCCGCCGGAAAGTTCCAGGCGCATAGTTACAAACTAACCTCTAACGGAAACGGTCCTGTTTCAGCCACCAGCGAGCTCCAGGCTGAAGGTTACCGGATCGGCTTCTAAAGGGAGGACGGCAAGATGATGAAAAAGACACTTTACCGGTTGGCTGCCCTGCAAATAGTATTATCCCTGGTGATTTTTTCTCCCCTTGCTGCCGACGATACCTGCATTTTTTCGGTGACGGCGGATGACATGCCGCCCAATATCGTGCTTCTCCTCGACAGCGGCGCCGAGATGGAACAGATTGTCGCCCATTCCGGTTACAACCAGGCAACGGACTACACCCCCGCGGCAGGAACGGAAGGGGTCGACGGTTTCTATAATGCTCTCGGTTATGTGATTTTCCGCCAGAATTCCACAACTTATTATATCCGTCCCATTGATACGGACCTGGCGCCGGGCAGCGGCGGGGTTGTTAGCGACGACGCCAACACCTGGACCATCAACGGCCGTACCATAAACCTTCCCAAGGCGCCCCTGACAACAGCTGTCGATGGTGTCATTGACAATGCCAACCGGTTCCGCTACTCGAAAAACTATCTGAATTATCTCTTTTTCGGCCCTTATGCCGGTAACGGCTCTGACCTGCCGAATTACACCCGTTTCTACATGGCCAAGAAAGCGATTCTTCAGGTCGCGAAAATTACCTCCAACAAGGCCAAGTTCGGCATCTACAATTTTGTCAACGATGCAGGGGGGAGTCAGGTCCAGCCGCTGAAAATGGTGGTAAATACCCTGGCCCCTCTGCCGGTTAACAACACCCTTGACTCGGCTTTTGTCAACAACGTCAACACCATGGGTACCGGTAACTACTCCCCCCTGGCCGAAGGACTCTCCGACATCGGAACCTATTACGCCAGCCCCAGTGCAGGCCTTCCCACCGTTGACGCCTATTGCCAGAAAAACTTCGTAATCGTGGTTTCGGCGGGGGTGTCATCGGAAGATCAGGATCCGGGCAACCAGGGCGTTCCGGATGCCCTGACAGATTTTGACGGCGATACGGCGATTATCGGCGAGGGGACCATCCAGGTCGATGCCAACACCTATACCATTCCCGTCAACATAAACGGCTCAACCTACCTGGACGACTTTGCCAAATATCTCTATGATCATGATATCCCCGCTTACGTGCCCGGTTTCCAGAATATCCTCACCTATACCGTCGGGGTCATGACCACGGATACCAGCAAAGCCTTCCTCATCAACACCTCCAACAACGGCAACGGCAACACCAACCTCTACGACACAACGAACCCGGAATACGGTAAATACCACTTCGATGCCACTTCCCCCTCTGAAATCGCCACCGCCCTCGCAGCGGCCCTTGACAGCATCCTGTCCCGGACCGCCACCTTTACCGCCCCGGTCGTTCCGGTCACCCGGACCACCAGCGGCGACCTGATCTATCTGGCTTTTTTCAAGCCCCTCGAGGGAAATTTCTGGGAGGGCAATATCACCAAATTCGGCCTGTCCGAAAACAATACCATTATCGATAAATATGACCAACCCGCAACCTGGCCTAACGGCGCCATGAAGGATACGGCGGAGCCTCATTGGGCGACCATTGACTGGGCCGACCCCAACAAGGCAAATTACATGGCCAACGGTGCCCGGAACATCTATACCTTTTTCGGCAATACCGACCTGACCAACACCAGCAATGCCTTTACCACCACGAATACCACCAACCTGACCCTTGGCGTTCTTGGAACCCCCACTGCCGGCAGCAGCCCTAGGGAGAACCTTATCAATTTCATCCGGGGGGCGGATGTATTTGACGAAGATGGTGACAGCGATACCACGGAAAACCGGCGTATCATAACAGGGGATGCCCTGCATGTTGAGCCGGTGGTGTTTTACTACACGTATCAGAAGAGTAATGGGACCCCCGATACAGCCAACAGTTTCATTCGCGTTTTTTATGGCGCGAATGACGGCATGCTGCACGCTGTCAAGGACTCGGGAGACAGCAGCGACCCGGAGGACGGAAAAGAGGCCTGGGGATTTATCCCCCCCGGCCAGCTTGCCCGCCTCAAGCAGATAATCCAAGGCCCGACCCATGAATATTTTCTCGATTCAAGCCCGAAGATTTATTTTCACGATATCGACAAAGATGGAAATATTGACGATGTTAACGGCGACGGCCTGTTGGATATCGGTACCGACGACCGGGTTATTCTGGTTTTCGGCGAAAGAAAGGGTGGCTCCAGCTATTACGCCCTGGACATCACCTATCCTGACAGCCCTGTCTATCTGTGGCACAAATCTTCTGCAAACTATCCCGAAATGGGTGAAACATGGTCTGAGCCCAAGTTCGGCAAGGTCAAGACCTCAGCAGGGGATACGGTGGGGACTCCGGTCATGTTCGTGGGCGGCGGTTATGGCACCAACAACAGCGTGGGCCGGGCCGTTTTCGTCCTGGACATTTTCACAGGGAATTTGGTCAAATATTTTGCCAATACGGACGGCATCACCTCCGGCATGAATTACAGCATTATCAGCAATATGACCCTCATTGATGCCGACAACAACGGTTTCACCGACAAGGCTTATGTCGGCGATCTTGGCGGCCAGCTGTGGCGTCTGGGCAATTTCCCCGCTAGCTTCCCGTTGACGGATGAAGATATCACCAACTGGCAGGCCCAAGTCCTTTTTTCAGCAGGTTGTGATGAAAGCAGCTGCAGCGACAGTACGGACAACGACAGTGACGGGTTGATTGACGAAAGAAGGCAATTTCAGTATGCCCCCGATGTAACCCTGGAATGGGGCTATGATATGCTCTTCATCGGCTCGGGTGACCGCGAGATTGCCTGTGAAGGTGATACCAACGACCGCATCTATGCGATCAAGGATAATCACATTTTCACCGGCCTGACTGAAACGGATCTGGTCAATGTCAACCCGGCGGTGGGAACACCGCCAAATCTCAATCTGGATAACTCCAGTGCTGATGTCGATAATAACGGCAGTGTGGATGTGGGCTGGTATTATCCCCTCGCTGATGGAGAAAAAGCCCTGGCGGAGGGGTTGGTTTTCAATAAGGTTTTCTTTATCACGACGTTCCTTCCCAACAACGATCCCTGCGTTCCGGGAGGTGCCAGCATGTTATATGGGCTTGCCTATAAAAAGGGCACACCCAGTATCGATTTTGACGGCGACGGCAACAAGGACGCCAGCACAGTTCTCGGCGGGGGTATCGGCTCGAAACCGGTTATCGTCATTCACGACACTTCGACGGAAATGCTCGTTTCGGTCGGTAGTACCAACCCCGATGCCCTTAGCGAGTCGACCAACGCCGGTGTCGTCACCGTCGACCCCAATGCTCCGCCCCACAACCTGTTCTTCATCTGGTGGAAGGAAATGTTTGACTAATCAGCCCTGATTTTAGGCCTTTATTTTGTCAGAAAACCCGGGAGGAATATCTTCTCCCGGGTTTTTCGTTTTTCCCCGCCGGGTTAGAGCCTTGTCCCTTTGCCCTTGGGGTCTGAATGGGCTATCATAGAAATCAATTGTATGAAAGCCTATCCAATTTTAAGTTAAATTTTATACTGGAGGAAAAATGAAAAAATCTCTGGGAGCTGCAACCATCATCCTGCCGACCCCGACCTGGGTGGTAGGCACTTACGACAAGGACGGCAAGGCCAACGTCATGACCGCCGCATGGGGAGGGATCTGCTGTTCCGACCCGCCCTGCGTGGCTGTTTCTTTGCGGGCAGCCACCTATTCTCATGGCAACATCGTCGCCCGCAAGGCCTTTACGATCAGCGTTCCCGGGGAAAACTACCTGGTGGAAGCGGATTACTGGGGTATGGCTTCGGGACGCGACGGGGATAAATTCACCGCTGCCGGTCTGACCGCCGAGGCAAGCACCCTGGTTGACGCCCCCTTTGTCAAGGAATTCCCCCTGATTTTGGAATGCGAGCTTCAGCAGGCGGTGGAGGTCGGTCTCCATACCCAGTTCATCGGCCGGATCGTGGACGTCAAGGCCGACGAACAAGTTCTTGACCCAAAAGGGAAGCCGGACATGGAGAAGGTCAGACCGATCCTTTTCAGCCCCGGCAACCGCAGCTATTACGCCACTGGACAATTTCTCGGCAAAGGCTTTTCCATTGGCAAAAAGATGGGCAGCTGAAAAGCAACGATTCCCAACAATTGACTTGTTGCACCCAGGGATGGGTTCATGCGGTCTTTGGAAAGGACAGTGCGAGGCCATCAGGCCAAGACGATCGATAGTAACAAGACTTTTTTAACAGGCCTCCGGTTATGATGCCTGGCTTTAATTGGGACAACCATGGAACACAAAGCCATTATTGATTTGAGTTATCTGGACCTGGCCCTGGTTTACGGCGTGATTCTGTTCGTGGTCGGACTCTGCCGTTACCGGGAAACCGGCCAGGAAAAGGACCTGCTCATCGCTTCGCTGCGCATGGTGGTCCAACTTCTGGCCGTCGGCTATCTCCTTCATCTGGTTTTCCGTATTGAAAGCCCCTGGCCGGTGCTTCTCATCCTCGTGGTGATGGGTAGTTTCGCCATCCAGACTGTTTCCTCGCGGGTCAAGGAGAAAATGCCGCATTTTTATCGCATCGTTTCGGTCTCCATTTTTGTCGGTTGCGGTATTACGACCTTTTATTTCTGTCAGGTCATTATCGGGCTGAGCCCGTGGTACGATCCCCGCTATCTGATCCCTCTTGCCGGAATGATTATCGGCAATTCCATGACCGGAGCGAGTCTGGCCGCCGAGCGTCTGGCCTCGGAAATGAAAGAGCGCCGGGATGAAATCGAGACGGCCCTCTGCCTGGGGGCGACCTCGCGCCTGGCGGCCCGTGAGATCATCCAGGGCGCTTTCCGGGCGGCCCTGATCCCTTCCATCAACTCCATGGCGGCCATGGGGATCGTGTTTCTCCCCGGTATGATGACCGGCCAGATTCTGTCCGGCACCGAACCGTTCATCGCCGTCAAGTACCAGATCGCCATTATGTGCATCATTTCCGGAAGCGTAGCTGTAACCTCGCTTCTGATTCTTACCCAAGGGAGTCGGGTTTATTTCAGTGCGGCGGAGCAGCTGCTGGCAGTGCAGGATGGTGTGGTGAAAAAGCCCTGACTTTCCACTCTCCAATTGCTAAAGGGAACGTTGAATATTAGACAAAATCTCAAATTTTAAATACAGATAAATTGTTCTCGTTTTTCCTGTTCGGTGGATGGGACAGTGCCCCGCCTATTCCGAGTGCCGCATAAACCCATCCTTGGGCGCTTAACTGCCGCCATCCGGGCGTCAGATGCCCTTTCCACGGGCAGCCCAATCCCATTTAAAGCCCGGTGGCTTGCTACAAACCCATGTCGAGTAGTCAGGTTTCTTCTTAGTAATTGGCCGGTCAATGGCATCGTTCTTCAACACGCCGCAATTGTGGGAAAAGTAATTTCGGTCCGGCGACGACAGGGGTCGGAGCAAGTTGAGGGGCTGCGGATTTGCAACCTCCTGCTGGAGGGTATTTATGATAAGAATGTGAAGTTGGAAGAGCGATTGTTTCCCAGACAGGGAAATACATTCCTAGAGGCCTTTAAAGGCCGCCAGAGCTCGCTTCCGGGAAAGCTGTAAATCGACAATCGGGGCGGGGTAATTTTGCCCCAGTTTGATGCCGGCACGCTCCAGGACCTCCGCAGGTGCCTGCCAGGGGCTGTGCAGGTATTTATCCGGAAGTTTGGCAATCTCCGGAACGTATTTTCGCACATAAACGCCCTCCGGATCGAACTTCTGTCCCTGTGTCACCGGATTGAATATCCTGAAAAATGGTGCCGCATCGGCTCCGCACCCGGCAATCCATTGCCAGCTTGCACTGTTGTTGGCCAGGTCGGCATCAACCAGGGTGTCCCAGAACCAGTCTTCCCCGTGGTGCCAATGGAGCAACAGGTTTTTAACCAGGAATGACCCGACGATCATGCGCACCCGGTTGTGCATGTAGCCCGTTTCCCAAAGTTCCCTCATTCCGGCATCGACAATAGGATAGCCTGTCTGCCCTTTTTGCCAGGATTTAAGGGCATCCTTATCATTGCGCCAGGGAAAGTTATCGAATTTCTTTTGCAGGTTGGTGCGCGGCAGGCCGGGAAAGTGATACAGGAGGCTGTAGGAGAATTCTCTCCACCCCAGCTCCCGCAAGAAATGCTCGCCGTCTCTTTCACAACGCTCTGCAACCATTCGAGCTCTGATTTCATGCCAGACCTGGCGGGGTGAGATCTCGCCGAAGTGAAGGTGTGGCGACAGGCGCGAGACGTTGGAACGGGAAGGGAAATCCCGCCCTTCCTTGTAATCCTTCAGGCCGTTATCGAGAAACTCCTCGAGGCGTTCCTGTGCCCCTCTTTCACCCGGATTCCAGTGCTGCTCCATTTTTCGATACCAGGTTTTTTCAGGTAAAAGCTTCAGGCCGTCGAGCGATAATACCTTATTCTCGAACAAAGTCGGATTTTCCGGCGCAGCTTCCGGAAACGGAGGCAGCAAGCCTTTGCCCAGACAACCCTTTTGGTAAAAAGGGGTAAAAACCTTATAGGGCGTTCCATCCTTTTTCACCGTTGTAGGCGGTTCGAAAAGCACGGAGGCATTGAAGATTTTTCCTTCGATGCCCATTGATTTCAATTCTGCCTCTATTGCGGTGTCGCAGGCAATCCGCCAGGGTTCATAGCATCGATTCCAGTAGACAACATCCGCACCATTTTTCCTGACTTGTTCTTTAAGCACTTTTACGGAGCCTCCCCTGGCGAAAGAGAGCTTTCCCCTTAGACCCTCGCTGAGTGCGGTCAGGCTGGCATGCAGCCACCAACGGCCGGCACCACCCATTTTCCATTCCCCGCTGTTTTTATCGTCCAGAATATACAGAGGCAGAATGGGCCTGCCCGACTCGTGGGCGGCCAGAAGGGCAGGGTTGTCTCTGAGGCGCAAGTCCTGACGAAACCAGACAATGATAGGGGCCGTCTTGTGTTTTGCAGATCGGATCATCTTTTTTGTATTCCGCTAACTATTTGAAAATTATAGAGTTTAAAACTCTTTGCCCTGCTGAAAGAAGGTCTTTTTGAAACTCGGCCGGCATTGTCGGTTCCTTCAGCAATGCCCTTATCCAGGCATCGATCGCCGCGCTGTCGACAGCACGCCAAATCCGCTGGCGACAAAATAATTCTCCAGGCGCATAATTAATTTTCTCAGTAGTTTGAATGTACCCTAACCTTATCTTAAAAAGGGTGATTTAACGGACTATTCCTTGACGGGCAAGGGAAGATCTCAGAGTTTCAATTCTCCGCCGGTTGACACCAAAATCTGAATATCCCAACCGTGAAGCAGAGCGGACAGCAATAATTCCCTGAGCGGGACGAAGGTTCAGTTCGAGGTCATCAACGAAACCAAATACTGCACTTCGACATTCAGCGTGAAGGTAATCCGGCCTCTCGCTGACAATTTGAGTACGGGGGAGCTTTGATACCAGTTTTCTGACCGCATGCCAGGCTTCTTCGGGAGGCACAGCTAGTTGAAAGGGTTTTACGTGGTGCGCGTTGTCCTGGGAATCACTGGAAACGCAGTTGGGAGAGGACGGACAAGGCGCCAGGCCAGAGTCAGATATCCCAAGTTTGGAGGAGCTGTTGCCTGAACAGGACACCAGCGCAATGCCAAGAAGAAGGAGCAAAAGTCCAATGTAAGCAGCTTTGAGAGTTAACATAAGGAATATCTTCCTGCCGAATCAATAGAATATCGTTTTTGGCTAAAAAAACGTTCAATTAAATTCTTTTACTAAGGCGAAACTTGTTTACTCGACATCAGACAATAGCAAACCATGGGGTTGGGCTGCCCATGAAAAGGGCAT
>ENA-OSEO01000479-OSEO01000479.1-sediment-metagenome-genome-assembly--contig:-NODE-479-length-100449-cov-7.520982_pt1 | contig 100449 bp, 88 predicted proteins | sample MGYA00237883_ERZ534232 | MGnify/ENA metagenome assembly ERZ534232
GGCAAGGTCAGTTGTTTCGTCGGTCGAATCATCCAGCACCTGAATCTGAAGCCGGTCACGCGGCCAATCGAGACCTGCTACAGCGTCGATCAGCCGCTCGACAACGTAGCGCTCGTTAAAGGTCGGAAGCTGCAACGTAACCGTGGGTATACCAGAACTGGATTGTGAATTTCGAAGTTCAGACCTGTGTCCTCCCAATCCACTATCCTGGAGCAAAGATCCAGAGTCTCCTCGCTTCATACATCTGCGATTCCACAGAAATAAGCAGGTCAGAAACAACGCATTGAAGCCGTAGATCGAGACACCGACGGCTGCGACGAAGTAGACAAGGATTAGTAATGACACGGGCGTGGAGTATAGCTTAAACTGTCGGTAGCGTCAAGGATGCGTATTCATTCACGTAAAATGTTACCGAACGGGTATTATTCACTCAAATGATAATGTTACCGAGGGAATAATGCCAAACGACGAGCGAATGACCATTGATGAACGCTACAAATACTTGAGAATCATGCAACCCCGGTATTCCAAAGCTAATCGCGATGAACAAGGTCAGCTCTTAGACGAGATGCAGGCAGTGACGGGATTGCACCGCAAGAGCTTGATCCGACTGCTGAGCTCGACGAATCTGCAACGACAGACGCGGCGACGCCAACGCGGCCGTACCTACAATCATTACCTGGACGATGCCCTGCGCGTCATAGCCGAAACGCTGGATTACGTATGTGCCGAACGCTTGCAACCCGCGCTGCCCTGGCTGGCTGAGAATCTAGCCCAGCATAATGAATTGGTCCTGACGGATGAACTGCGAACCCAACTGCAGACCATCAGCGTATCCACAGTCGGTCGCATCCTCGGCCGCCTAGCCCAGGATACACCTCGCCTGCCGCGCAAGCGCCCCGGCCGCGATTCGAGGGTCACGCGCGATGTCCCGATGGGCCGCATCCCCTGGGATCAGTCCATGCCCGGCCACTTTGAAGCAGACCTGGTGCATCACAGCGGTCCGACCACCGACGGCGACTACGTCCACACCTTGCAGATCATTGATGTCGCCACGGGCTGGAGCGAACGCGTGGCCGTCTTTGGCCGCAGCCAGCGCGCGATGGAGGCCGGCTTTCGCCGCATTCTCGCCCGCCTGCCATTCCCCATTCTCGAAATCCATCCCGATAATGGCAGCGAGTTCTTCAATCACCACTTGGTCCGCTTCTTTCGAAAGATCGTCACCGGCGTCCACCTCTCTCGCAGCCGCCCCTATCATAAGAACGACAACCGCTTTGTCGAGCAGAAGAATCGCACCTTGGTTCGGGCTCTGTTCGGGGCAGACCGCTTCGACACCGTGGCCCATGAACGCTTGATGAATCAGTTGTACGACAAGATGTGGCTCTACTATAATTTCTTCCAGCCCGTCCTGCGTCTGACCGAAAAGCAGCGCCGCGACAGCCAGGGCGAAGTGCGCTTTCGACGCAAGTGGGGCGAGGCTCAAACACCCCTGGAGCGGCTATGCGCCACGGACGTTCTGGATGATGCAACCCGAGACTACTTGTTGGCTCTACGCAACCAGACCAATCCCCGCCAATTACGGAACGAGATTTATCAACTTCGAGATCAATTCTTCAAGCTGCCTCCGGCTCGTCATCCCCGCGATGGCTGGATTCTCATATGATCATCATCGGCTTGAAGTTTTCCCGTCATCAGAAAGGAGAGGGCATCCTCGGTAACATTATCATTTGAGTGAACCATTCCCTTTCGGTAACATTATCATTTGACTTGACACGGAGATTTCTTTGTCTAAAAGGGCTCCTCGAAATTGTTAGTTTGCAGCCATCAGCAATTCGTTCAGCATTGGCATTGCCAACAGGAAGGTGGAGATCGTTTTTCCATCCTCGATCTGACCGGACTGGATCATGTCATAAATCTCCCGCACATCCACTTTGACCAGGCTCAAGAACTCATCTTCATCCTGCTCCAGCGAGTGCTCGCTCAGGTTAGCAGCAAAAAACACGTGCATATATTCACTGGTATAGCCCGGAGCCATGTAGAAACCGCCAATCCGTTCCAGGTGGGAGGCATCTCTGCCGATTTCTTCCTGCAACTCCCGGTGAGCCGTGGTGAGAGGATCTTCGCCCTCATCCATCACACCCGCAGGAAGCTCGAGCAGTTCTTTTTCTGCCCCGATGCGATATTGACGTACAAAATAAACCATGCCATCGTCGTCGATCGGCAGGATTGTGACTGCATCGACATGATCGACCAAATCATAGGTCCGTTCTCTGCCATCAGGCATCAGCAGTCGCACTTTCTCTAAATTGAAAGCGTGGGCTTGTAAAAACTGTTCTCTACCGACGATCGTTGTCTCTGCCATAATTTGCTCCTTAAAAAGTTCAGGAGGCTTGCGCCTCCTGCTATTTTAACTTGATTTCGGTTATGGAATTTGCAGAGTTTGCATCCCGCTAATGTCATAAGGCTCGGATAAACCGTTAGCCTGGATGATATGCTCGGGCCAGACATCGCCGTAGGCGCAGGCAATTTCGTAAACTGTCTCACCGGGGGTAACAGTCCAGGTATCCGGATGAGCCAAAATCTGGCGATCACCACCAGGCCAGGAGCCGGTTTGCGGAATGAGGAGGACATCACCGATGTTCAGCATGCTGCCGGCGTAAAGATTATTGATTGCCAGCATGTCGCCGGGGTCAACATCGAAACGACGTGAAAGGCAGTAGACAGTCTCTCCACCCTGGACTGCCCAGCTTTGAGGGCGTGTCAGAGCTTGCAGGGTTGGCGTGGGCGCACTGGTGGGGGTCGATGTCGGGATGGCTGTTGGGGGCATCTGGGTGATGGCAACCGGGGTGCCCTGGGCATTTTGTACGATTTGGGTGGGCATGTTGAACTCTTCAATGATCGCCTGGGCGGTCATGGTGGCGTTGTAGATTTGTTGGTCAACAGGCAGAAGCGTGCCCACTTGTTCCATAAATTCGGGCGTCACATCCGGCGCTTTTGAAGCAGAACGCGTGCAGCCGGCAACAGCCAGCGTTAGCACGATGAGGACGAATAAGATAACTGCAGATTTCTTCATAATTGTCTCCTAACAATACAGATACTTCTTGACCTATTAGTTGCAATTCCAATGCCAGAAATAGAATTCTTCCGTCTTTGCGAGGCAGCGTTAGCAACCTTGGCAATCTGCGTTTTCTATGGGAGGAACTTGTGCTGAACGGTGCTTTGGGACGGGTCTGGGACCCGCCCGTACATAAGTTCCTCCTTAAACAAAAACACCCCGCATTTGCGGGGTGTTTTGTATACCTGAATAGAATTACTTCTTCTTCAGAACAGGCAGACCAGAGGCTAATTCGACAACTTCTTTACCAGCAGGTACTTTGTCAACTTCCTGACCTTTGCGGATATCGGTTGCGAAGTAAAACAGTTCGGTTTCCTTACCTGAAGCGCGCTTTACTTTCTTTACATGCAGAAAGTATTCTTTACCTTTTGAATTTTTGAAACTATATGCCATTTTAAATCTCCTTCGTGTAGATACTATTTCTAAGTGGCTTTACGAGAAAAGTGTACTCACTAACGAGGAGATTGTCAATCACTCTGTAGAGAGACTCTCTACACGCCAGGATTTACAGGTCAAGCCATTTGGCGGCTTTTTCAGGCAAATTCAAGATACTTCCACGAATAGTGTTACAGCGAGGAAGTGATTCGATGAAGAGTTTGCCATATTGCTTGCTCAGGATGCGTTTGTCCAATATCGCCACCACACCTCGGTCGGTTTGGGTTCGGATCAGCCGTCCAAAGCCCTGTCTGAAGCGTAAAATCGCTTCCGGGATCATGTATTGGTTGAAGGGATCATCAAAGCTTTCCGATCGCGCTGCAATAATGGGGTCGCTGGGCACATCAAAGGGCAGCTTGGCGATCACCAGTACCTGCAATGCCTCTCCAGGAACATCCACGCCCTCCCAGAACGAGCGCGTTCCCAACAGAACCGCCCTGGGGCTCTCTTTGAAAGTGTCAAGCAGGGCAGTCGCCGAAGCTCCCTCACCTTGCTCAAAAACCTGGATATCTTCTTTCTGTAAGGCGCTCTGGATGTTTTGCGAGGTCCGTTGTAATTGCGCATAGGAGGTGAACAAGACCAGCATACGCCCGCCGGTGACCCGCGCCAGGCGGATGATGGTGTCTTCCAGGGTTTTTTGATGCCCATAATTATCGGTCGGTTCCGGGATATCCTGCGGAATGTAGACCATTGCTGAGGTTTCGTAATCAAAGGGCGAACCGACCATCAGTTCGTGTGCATCGTCGCCGTTCAACCTGAGTTTCAGGTAGTCAAACTCCCCGTGGGTGGTCAGAGTCGCAGAGGTGAGGATCACGCTGGCTTTCTCGTGCCAGAGATACTTTTCCATCAGGTTGCCAATATGCAGAGGTGCGATCTGAAGGGTCATGCGCATTTGCAGGGGGTCAATTTCGACCCAATAGATCTGGTCATCCGCTGGATCCATGGTCAGATTTTCAAGCTTCAGATCGATTTCATTCAAAGTTTGAGTGGAGCGGGCCAGAGTCCCGAAAACATCCTCGGCATCTTCCTGGGAAATACCATCCAGACCTTGTACCGAGTTACGGATGTTCTTGAGAAGTTTCAACAACTCTTCCAAATCGCCCTTTGCTTGTTCCCAAGCAATTTCCACATCCAGCCAGGCTGGGATCATGTGCGTGGATGGCAGAATACGCGTCTTCTGTGGGTAGGTGCCCAGTGGCTTTCCTTCCCGGACTTCTTCCATGAGGTAATCGAGAGCTTTGAAGTAGGCGGTCATGCCAGTATCAAAGCGGAAAGCGCGTTCTGACGCCGCATTAACTGATTGAAGCAGGACAGCCAGGTCAGCAGGCATCAACGCCGGTGCAGCGATGCTGACCAGGCGACCTAAAATGCCTTGTTCAGTCGAACCCAACTCGCGTACGGTGCGGTTCACATCCACCGCCCGCAGGCTGAAACTCATGGCATCGGTGGTAGCCGCCTCGAGGTGATGGGCTTCGTCCACGATCAGGTAATTGAAATCGGGCAAGACCTGGTTTTCGGCGGCAGCATCTGCCAGCAGCAAAGCGTGGTTGATCACCAGGATGTGTGCGCTTTCTGCCGCCATGCGGGCTTTGTAGAAGGGGCAGGCGCCGCCTGTGCTTTTGAGGCAGGTTTCCAGTTTACAGCCTTCATCTTCGGCAGAAAGGCGGGACCAGACCATGCGCTCAGCCTGTCCGTTCAGGTTGATCTCGCGCCGGTCGCCACTGCTGCTGCTTTGCAGCCATACGAGCACTTTTCCGAGCACTCGCAGTTCATCCACGTTTTCGGGACCGCGACGGCGCATGAGTTTAAGCCTGCGTGGGCAAAGGTAGTTATTTCGACCCTTCAGGACAGAAGCTTTCAAGTCAATATCCAGTGCCTGGATCAGGTCCGGGATGTCTTTTTCAATCAGTTGATCCTGCAGGGCAATCGTGTTGGTGGAAATGACCACCCGCTCGCCGTTTTGCATCGCCCAATAGGCTGCCGGGATCAGATATGCCAGTGATTTTCCGGTTCCAGTTCCAGCTTCCACCATCAGGTGGTCTCCGCGGTTGAGTGCATTGCAGACCGAGAGAAGCATGTCCACCTGCTGAGTGCGATGCTCAAAGTCGGGATCGTATTTCGAGAAAGCACCGCCTGGCTGCAGTGTGCTGGCGATTTCTTCACCATCCAGGGGTACCAGGGTCTCGTTTGGCTGCAGGCTTTTGGTTCGCGAGGTGCGTTCCAGGTTGAAAACGAGGTCTTCGCCATCCTGGTTAAGCCGGCGGGGTTGAATTCCTTGGTCTGCGAGGGCTCTCATGGTCCAGCGGAACGGTAATTCACCCTGCCAACCCAAACCCTTGCTCAATCGCAGGATCTCAGCTACCAGGTCAACCGGGAGATCATCAATTTTCTTGAAAAGTTGTTGATAGACCTGCATGGTCGCCTTGGCGTCGTCCAGTGCTCTGTGTGCGTTAGTAAGAACTACGCCCAACTGCCTGGCAAGGGAACCAAGACCGTATCGTGATGCAGTTGGCATAAGCACTGCCGCAAGTTCGTAGGTGTCAATGGTGGGGTTGTCTTTGAATTGGTTATAGCGGTGGAAGAAACTGAGATCGAAGTCGATATTTTGACCTAAGATGATCGCATCACCGATAAAGTCACGGATTTCAGGCAGAACATCGATGACGAAAGGCGCGTTCATCACCATACTGTTGGTAATACCTGTCAGGTTGGTAATGAATTGGTTGATTGGTTTGCGAGGGTTGATCAGTTTGGAGAACTCGGCAATCACACGATTTTCGTTGAACTTCACCGCTCCGATTTCAATGATCGAGTCATTTTTCGGGTCAAGACCCGTAGTTTCAATGTCCAGTGCTACGATTTCAGGCATGAGCCAAATTATACACGGTCAGTGCCCGTTCCTCACAGAATAGGATTCACAGGCAGTACACTCACAAAGTACAAATCGTATTGTGTCGCTTTGTTCAGAATTACAGTCTTCTTTGTGTGGATGGGTTCGAAACCCACCTGAAGTGTGGTTCGAACACCGATGTCGGAAAAACCCACACCCTTGCCCTCTCCCTGGAGAGGGTAAGGACCATCTTCAACTCAGATTGACAGTCGTTCTCGTACGGGCGGGTTCGAGGACCTCGCATACGATTGTTTGCAAATACCAACTATTTTTTACCCAAAAACGCCATCCTACTTTAGAATAGTGCAAACGTAACCCGAGGAATTCATGCAATCAAGCGAATCAACCCCTTCAAACCCAACAACTCCAAATAAGCTCACCTCCCGTGTCTGGACGATCATGGCAGCCCTTGCCATCACCGGTCAAATTGCCTGGGCGGTCGAAAACACTTGGTTTAATAATTTCGTTTACGATACCATCACCCCCGACCCACGCCCTGTCGCCTGGATGGTGGCTGCAAGCGCTATCGTCGCCACTCTTACCACTATCCTGATGGGCACACTGAGCGATCGCACACGCTCCAGGTGGGGAAGGCGTAAACCCTTTATCCTTTTGGGATACGTCTTTTGGGGTTTGATGACGGTCATTTTCCCTATGACAGCCTTTGTCAAAAATATTTCTCTGGCTGTGGTGATGGTTGTGCTGGTTGACTGCCTGATGACTTTCTTTGGCTCAACTGCCAACGACGCTGCTTTCAATGCCTGGACAGCCGATGTCACTCCCGATAGCCAGCGCGGCAGAGTGGAGGGTGTGTTGAACCTTTGCCTGTTCATCGCCCAACTGATATCTATCGTCGCGGCTGGTGTTCTGATTGACAACCTGGGCTATTTCACCTTCTTCTATTTACTAGGTGGGATCGTGATGGTGGTCGGTTTGGTGGCTGGCAGTGCTCTCAAGGAAGACCCAATTTCGGAACAGGAAATTGACAAGAGACCTTTCTGGCAGGAAATCCGGGCAACTTTTGATTTCAAGACCATCCTCGCAAACAAAACACTATTCCTGATCCTCTTGAGCGCCATGCTTCTTGGGATAGGTTTCCAGGTGGCCTTCCCTTATATGTTGATCTACGTCAACCACACAATCGGCGTCACAAAGAGCCAATATGCCGTTATCGGCGGAGCGGTGATCATTGGGAGTGCGCTTTTGGCAATCCCGCTTGGTAACCTGGCAGACAAGATCAACCGTAAGGTTATGCTGGCAATCTCGATCATCTTCACTTCCATCGGCTGCTTCCTGTTTTCGCTGGTTGAGTCCATGCCATTGTTGGCTCTTACTGGGTTGATCTGGCAAGCTGGCAACATGTCGGCGGGGATCGTACTAAATTCCTGGATCAAAGAACTCTTACCAAAAGACAGCCGCGGTCGTTTTTTGGGCGTGCGCATGATCTTTTGGGTCTTGTTGCCGATGTTGATCGGACCCAGAATTGGTTCATCGTTAATTCAAGCATACGGTGTACCAACGGTTCTGGACGGCAAACCAGGCTTTATGCCGGTGGCCTTGATTTTCCAGGTGGGTGCCTTGCTCGGCTTGCTAGCTTTGCTTCCCCTCCCTTTGTTAAAGAGCAGACAGTCTCTTGGTAAAATAGAGTTAAATGACTGAGCGCATCATCAACAAACTGACAACCCCCTGGCGACCTGCCCAACCCATCCCTCTGCCGGAATACCCGCGCCCCCAGATGGCGCGTGAAAACTGGCAAAACCTGAACGGACTGTGGGATTACTGCATTCAACCTCAAGCTTCACCTCAACCAACCCAGTTCGATGGAAAGATCCTGGTGCCTTTCGCCCCAGAATCCGCCCTGTCTGGAGTTGAACGCGTGCTGCAGCCGGATGAGAAACTTTGGTACCAACGTCAGTTTGAAATTGAGTTCAACTCTGAACAGGTAGTCATGCTGCACTTTGGAGCTGTCGATTTCTCTTGCCAGGTGTGGGTTAACGGAACCCAGGTTGGCAGCCACTGGGGCGGCTTCTTGCCCTTTAGTTTTGATGTTACCTCGGCTCTTCAACAAGGACAGAACACGCTGCTTGTGATGGTCCAGGACGAAACCGAAGCTGCCCTGCATCAAAAAGGCAAACAACGCCTTCATCCAGGTGGGATTTGGTATACATCGGTTTCAGGTATCTGGCAGACTGTCTGGTTGGAAGTTTTACCCAAAAAACACATCCGCTCGCTCAAGATCACGCCGGTCATCGACACCAACATGCTGGAAGTGAAGGTGAAAGTAAGCGAAGCGACTTTGAAGAGCATCTGCCAGATCGAAGCGATTGCCAGTTTTGAGGGACAGGAAATCGGACGAGTCCGCAGCGGTCTGAAAAGCACGCTGGTTTTCCGCATACCCGATGCCAAACTCTGGCATCCAGATCACCCTTATCTCTACGACCTTGAGGTACGAATCATTGAAGTGGATGAACCTATTGACCAGGTAAAAAGTTATTTCGCTATGCGGAAATTTGGCAAGACCAAGGACGAAAACGGACTGTGGCGTTTCACGCTCAACAACGAACCCATCTTTCAGTACGGACCCCTTGACCAAGGCTATTTCCCTGAAGGGCTCTACACTCCGCCATCCGAAGAAGCCATGCTGTTCGATATTGAATATGCCAAGAAAATCGGCTGCAACATGATCCGCAAGCATGTCAAAGTCGAACCGCTGCGCTGGTATCACGCCTGCGATAAACTGGGGATGATCGTCTGGCAGGATATGCCCAACGGCGGACGTACCACCAAGGACGCGATTGTACTGTTTACCTTCACTTCGGGCATCCATCGTAATGACCAGCAGCGCCTTAAACGATTTGGTCGTGAGGGCCCCCAAAACCGGGAAGAATTCCGAGCCGAATTGCAGGACATGATCGAAACACTCTATAACAGCCCTTGCATCGGAGTGTGGGTGCCCTTTAACGAAAGCTGGGGACAGTTCCAGGCAATTCGCATAGCCGAATGGGTCAAATTGCTCGACCCAACCCGGCTGGTCGATCATGCCTCAGGTTGGTTTGACCAGGGAGGTGGGGATTTTCAGAGCCGGCATGTGTATGTTAAATCTCTGAGTGCTCGCATACCAGATGAGCGTATTTTGGCTGTGACGGAATTTGGCGGTTACACCATGCAAGTTCCCGGTCATGTCTATACTGACCGCGAACGCTTTGGGTATGGTCATCATCCGGATGAAAAATCGCTCACCAAAGCTTATCTGAATCTGCTGGAACAACAAGTCAAGCCATTGATACCCAAAGGACTGTGTGCCGCCATCTGTACCCAAACTACGGATATTGAGACTGAGATCAATGGCTACCTGACGTACGACCGAAAAGTTGAGAAAATGGACGCCGAAATTCTGCGTCGTGCCCACCTTGACTTGATTGATACGCTTTAGAAGGAAAGGTTAGATAAACCTTTCGCAGCCATTAACCTGTATTTCGATATTTCTTTTGAGTAAGCCCTGAAAAACTGTTTTTCAGGTACAATTATTACAAACAGGGTCATATTCATTGAGGATCGTGTGCTTGTCTCTTGCGAGATTTTTTGATTTGTATATAATTACTTTTAACGCACTTTTACGCGTCGTTCTTTATAGCCTTACACAATAACTATCGTTTTTGAAAGGAGGTTTTCGTATATTTTTTGTCCCTAAGTATCGTGTTTTTAATCTTTAGTTACTAACAAAAATATTAAGGAGAAATCATGAAAGAAAAAATCCAAAAATACGGCGGTTTTATGGCCTCGATGGTTGTCCCCAACCTCGGTGCATTTATCGCCTGGGGGCTCATCACAGCCATGTTTATTGCGACTGGCTGGATTCCGAATGAACGATTTTCTGCTCTTGTTGGTCCAATCCTGAATTACCTTCTGCCCATCCTGATCGGTTACACCGGTGGCTATATGATTCATGGTCAGCGTGGTGGTGTCATGGGTGCCTTGACAACCATGGGTGCAATTGTTGGTTCAACCATTCCCCAATTGCTCGGCGCTATGATCATGGGTCCTCTGTCCGCCTGGATCCTGAAGAAATTCGACGAATGGATGGAGCCCAGAATGCCAGTTGGTTTCGAGCTCCTGATCAACAACTTCTCGATGGGTATCATCGGTACCCTCCTGGTCCTGTTTGCCATGATCGTCATGGGTCCTGTTGTAACTGCAATCAGCAATGCCTTTGGTGCTGTTGTCGAGTGGTTGGTCAATGTCAAGTTGCTGCCCCTGGTCGCCTTGATCATCGAACCTGCCAAGGTGCTCTTCCTGAACAATGCGCTGAATATCGGCGTTTTGGCTCCTCTGGGTGCAGTTGCCTCCCAGGAGACTGGTCGCGCCATCCACTTCATGCTCGAAAGCAATCCTGGTCCTGGTCTTGGTCTGCTGTTGGCTTACACTGTTGCAGGTAAAGGTATGCTCAAGCAATCTGCTCCCGGTGCCATCATCATCCACTTCCTCGGCGGCATCCATGAGATCTATTTCCCCTACGTGCTTGCTCACCCGATCATGATCCTGGCTATGTACGCTGGTGCAATCCTCGCCAACTTCTGGTGGGTCGTTACCGATGCAGGTTTGGTTGCCACCCCATCACCAGGCTCAATCTTTGCCTATATTGCTATGACCCCCAAGGGCTGGCATTTCCAGGTTTTGATGGGCGTTTTGATCGGCGCGGTCGCTTCCTTCCTGGTTGGTGTTTTGATCCTGAAACGTTGGCCTGTTAAAGAAGAAGAAGAGACCGAAGAAGCAGTTGAAGCATAATTAATTAGTAAATTAGGTTGTTAGTAGAGACGTGTTCAGGCAACTTGTTTGCCTGAACACGGATTGGAGAACCAAAGTTATGAATAACAAAATTGAAGCAAAAGATATTGAAGAAATCGTGGTCGCTTGCGAAGCTGGCATTGGATCAAGTTTGATGACAGTCAATGCAATGAAGAAAAAATTACAGGCAGCCAAACTGAATAACATCAAGATCTATCACAAAGCTGTCACAAATCTCGACCCAAACACAAAATTCATCATCTGCCACGAGGGCGTTAAAAAAGCAGTCAAATCAAAAGCCCCTGAAGCTGTGGTTGTGAGTTTTAAATTTTTCTTCAATGATCCAATTTTCGACAAACTGGTAGCTGACATTAAAGACGGGAAGGAAATTGTCGCTAACTAGCGATTAATTACAGCTACGATGATTCCTTTATTGCGAAAAGCAGACCCAACAGGAGGGTTATTGTGTCACGTATATTAACCGAAGAGCTCGTTTTCCTGGATTCGAAAGTCCAGTCCAAAGAAGAGGCAATTCAAGCTGCAGGTGAATTGTTGGTGAAAGCTGGTCGCGTTGAAGCCCCCTATGTTTTAGGAATGTTAGCGCGTGAGAAAACCATGTCGACTCTGATCGGAAACGGCGTTGCAATCCCGCACGGAGAATTTCCTGATTTGAAGTACATCAAGGAAACCAGCATTTCAGTGCTGCAGATCCCCCAGGGTGTGCCTTGGGAAGATGGCGAACTGGTCTACCTGGTTGTTGGAATTGCAGCGACGATGGAAGAACACATTGGCATTTTGCAGAACCTTGCCAATGTGGTTGACGAAATTGAGCGCGTTAACTTCCTGGCAAAAACAGATAAAAAGTCTGACATCATCGATGCGCTTGCTGCGTAAGTAGCCAGCCTTGTTACGAAAGGACTTGAAATGGACGAAAAATTCCAAAATTATATCGAATTGGATTATCCCCTACCTAAAAAGGTGATGGGGTGGAATATGTATGGGGCAGGTTTGGAGAACGTCGGACGCGACGGAAAACCTGAATTATTCCCGATGCCCGAACCAGGTCCTGATCAGATTTTGGTCAGAGTTGACGCAGTTGGCTTATGCTTTTCGGATGTTAAACTGATCAAACAAGGCGGGAAGCACCCTAAATTGTACAACCGGGATCTTTCTGTAGATCCCACCAGGCTTGGTCATGAAGCTGCTTTTACCGTTATCAAAGTTGGCGAAAACCTGAAAGAGCGCTTCACAGCCGGACAAAAACTTGCTATCCAACCTGACATCTATGTAAATAAGGTTGCCACAGCCTATGGCTACACCATCCCCGGTGGCTTGATCCAATACCACCTGATCGGAAAAGAAATTTTTGACGCCGATGATTCTGAATATCTGATCCCAGTCAAAGGTGAACTTGGCTACTCAGAATCAGCGCTTACCGAGCCCTGGGCTTGCGTGGAAGCTGCCTACACCCAGAGACGCCGTTTGTTCCCCCTGGAAGGCGGCTTGATGTGGATCGACGGTCCCAGCCATTCTCAAAAAGACTTCACTTTTAAGGAAGGGCTCGAGAAACCGAGCAAGATATTCCTGAGCAATACCACACCGCAAATCCTCGATTTGGTCAAAAACCATACGAAGGCTGAAGTGGTGGAAGTGGGAACCCTCGAAAAGGACCAGATCACTGCCTTTGCCCAGGAAAAGACCAATGGAAAAGGCTTTGACGACATCGTAATGCTCGAACCGCACAGCGCGGAATTAGTATCAGAAGTCGCCAAACAAATCGCTTTCCGGGGAACGCTAAACCTGGTGAGCGACCAACCTCTGCATGATAAGGCTGTTATCGATGCAGGACGCATTCATTATCATTACACTACCTATATCGGTACCAAGGGCACAGAAATCAGTGCCGCCTACGGCGAAGAGCGCAACCGCTCAGAACTAATGCCGGATGGGTTGCTGGTTGTGGTCGGCGGTGCTGGTCCGATGGGTCAGATGCACGTTCAGCGATCGCTTGAACTGGTACCGGGTCCCAAGACCGTGGTTGTGACAGATCTCAATGACGAACGTCTGCAAGCATTGCGTCAAAATGGCGATCCAATTGCTGAAAAGAACGGCAAGCAGCTCATCCTGGTGAATACCAGCAAAGAAGGTGTAGACCTGGTTGAAACTATTCGGCAGCTTTCTGGTGGAAAAATGGCAGATGATGTGGTTGTCTGTGTGCCCAATGGCAAATTGATGGAAAACGCTGCCTTGTTGTTAGGAAAAAACGGAATGCTCAACTTTTTTGCTGGCGTTCCTAATGGCACCACTATTGAAATTGACTTGAATAACATCTTCCTGAACAATATGCAATTGACAGGCACTTCAGGTTCATCGGTATTCGATCAGAAAACCGTAATGTCCAAAGCCCGCTCTGGGACGCTTTCACCCAACCTGAGTGTTGCGGCGATTGGCGGACTCAAACAGGCGGTAGCTGGCATGGATGCCATGATGGCTGGTACTTTCACCGGAAAGATCATCATTTATCCCCAATTGCCCAATCTACCTCTGTTGGCACTGGCGGATGTTGCCAAAAACTATCCCAAAGTCGCTGAAAAGATGGGACCAAACCACACCTGGAATCGCGAAGCAGAAAAAATACTGATCGAAGAGTTTTGGAAAAATGACTGAACAACAAAATAAACCTGGCAATCAAGTGAAGAAGCAGGGGTATCGACTCTATGCTCAATTTGTTCTTATTGGAGCAGCTTTAGGCGCGTATTACGGCATCTTCTACCGCAACCCGGGGCGACCTGTCGATTTCAGCCCGGTGGTGCTCCTAAGTCTGCTTTCAGCGGTCGTAGTTACCATTATTCAAAACTGGAAAAAAGGCTACCCTGCCAAAGAAAAGTTGATGATCTTCCTGAAATCCTTTGGTATGTTCTTTTTGTTCCTTGCCATGTTGGAAGCCAGACCTTTGTTTGAAAAATGGGGCGGCAAAGGCTTGGTGATTGCCTTTACTACTCTCATGGGTGCTTCGGTTGGTTTCATCCTGGGTTTGAAAAAGAAGCCTGTGGCAACCAAGACCACGGAGTCAAAGAAATGATTTACACGGTCACGCTCAACCCAGCCCTGGATAAACAGCTGACGGTCTCTGACATTCGTTTTAATGATGTCTTGATCGCAGAAAGCATCCAGCTGGATTTTGGCGGAAAAGGCTTCAACGTCTCACGCATGCTAAAAGAGTTAAACCAACCCTCCAAGGCGATTGGGCTGCTGGGCGGTCAAACGGGAAAGACGATCGCAGAAGGTTTGAAAGCACAAGGCATTGAAGTGATCTCAATCTCCGTTTCAGGTGAGACACGCACCAATGTCAGCATAGTCACACCTGGCGGCAGCAAGCATATTAAGGTCAATGAAAAAGGACCTACGATCTCAGAGACCGAGCTTCAGTTAGTCTTTAAATATATCTCCGAAAAGGCTGGGAGTGGAACGTTGTGGGTCCTGGCGGGCAGCATACCCCCCGGTGTGGATGTCTCGGTGTACCAGCAAATGACTCAAAAGATCAAGGAATTGGGCGGTGATGTTGTTTTGGATACCAGTGGCGCTGCCCTCAAGCAGGGCGTATTGGCGCATCCGAAGCTTGTCAAACCGAACTTATTTGAACTCTCTCAACTGACCGGCAGAGAGATCACCAGTTTGCAGGAGATCTTGGATAACCCTGTGCTTACCCGTGATGTTGGTGCCGAATTTGTAGCAATTTCAGCAGGAGAGAAAGGCGCTCTGTTGACGGATGGAGAGAAAATCGCCGTTTGTCTGCCCCCAGAGATCCAGGAAGCCAACCCGGTTGGTGCTGGGGACGCCATGGTGGCTGGTCTGAGTTTTGCTCTCTATCACGGCTACGACCTGGAACAAGCTTTGATGCTGGGTGTTGCCTGCGGTACCGCCTCTGCCATGCAATCTGGAACCCGGATGCCAGCATGGGATCTGGTTGAAGAAGTTCGTCAACAAGTGAGACTAATTTAGGAGGAAAAATGGGTTACGATGTCAAATTAACGAAGACTTATGAAGCACAGGCTGAGACCGTCATCTCTGTGTGCAAGAAAATTGCTGTTGCGTTGGGGGGTAAAGTCCTTTCCCATGATGAAGCTGGAAAGATCCTAAAAATTCAGATGGATAAAAAGCTCCAGGGCAAAATTCTGGGTGATCGCAGCAAGCTTGAGATCAAGTATTCTTCTCCAACTGAAGAATCCACACAGCTGGATATTCTTGCCTACCCGTTGGACGCTGTTAGTCAAAAACTGATGTTTGGTGCCAGACCGGGTGTGGTGCAGACTGTTTTGAAAGTATTTTTTGAACAAGTTGAGGAAAAACTAAAAGCCTGATGAAATTAGAGAGTCCTTTCGAAAGCGCCCCTGCTGACGGTGTCACCAGGTTCATATTTGTACGACATGCTCAGACAGATGCCAATGCCAACCATTACCTGCAAGGGCAATCTGATGGTGTGCTAAACGAGACTGGTTTGGCTCAAGCCGCCAGGATCGCGGAACACTTGCGACCTTTCTTTATAAATAAGGTCTATTCCAGCGACCAGAAACGCGCAGTAGCAACCGCAACCGCGATTGCTAACGAGCACGGATTGTCCGTGCAGACCGATCCCAGGTTGCAGGAATGGAACTGTGGTGATTGGGATGCTATGCCCGCTGTTGATTTTATCCGGATGGTAAAAGAGCAGGGTCTGAAAGCATCCACTCTTCAACCCCCCAACGGTGAAAATTTTCATCAGGTCCGCAGCCGTGCCGAAGCTGTCCTGTCCGATATCTTCAGTGAATCTGAAGGGAAAAGTGTTTTGATTTGTTCACACGGTGACTTTATCCGTTCATCGATAGGTGTCTTAATGGACATTGATGCGGATATTGTTACAAATTTTCTTCTTGATAATGCGTCTTACAGTATCCTTGAAAACCAACAAGGCACCTGGAAGATTCTTACTTTAAATCGAATATCATAATTGGAGGCAGTACAATGAAATCTTTAGGAATTGGCGTTATTGGATTAGGGGCTATCGGAGGCAAACATGTTACCATGCTCAAAAACCTCCGTGAGGCAAATATCGTAGGTGTATCGGATCTGAACCAGGACCTGGTCAATAAGACCATTGCTGGAACCACGATTCAGGGTTATACCGATTATCACCAGTTGTTAGCCCGTCCTGACCTTGAAGCGGTGATCATCGCGACCCCCGATCATTTGCACAAAGATATCACCATCGAGGCGGCGCAAGCTGGAAAACACATCCTGGTTGAGAAACCGATCGCAACAACCGTCGAAGACGGTGAAGCCATGATTGCTGCAGCTAAAGCAGCCAATGTTAAACTCATGGTTGGTTTCACTTTACGCTTTGTTCCACATTATGTCCAGGCACGCGAGATCATTCAGAGCGGAAAACTTGGAAAAATCATCAGCGTCTACTCGCGCCGTATGAACGTTATCACCCAGGCAGATCGCCTTGGTGGTCGTATCGGCGTGCTGCACTTCCTTGGCATTCACGACTTTGACCTGCTCCATTGGCTGCTTGGCGTCGAACCGGACCAGGTTTACACTGCTGAATCGACCAGCGTCGAAAAGCGTTATCCCCAGGAAAACGAAACCTTCAACACCTTCAAGTTCAAAGATGGCACCTTGGTTTGCGCCCACATCGGTTGGAACTTGACTACAGCTCATCCCGGTGGTCGCGACTTCAAGTTGACCGTCATCGGTGATAAGGGCTCACTCGACATCGACCTTGCCAGCCAGGGTCTGATGATGTACTCGGAATTTGGTTCAAAATTCCCCTCCACCGCTCCCGGATTGGATGTGGAAGATAAAGCTTTCATCGATTGTGTCCTGGATGACAAACCCGTCCCGTCCACAGGCGAAGATGGCATCACGGCCTTGAAGATGGTTCTTGCTGCCATTGAATCGATCGAAAAAGACGCTCCAGTTAAAATTAACTAAAACTGAGCCAAAGAAAGTGAAGGACTTTGCATGAATAGAGCAGAAAAATTAGCAGACTTCATCTCCAAAGTAAAAGGGGAATTGATTGTCTCCTGCCAGGCAACCCCACAGGAAGCCTTGTTTGGTTCGGACATCATGGCAAAGATGGCAATCTCAGCCATTCGAGGTGGCGCAAAAGGTATCCGTGCTAACACTCCTGTGGATGTGAAAGCCATCCGCGAAGCGGTCGATGTGCCTATCATTGGACTGTATAAGGTAGTCTTCCCTGGAACACCCGTGATCATCACCGCGACTATTGCGCATGCATTGGCAATTGCTGAGGCAGGTGCGGATGTGATCGCAATCGATGCCACTTTCCGTCTTCACCCTGAAGATGAGGTGCCGGAATTGATCCGTAAGATCCATGAACAAACCGATTGCCTGGTCATGGCTGATATCTCCAGCTTCGAAGAAGCGGAAGCCGCCATGATTTCCGGGGCAGATGTAGTCTCGACCACTCTTTCGGGCTACACCGATTACACTCCCAAGCTGGATGGACCAGACCTTGACCTTGTCAGGCAGATTGCTTCAAAGCTCCCTGTTCCTGTTTTTGCTGAAGGTCGCTACCATTACCCCCATGAAGTTGCTAAAGCGCTGGAATATGGTGCCACAGCCGTTATCGTTGGTGGTGCGGTCACACGACCAAAAGAAATCACGGAAAGGTTCGTAAGAGCCATCCGCAAGTAATTGTGTTGCACTGAAAAAACAGATTGTTGGGGGGTCAACAATCTGTTTTTCTAAGGAGAAAAACATGTCAACCTACTTAATCGGAGTCGATATTGGCACCGGCTCTTCCAAGGGCGTTTTGATTGAATCTAATAATGGGGTTGTGCTTGCCCAATCGACCATTCCCCATGGTGTTTCTCTCCCTCAACCAGGCTGGGTGGAGCAGGACGCTGAAACGATCTGGTGGGGTGAATTTGTGCAGATTGTGAAGGAACTACTGCTGGAATCCCGTGTCGCTCCGCAGGACATCCTTGGTGTGGGTGTTTCTGGTATAGGTCCTTGTGTCCTGCCGGTCGATGAGGAATTCAACCCCCTCAGACCGGCGATTTTGTATGGGATCGACACAAGAGCAACTGCTGAAATCGACCAATACTTGCAGGAACTGGGGGAGGAGGAAGTTTTTAGAAGGGCGGGCTGCGAACTGTCATCTTCTGCGGTCGCACCTAAGATTTTGTGGCTCTATAATAACGAGCCTGCAATTTATCGGAAGGCACGCTGGTTCATGACCTGCCAAAACTTCATCGTCGCCAGGCTGACTGGCAAAGCCTCGATCGATAATTACACTGCATCTACCTATTCACCGATTATCGATGTCGAAAAACGTAGTTGGATTGATGAGACTAGCGCTGGAATCAACCCAACGGCAAAATTACCCGAAAAATACTGGACTACGGAGGTTGTTGGAGGAGTTACACCCCAGGCAGCCCGAATCACCGGTTTACAGGAAGGCACGCCTGTCATAGCAGGTACGATCGATGCTGCAGCCGAAGCTGTTAGCATCGGGAATTACTCCGTCGGCGACACGATGGGTATGTTTGGAAGCAGCAACTCCATCATTGCCATCACCAGCGCCTACACCCGTTCCAAAACCTTCTGGGGGCTAAACTGGCTCTTCCCTGATCAATATGCCGTTGTTGGCGGCATGGCAACTGTTGGCAGTCTGACCAGATGGTTCCTGGAAAACATCTACCGACCAGCTTCAGACGCGCCTGATCAAAATCCATACGCGCAGATGGCTGACTTGCTTACTATGTCCAAACCGGGGGCAAACAACCTGGTAGCGCTTCCCTATTTTGAAGGCGAACGCACACCCATCAACGACCCAATTGCCAGGGGCGCATTTTTCGGTCTGACCTTGCGACACAGTCAGGCAGACATGTACCGCGCGTTGTTGGAAGCTGTCGGTTTTGGCATCCGCCACAACCTCGAAAAACTTGTTGAAGAAGATATTGAAGTCACGCTGATCAATGCAGTTGGCGGAGGAGCGAAAAATCTGGGATGGATGCAGCTCGTTGCCAATATTTCTGGTGTTGATGTTCGTATCCCGCAGGGGATCTCTGGAGCTTCTTATGGCGACGCGATTTTGGCAGGGATTGGTGTGGGACTTTACAAGGACGCATCCCAGGCAAAAATCTGGGATAAGACTGCTCTTAATCTGAAGCCTGACCATTCTGATGCCGAGCTTTACAACCGGCTTTACAAGGTCTACCGAAACCTCTACGAGCAAACCAAAAACCTGCTACCTCAGTTAACATGACCCTTGTCTTTCGCAGATAGGGATGTACTTCTAATCGTACGGGCGGGGTCAAAACCCGCCCTAACTTGATTTTCGAGGCTATTTTCCACCTCCTCTTTGGACGCTGATGAAGGGGATGGGTCTTTTTCAAAAAATTACTTCCTTCGCGTTGTTCAAGATGACGAGAAACGCGATCATTACAATTGATATCCTGTTCCGTCTTCTTGGTAGAACGCGTGTTACAATGTAATACAGGTAATGGAGATCAAAATGGACAAAACGATAACAATACGACTCGATAACGACGATAAAGAATTAATCGCCCGCTATGCGCGCAGTAAAGGTCGTTCTATCTCAGATATCATACGAGAAGCCATCCTTGCCCAAATCGAGGAGGAATACGACCTTGACCTTTACCGCGAGGCGATCGAAAAATATCACAAGAATCCGGTAAGCTATTCGCTCGATGAAGTTGAAAAACTACTTGAGAACGAAGAATGAACTGCCAGGTAAGATTTACAAAAGAAGCCCTCAACCAATTTAAAAAGTTGGATGTATCTTTACAGAAACTGATTTTATCTTGGTTGAAAAGAAACCTGGAAGGGATCAAAGAGCCCAGGTCAAAAGGCAAAGCACTTGTCAGTTTTCGTTCTGGTGAATGGCATTATCGAATTGGTGATTTCCGATTGATTGCAGATATTCAGGATGAAATCGTGACCATTCTCGTCATCGATGTCGGACATCACGACGATTAGATATTGAGAGTTCTCTCTCTTCGGTGGTTGGATGAAGGAGGTGGGTCAAGAAGTGGCAAGGGCCATAAATTAAATAGACCGGATTGACAAATGCAATCCGGTCTACAAAAGGAACGTTACTTATATTTATTTTTCAAAAATCAAGATCCATCGCTTTGCTAAGGATGACGATCTATCTTAAGGTAGTACAAACTTCAACAAAGTATTACTCAATGCATCCGAAACCCATACACTGCCATCATCACCAATTGTGACACCACTAATGATATTCATGGTGTAGGTGTTGTCAAACCCGCCCCAGATGCGCAAGAACTGACCTTCGCTATCAAACACGATCACTCTTCCACGGTCCGGGTCAGTCAGGTAGACATTTCCACTCTCATCCAATGCCAGGAAAGGTTTGTTATCCAGCGTATCACTGCTCCAGGCATCCACATCCCACATGGTCACAGACTGATATTGCAGCCCACTGGCATCCGGTGCGAAGACCTGCACGCGGTAATTCCAGGTATCGGCAATGTATACCCGCCCGTCATCCGCGATGTCGATCCCAACCGGCTCATCCAGCTTACCGGCGTCCAGGCCCAGGCTGCCAAATTGCGTCAGGTAACTGCCCTGGCTGTCAAAGATCACGACGCGCTGCTTGCCGGTATCCGTTACAAAAATGCGATTGTCCTTATCCACGGCAATACCGCGTGGACCCCAGAACCCATCCACAACGCCAGCCGCATCAAAAGTGCTCCACATCCGCAGGAATTCACCCTCTGGTGTGAACACCTGGATGCGGTGGTTCCAGGTATCAGCAACATACACCAATCCGTCCGAACCTACTGCCACCCCCCAGGGTTCATTGAACAAACCACCAGGAACTTCGCCGTCCAAAACATTGCCATAGCCACCCCAGGCGTTCAGGAACAAGCCCTGTGCGTCCAGGTGCACAATGCGGTGATTGCGGGAATCAGCAACAAAGAGGCTGCCATCCGGTGCAGTGGCAATGTCCCTGGGAGCATTGAATGGCAACTCGCCGCCAATACTGATCGCCAGCGTGGGTTCGAGGTCAATCAGCCCGCCCTCATAAGGGTCGACCCGGGGTGCTTCAGGTTCGGGGCTGATCCCGAATTCCCAGATCTTTGCCGCAACATCTTTACGGATAAACATGCGGGCATTATCCGCCGGCGACCAGGTCGCCAGGGTCAGCGAAGGGTTGTTGAATGCCAACGAGTATTCGGTGTAATCGCGGTTGAACCATAATTCCCATAACGCCGATCGTTTGGCAGGCGATTTCAGGTCACCCAGAACGCGGCTTAGGCTCCAGTTACGATACAGATCCTCGTTTGGCCACCACATGCGCTTGTATTCATATTGGTAATAATCGTCCCTGACCACTGGCTCGATACGGGCAAAGTTGGAGGTTCCCACCACGATGATGGGGTAGTCCTGCAGCGATTTGGTCACCTCGGCGCCAAAGTCGTACTTATTCGGGTAGTCGCGCATATACCACCAATAAGGGTAACGTACGTCGTTGTCGTAGGCAATCTTGATGGATTTATCACCATAAAGTCGCTTGGAGATGGTCTCGATCTGCTCAACCGTGTTTTTCATGTCTTCGGTGGAATGCGCATAGACAAGCAACTCGCGGGCGTTGTCATAATCAATGAAGGCAGCCCGCCAGGCAGTCCGGGCAGTCTGTACTGCCAGCAGCCCAGCAAAAACCAACAAAAGCAGACGAGCAAAGGTTCGTCCATTCCAACCTCTGAGCAGGTAGACCAAGCCCAAGCCAAAAGCGAGCGTGCCAAGCAAAGCTAACAGAAAAGTGCTGGTGGCTTGCAATTGGAACAGTTCTTTACCCTGGAAGGGTGGGTTGTTGCCCATAAGAGAGCCGATCAGGCTGCCGAATGCCAACAGGAAAACTCCTGCCAGTAAGACTACCAACCAGCCTTTGCGCTGGCGTACTTCCTCCCAATCGGTTTTTTCTACCAGGTAGCCAAAGGCCCAGCCGCTGGTCAGGATCATTGGCATGGTGATGTGGGTAGTCAGCCAGGGCATACGCTCTCCCGCTACCGTGAATGCAAGCAGGCTCATCACAGACCAGAAAATGAGCAGTAAAAGGGTGGGCAGTTCCGTCGCTTGTCCGCCAACCTCTTCCACGACTGGGAAGATTCGTTGATACCAGGGTTGAGGCTCTGTTTCTTCAACCAGCTCTTGATCTAATAAGTCCAGTTCAGCACTTTCTTCCAATAATTCGGTTTCCGGGACCTCGCTGAGGAACTCCTCGGGCTCGTAATCGTCGGTAACTTCGTCTGAAAGCACTTCAACTGAGACCGGAGTGAAGTGATCTGCGGTGGAGCCAAAAAACAGGCGTTTACGCAGCCCAATAACAAAAGCAACCAACACACCAAAGGCTGGCAAAAATTCATAGATTGGGATTTGCACAAACGCGTAATAATACAGCGGCTGCGTGCCGCGCTCCACGGTTTGTTGCTCCATCCAGTAGCCCAGCGCTCCGACGATGCCCTTGAAAAAACCCTCGCCGTGCGTGAAAAATGTGGTGTAGAAGACGATAAAAATACCCCAGAAAATCGCCATGCTGCGCAAAAAGACCTTACGGTTCCAAAGCATCCCCAAGAAAACCGAAACCAAGGCAAGTAAGACAAAAACTATACCAGAGCGAATGATGCCAGCCTGGGAATAATCGGTTGGGTCGAAGCCCAACAGACGCAGAGGAATGGCGGTAAGGAGAGGTAAGATCAGGATCAACTGCAGCCAGATCAGGTCAAAACTGCGCAAGTGGCTCAGCTTTTTCCAGCCATAGCCTTTGAAAAGTGTAACCAGGGCAAAGACAATGGCGATTCCGGTCAACCCAGCGCTGATCAGCAGCGGGAGGTTGGGGCTGGCTTCAGCAGCTATCTCAGCTGTAGAGGTTTTGCTAAGCATGTAAAAGCCCATCGTGAGCACGACCAACGCCAGCGTAACCACAACCGCCACTCTGAAAAGCACTTTCGCTCGGTCGTCACGCCATTCTTTGCGCAGCACTTCACCAATGAAAAGCAAAGCTAAAAAGATCAGCGCTTCCGCTGAGAAAATGAACGAAGTGGCTTTGTCAGCGTAGTGCATTGCCACGATGAAAACCAGCCAGTAGAGCCATTTGTGCTTGCCATCTTCCAGGTAACGCAGCATCAACCACAGCATCACCATCCCCCAAAAGACGATAAAGACCTCGTTACGGGTGTAGCGGCTGTAAAAGAGGATGTAAGGTGAGATCATAAAGAGTGCACCGGCGATCAGTGCACCAATCCTGCCCAGGTAGCGCCTCCAGGCAAAAAGGGCAAAAGCGACAATCGCGATGCCGAACAGAGCAGCGGGGACACGGGCAGAAAAGTCGGAATCCCCAAGCATGAAGTAGGAAAAGGCCAGGGCGTGGAATTGGAAGGGACCATGCGTGACAGGATCGTAAACATAATTGCTAAAACTGTAGGCGGGCACCACGTGGTTGATTTCATCGTGTGACATGGTGCGCGAGCCCAGGTCGTAGAAGCGTGTGAAGACGGTGAGTACCAGGATGAGGACGATCAGCAACTTTTCAATGGTGAGTGCCGGCCACCAGGTAAAAACCGGCTTATCCAGCCAGCTATCGCGGCGGGTGTTGTTTTGGGTAGAGAGAATGGCAAGATCCATGAAGTGCTCCGTGTGTAAAAACCTCAGTTTATAAATGAATCAATTAAGCATACCTTGCCGAGTAAAAATCGGCAAGTCTGGATGAGAAGTTTACCCCCACTTAATTCCTTACGTGCCGAAGACTCAAAGGGGCTCGGGTCCTTTTCCTCTCTTTCGCAGGGTTAAGGCAGCATGATTATTGGGAGAGCAGAAAGGTTAAAGACGGAAAATTTTGGTGAAATTCCATCTGCTTAAACGCAATATTAACTAATAGAGATTAAGGTAAAATTAAAACTATATTGGGGTGCTCGTTCCATATTGGTTTAGGTTCTAAATTTGGAGGGATTAGTCCATGAAAAGGATAGTACTTTTTATATTTTTGTCTATCGTTATAGTAAGCCTTGTCGGCTGTTACAGGTTCTTTGACCCACAGGATTCTGTTGAAATCAGGAAAGATCCACCAACCCAAAACGATCCAAACTTAAATCCAGACCTTCCGTCTGAACCCAATACGACGACAGAAGGGTCACCAGCAGATTCATCCGGAGACTTAGCGGTAGGCGAGCCTGAAAAGGACGGCTACTGGGAACTATACAATACTGAGATAATTGTTCCGCAAGATGAGATTATCGGTGGTGGAAGTGATGTTCTAAAGTACGAATTCTCTTCAAATGCAACGTCCATTAGTCTTGTTGCCGAGCGGACATCTGGTAAGGACGTGGAAGAAATACGCACCCATGGCAGTTGGACTGAACCTGAACAAACATATTTTGCTGGGCACACAATTAGAATAAATCTTTCAGCTTACATTGACAAGTTCGAGCGGAAATGGACCAATTTCAGCGGGGTCAACGTATGGGCTTATCTCGGTTCAGAAAACACATCGCTTGGCTCAACAACCAGTCAGGTACTACTGGATATTGATGGTGAAGGCACTTGCACAGCGTCGATAAGTAACGGAGAAATTACTGTTGGACAAGCAATTAAAGAAGTATCCATACAAGTACCAGAAGGTTCTGCTGATCAGAAAATGGTGATCTTGATTGTAGTCAGTAACCAAGGTAAACAGGGCGGCGTTAAGTACTATTATGCCTGGAAAGATTGGTAATAAGGTTATCTTTTATTCTTAACAAAGATTTGATAGGCAAGTTTTACCCCCATCGCGCCCCTCGTGCCCGCCATTAACGGTACTCACCAGCCTGCTTCCGTAAGGAAGAAACAGATGAGCAAACGGATGGAGAAATGGACGGGTAATCTTTCGCCCGAGCAAAAGACCTGAAGTTCAAACTCCATGCGCGTGATGAGGTCCCACTCCGTTTTAGCTTCGAAAATGATAAACACCAGCATGATTACCGGTTTGTCACTGCGAGCTCCCGCTCTTTAAGAGCAGAGTGCAAGATAAAGGGAAAGGGGGCGTGGCAGTCTGCTTTTGAGGTAGTCAACATGGATGCAAGGCGGATCGCCAAGCTTCGCTCGCGATGACGAACTTAAGGTCAGATCGCCACGCTTCGCTCGCGATGACAGACGTATAGGCGGAGACCTCCGGTCAAATCCCGCGCTCGGTCCCATAGGGAGGCTTTGCACTGAGGACACCGGCGCGATCAGGAGATCGCCAAGCTTCGCTCGCGATGACGGACTTAAAGGCGGATACCTTCGGTTAAACTCCGCGCGTGGTGTGCCCACTAACGCCTACGATGTTGGGGTGCTTTGCAAGACCAGGTCGATCAAAAGGCATTTTGGGCTAGTTCTGATTGGGGGCTCTTGACATTTCATCTTCAGAGATGTAATATATATCACGATGCGATATAGTGAGTTGTGATATAAAAAGGTGATCAATGAATATTGAAAAAATCCGTAAGCGGTTTATTCCTATGAGTGAAACAATGCTCTACATACTTCTTTCTCTCCGGGAAGAGCAGCACGGTTATAGGGTCATGCTGCATGTAAAAGAGCTGACGAATGGGCGCATTATTTTAGGAGCAGGCACCACTTATCAGAGCTTGAAAAAACTTGAAACAGAAGGCTTGATCCGCGCCACAAGGGAAATTGACCGCAAAAAGCTTTACGTAATCACAAAAATCGGTGAGCAAATTCTCACTGAAGAAGCCAACAGGATTAAGGAAATCTACAAAAACCTGGAAGGGTTACGATGAAAAACGAAAAGTTATTCTTCTTTACTGCTTTTAAGTACGTGGTGCCTGCAGATTATGAGCATTGGTTTGAAGAACTCGCCGCAGCAGGTTGGCATCCCGTTAAGATCGGTCAATGGAGTTCCGTTGTTATGCGCTTTGTAAAAACGGAGCCTAAGAAATACCGCTATGTTGTTGATATGCAACCAACACTAAAAATGGATTACAAGCAGACCTACGAGGAATTCGGTTGGGAATACCTGGGTCAAATGGCAAGCGCGCAAGTCTGGCGCCAACCTTACTCAGTTGAAAGACCTGAATCGTTCAGTGATGCCCCCAGCCGTGAGGCAAGGAACAAAAGGTTCATGCTGGCAGTTTCCGTCTCTCTCACACTTTTCCTGCTCGCAACCATCGCTCTCGCTGTCCCAGCAATATTCAGCGACCTTTCTTCATCCGACCGGTTGCAGTTGGCTATCGCGGCAGGACTGTTTTTCTTGATCGCTGTTCTTTTGAGTGCTGTAATGAACAAGGTCAAGAGGAATATTGGTCGGTAGGTTTACACAGCCTGAAGAATCGATTTACAACCTTACCATCCGGTACTATACTTTTGCGAATCCCTTCTCTACGAGGTCAGCATGCCCAAACCCAACTTTACCCTGCGCGATGAAACCCCTGACGACTATGCCGCCATCAGCGAACTTACCCTTCAAGCTTTCCGTCCGCTGAACTTCCCTGAACTGACCGAACATTTCGTCGTCGAAGCCTTGCGGACAGCTGGAGCACTCACCATTTCACTGGTAGCTGAGATGGACGGTCGCGTGATTGGACACATCGCCTTTTCTCCTATAACGATCTCTGATGGCACTCCAGGATGGTACGGGCTGGGTCCTGTCTCGGTCTTGCCGGAATACCAGCGCCAGGGCATTGGCAAGGTGCTGATCGCCGAGGGACTGGCACGTCTGCAGGCAATAGGTGCCCACGGTTGCTGCTTGGTCGGTCATCCTGAATATTACGGCAAAGTCGGCTTCATTCATCCGTTAGGGCTTTCCCACGAAGGCGTACCCCAGGAGGCTTTCTTTGCTATCGCCTTCGAAGGCGACTACCCCCAGGGCATGATCACCTTCCACGAAGCCTTTAATGCTAAATCCAGCCCAAATGCCTGACCTTAGGTCACAGTCGGCTTTTATGGGTGTCATTACGGATGAAAGGCAGATTGACATACCCTGCTTCGCGGGCACAGGCTGCTTCGCTCGCGATGACAGAGACGGAAGATCACGGACCTACCTTCCGAATTGACTGAGTTAGCATCAATAAAACGCCCTGATCATGTCTGAGCACGATCAGGGCGTAAGTTTTTAAAACTGGATTATTACTTAGCAGTATGGTCCAAAAAAGCGGAGACCCACACCAGCGCTGCGTTCCAGTTGATGGCAACTTCGTTGGTTGTGTAGGACTGCAGGTCATCCAGATAACGCTTGGAAGGGGGCTGGCTCAACAGGTCAGCAGCGTCCGAGGGCGGGTCGCTTGGGTTGAAGTTCGGTCCACCTGAAAGTGCGCCGGGAGGGGGAGCCGGGAAACCGCGAGCGGGGTCATTAGCCCAGAAGCGGTGATGCGGATGCAGCATCGGATAGGTGCCGTACCCTGCCACAAAACTCTTGTTCAACGCATTGCGCCCCAGGATGTAATCCATGCTCAGGCGGACACTATCCAGGTAGCGGGTCTCTCCGCTGATGTTGTAAGCCATGCTCACCGACAGCATATTGTTCATGATGAGTCCATTCGAACCCCAGGGGTAATCCTCATCAATCAGGACCTTGTAGCCATCCTGCTCCTGCGCCTCAATCAGTTCATCAGTAAAATATAGGACAGCCTGCTGCAGGGAAGCTAATTGTTCAGCAGAAAGGGAATTCTGATGTGTCAATAAGGAGATAGTGCCCAGGGGTGCCACATGCCCCCAGTCAAAGGCATCCGCAGCAGCAAATTCTTCTGAATTGAGAAGATAATCTTTGTATTCCTGTTTGCCGGTGGTGATGAAAAGCTCTGATGCCGCCCAATAAAATTCATCACTGACGTTTTCGTCATCGTAATTACCCCCTCCAGCCCCGGGGGTGTTGCCGGCGTAGATGCCGGGGTTCTCCAGCGCAGCTTGCCAGGCGGTTTCAGCAGCAGCCAGGCAGCGGTCAGCGAAGGGTTGATCGAGGTCCTTCCAAATGCGCGCGCACTGCGCGGCGGTGGCAGCCAGGTTGAGGGTGGCAGCCGTGCTGGGTGGGAAGAGGTAGCGACCTTGCCCGGGCACCTCGTGGGCGTTATCGTTATTCACTTCGGTGGGGGGTACCACAGGCATACCCGCCCATGATTCATCGTGTAGTTTATGATGCGCCATGCCGGCTTGAGGCTGACCCTGCGGGACCTGCATCGAAAGCAAAAACTCCATTTCCCAGCGGGCTTCATCCAACAGGTCAGAGATGCCGTTACCCTGCTCAGGGATACTTTGTGAACCGTCAGGGAAGTCTTGCCAGCCCTGCTCATAGAGGTTCAGCAGGGTCCAGACGGTAATACCGCCATTCACCACGTACTTGCCAAAATCACCGGCGTCATACCATCCGCCTGCGGCATTGAGGGTGTAGTCGCATCCCGGCCAATCGCTGTCATCGGCATCTTTGCCCTTGTAGCAGGTGACATTGGCGTCTGTCATGTGTCCGGCGGGGCGTGCCCAATCCTTGCCGGCGTATTTTTCTTCAATGGCAATGCCGGTGCGGTTCAAGTAGAAATAGGTCAGGGCATCGTGTTTCAGACGGCTGTAAATGTCATCAGAAATGTTGAAGGGTACGCTCTTCAACCCCACGGCTTCCAGCGTGTAACCCTCGCCAGCCTCTGCAAAGACCGAGAAATCAATTTCGTGCAGGTTATCGCCGGAGTTTGGGTCCAACCCCTTGTATGTTGTGAGACCACTGAGCACTTCTTCACCTGCAGCATTTTTCAGCACCCAGGTGATGGGTTCTGCGCCTTCAGATGCTACCAAAGAGATCTTTTTGCCAGTCACGAAATACCCGACCTGGTTGACGCTCACCAGTGCCGGGATCACTTCCGGACCAGGGGTGGGTGTTGCTTCGGGTGCTGCGGCCACGACACTTGGCTGTGGGATATCTGCCCGACCAAGCTCGTAGAAAAGCGCACGACCGAACAGGCTTGGGTTTTCCCAAGAGAGGTCAGAGGTGTCAGCGTTTGACCAGATCAGCTTGATGTCCCGGTCCTGCACCGAAGCGCCATTGATTTGCGCCTGGAAACCAAACTCCTTGCCATGGGTGACCTCGAGCAAATCTTTTAGCGACAGTGCTGCTTCAAAGCCCCAGCCATCCGCGGTTTTAAAGACGAAACCTTTTACTTTCGCGTCCGAGCTGAAGACTCCCGTAATCGTCAGAGCGTTTGGATCGGTGTTGCCGATATCGGAGGCGTTGATGTTAACCTGCATCATTTTTAAGCCGTAAGAGCTGGCGCTAAGATCTCCGGAGGCATTGATATAAAACTCCATCGAGTCCTCATTCCAGAACTCGGTGCCGTGTTTACCTGTAATGAGAGTTTTGTCCGGCATTTGCATGGTAATGTAGAGATTTTCCAGATCCGCGGCAACAGAAAACGTGAAAGATCCGTTTTCAGCAGGGTCCGCGGAGGGCGTTGGACCTCGATCGACAGAAATGATGGGAATATCCGCCCAATCTGAGAGGTCACCATCCACTGTAATTTTTACCGGGAAGGGTACGTAGACCGCTTCTCCGCTGATCTCAGCGGGAATAGATGGCGTTTTTTTTGGAACATCAGTATTTTTCACTTGATCCTCCGGTTGTGTTTCGATGGCGGGCGACCCGCCGCAAGCTGATAAGGCCAGTGTAAAAGAAATTAAAACGATGAGAAGAACCTTGAAAGAAATATTCATAAGACTTTCTCCCGACCGTCCGCTCTAATGCAGGACAAGTCCACTAATGATTATATACGATTGAGGCAATAGGTTATCCTTTCGCAGTCGCCCTTAATTATGAAAAACATTGTATAATCTTGCTTGTACAAAGGAAAAATATGACCGCCATAAACGACCTGCCCGACGAACCAAAATATTCTGTACAAAGAGTCAGCGATTTGACCGGCATTCTTCCTGTGACCTTACGAGCTTGGGAAAGGCGCTACGGCGTCCTGAATCCTGGTCGGGATAAAAACCAATATCGGCTCTACTCAGACCGGGACCTGGCAATTTTGAGGTGGCTGATCAACAAAAAGAGCAGCGGTGTTTCCATTAGTACTGCCGCTGCAGGTCTGAAAGATATGATTGAGAGGAACGAGTGGCCGGAAGTTATCCCGTTTGGGATCGCCCAGACTAAAACAAGCAGTTTAGTTCCGCCGCAACGCTACGCCGATGATCTCTTTCGATTATTAAAAAGCCACAATGAAGTTGACGCAGCCAGGCTGTTTGATGACGCGATCTCCAAATTTGACCTTGAGACGCTGATCGAAAAAATCATTACACCCACACTAGTTAATGTGGGAGAAGCCTGGTCTCGAGGAGAGCTGATGATCAGTACCGAGCACTTTGCGACAGCTTTTGTGCTAAGCAGATTGAACAATCTTTATATTTCTCTGTCGATTGTCACGAAAGGACCCAGCATTTTAATTGGCGGGGCTCCGACCGAAGAACATGAAATGGGCGCCTTGATGATGGCTTTGCTTCTGAGGAACAGAGGTTACAGAGTAGAGTTCTTAGGAGCTAACCTACATCTGGACGACCTGGTGGACTACGCTCGTGAAACACAACCCGCTTTAGTGGTGCTTACAGCCAGCACAAACCGGGTCGCCATGGAGTTGCTAAGGGCGCAAGCAAAGTTTGACACCATTTCACCTGCTCCAAAATTCGGTTATGGCGGTTTTGCTTTTGATTTTAACCCCGAGCTAGTTAAAAATATTGCAGGTATTTTCCTTGGAAATTCGATGGTTAAAGCCCTGGACCGCATAAAGCAGATATTGAGCTAAAAAATAGTTCAAGATATATTTCAGAGAAGACACTAACCACCCATAATTGTGGTGGTTCTTTTATACTCTCTGCAGTTTTCAACCAGGATTATGCAAAAATCAACCAGGTTGTTGCTGTTTCCCAGAAAGGTTACAGTCAGTCACCTGAGCGCCAATGAGGTTCAGGCGGCACTATTTGATATCGTGAAATCAAAGCCTGGCATCGTTCTTTACCTGCATGGGGGGGCTTATGCGGTAGGCTCGGTTAACGGCCACCGCGCGATGCTCGCCAGGCTGGCGAAAGCTTGCCAGATGAAAGTCCTGGCAATTGATTACCGTCTCGCTCCCGAACACCCCTTTCCGGCGGCTCTGGACGATGCATTAACTGCCTATCATTGGTTAATTTCCCAGGATTACGACCCATCCAATATTGTGATTGCCGGAGATTCCGCTGGGGGCGGTCTGGCGATTGCGACGCTTGTTTCACTTCGGGATGACAAGCTGCCACTGCCTGCCTGCGCAGTGTGCCTCTCTCCGTGGCTAAATCTGTCACATACGGAGCAGAAAAGCAATAACAACAACGATCCCTTTTTGAACCCCACGATTTTGGATGTGTACGCGCGCTATTATGCTGGCGAAACCGACACAGCCAATCCACTGATTTCACCCATTTTTGCAGATCTTCAGGGTCTTCCACCGATCTTAATTCAGGTGGGCACCAATGAAATTCTCCTGGACCAGATCCAAGATTTTTACGAAAAAGCCCGCCAGGCTAATGTTGAGATTGAGCTGGACTGCTGGCAGGGAATGTTCCATGTATTTCAGATGTTCCCGATCCTTCCGGAAACAAAACTTAGCATGAAGAAAATTGCGAAGTTCATCACCGAAAGGACCAACCCGAGCATCTAAGATTTCGAGTAATTCCTCAACCTGATAGAAATTGGTTGTCGCTTAATGATCGGCAGAAATATTTTACTCCCTCCAGGTGGCGGAGGCGTAGGGTTTGCACCGACCACTGTTAAGCCAGCATCAATATTTGTGATGCTTGTTGTATTGCTGGAAAGAGTAAAAATGTCGGTATATCCCTGGTGAGCGCCTGACGGGTTGGCATCGCTATCCTTATCATCATTTGCGCCCTGGTCTTTGGGAGAGAAGCTAGACCCTGCAGGGGGCAAGAAGAAAATTCGATAGTCACCCTGGTAAGGGGCTGTCAATTGGTATAAGCCGCTTGGACCGGTTGTGTACTGATTGATCATCTGTGTTTTTGTGGAATTCCAAAGTTGAACATTAACACCTGAAACCCCATTCTCACCTGTGTCCTGAATCCCATTTTGGTTAAGATCATGCCATACAAAGTTACCCAGGTTGATTGGATTCGGAGGAGGAGTGGGAGTAGCTGTACCGAAAACCATGATTTTATTCTCGTGTATTCAATAAAAAGAATTGTAAGAGAGAGTTCTTCAGAGAATCTTTAGAAAGAAGGAAGATTGGGTAAGTCTTTTTTCCGCACCTTGATCAGTTGGTCTGCGCGCTGGTAAAGCAAGGGTTGTCTTGATATGGAACTCTCCATTACCTAACCTGATGGAAGATCAAGGGCAAAAAACGGAGACATTCAGTCAAACCCTGCATGCGGTGTAGACGCTGGTGCGTTCGGGAGGCGTCGATCACTCACAGTTTTTAGCTTCCAGTTATAATTCCCCAATCTTAATTTAATCAATAAAGGACAACCATGTGCGGCATATTTGGCATCGTAACAGCAACTGAACAATCTCTCGGACCGATCATGATTGAAGCGGCCCGCCGTCTTACCTATCGCGGATACGATTCCGTTGGCATGGCAACCATAAGCGGAGCAAAAATCGATCTGCGCAAAGATACCGGAAGAGTGGACGAGGTGGCTGCCAAATACAACCTGGCAGAAATGAGCGGCACACGCGGCATCACCCAACTGCGTTGGGCTACCTTTGGGGTGCCCTCCCTGGTCAACTCGCAACCGCACCTCGATTCAGATGGCGACATGGTCGGCGCGCACAATGGAAACGTGGTCAACAATGTGGAACTGCGCCAGATGTTCATGGATGAGGGTATGGTAGTGCGCTCGCAGAATGACGGGGAATCCTGTGTTCACGCAGTGGAACGCTACATCGACCGTGGGTCGGATTTTGTCCAAGCCATCCGCCGCGCCAATGATGACCTGCAGGGCGATTACGCCTACGTGATCGGCCGCATCAACGACGATAAGCTCTACGCCATTAAGAAAGGTTCTGGCCTGGTGGTGGGTATCGGTGAAGGATTTACCTGCGTTTCCTCCGACTTGCCCTCGATTCTGCCGCTCACGCGCACCATCATCCGCATCCAGGATGGCGAGATCATCACCCTCTGGGCTGACCGCGTGGAACTGCGCTCCGTCAAGGACGGCAACCTGATAGAACGTGCCCCTGAAGAGATCACCGAAACGATGAACTCTGTGCAGAAGGGCGGCTATGCCCACTTCATGCTCAAAGAGATCCACGAACAGCCTCAGGTAGCGCGCGAAGTGCTGCATATGCTGGCTGGCAGCACTGACATACAGACTGTGGTGGACAAAATGAAATCGGCTCGGAACTTGTATTTCATTGGATGCGGCACAAGCTATCATGCCTGCCTGGCTGGAGCGGTCTACTTTGCCCGCCTGGCTGGCCGCGCGGTGATCCCCGTGATCGCCCCGCAGTTCATCCCGCAGTACTACCCACCGTCGGTCCACAGGACGTAGGTCTCTTTGTCAGCCAGTCTGGCGAGACGAAGGATGTTCTGAATGCGCTCTACGCAGCCGAAAAACAAGGCATGCAATGCCTCGGGTTGGCAAACGTGATCGGCTCCACCCTCACCAAGGCTTCGGTCTGCTCTCTGCCTCTATGCTGTGGCTATGAGATCAGCGTGCCAGCCACCAAAACCTTCACCAACCAGGTGGTCACTTTCCTCTACCTTGCCTACCGCCTGGCTGGGCGCGACACGGTTGAGCTGGATGCTATCCCCGATTTAATGGAACAGACCATTGCAATCACCACTCCACAAGTAGAGGCCATCACCCCGGACGTGAACGCCTGGGAGGACTGCTACAGCCTGGGCTACGGCAGCACCTACTCCATGGCGCTGGAAGGAGCGCTCAAGCTCAAGGAGATCACCTACAGCCACTGCGAAGGGATGCTCTCCACTGAATTCAAGCACGGACCGCTGTCGGCCATTACCGATGGTTTCCCGGTCCTGTTCAGCGTGGACCCGCTGGACGTGCCTGTGATCGTCAGCGGTATCAACGAGGTCACCTGCCGGGGAGGGCGCGCGATTGCCATCGGGCAGGAAAATGCCACCCTGCGTGCCAACGCCAGCGACCTGATCGTGCTGCCAGATGCCAGCCCGGAGATCAGCTCCCTGTTGAGCGTCCTGCCGCTGCAGCTGCTCTCTTACTACATGTCGGTGGCGCGCGGTTACGATCCTGACTTCCCACGCAACCTGAGCAAAACCCTTACGGTGGATTGACCGGTAGCTGCACGAATCAAGGTGAATCTGTTGTCATAACGGATGAGGATAAATCAGAGACCCTCTTCAACCTCGTTTGGTAAGAATTATTGAGTGCTCAAATCATGGTGAATTTTGCGACTTTTCTCAGAATCGATTTAGTTCGCAGATAAACCCTTTTGTTGGCGTAGTATCCAATTAATGGAAGGACTTTTTCTTTCCTTTGGGTACGGAATGCTCTCATTACCGCCTTGGCGAATTTTTGAACGCTGCCTGTTGAGGTGCTTCCCTTATGGATCACAAAAACAGTGAACTCATCGTCAACTACGAGCGGTTTTACGTCTTTGATAAGATGAAGCCATAAGCTATACTCCACAACCTCGTTTTTGCCCTCGTTGAAAGCACCGTAGCTTTGAACAAAATCTCTTTTCATAAAAGTATTTTCATGGGAGATAAAATTCATGAAAGACAAGGCTACTTCCGGATGTTTACCAAACAAGTAAGTTTGCGGGAGGACGATTTTTCTTCCTCCTAATTCGATCAGGAAATTCCCAGTGAGCCAAACCAGATCCGGGCGCATGTTGAAAATGTCCGCCACCTTCTCCAGCGAGTTTTGGTCCTTGTAGTAATCATCTGAATGTAAATAGTGGATAACATCGCCTGTTGCTTCTTGTGTTGTAACATTTAAGGCATTGCCAACGCCCTTTGGCTCCGATTGAATGAACTTGATAACATATTTGTTTTTGTTCCGTTCAATATATTCCCGGATGATTTCCAGGGTGGAGTCGGTCGAATAGGCATCATTAATAATGTGTTCAATTTTTTGATAGGTTTGGTTTTCAATACTTTGCAAGGCGTTTTTCAAGTACTTTTCGCTATTGAAAGTGCAAGTAATAATGCTAATCGTGATACCCGTCATCAAATCGCTAACCTTTTTTCCTTCGTGGAACCGTTCTGCTTTCATTCTATCTTATAAACCAAATCGATTTTCAGACACAATTCTACAAAGCACCAGCCTGTGTCGGAACCCATCTGAACTCTCTCTCAACTCAATACACAGAGGAAAAAGCGTAAACGAAAAATGCGCCCTTTGTGAGTGTTGTCGACGAGACCAGCACAAAAAAGCCTCATAACCCAGTCACCTCAAACATGTATAATTAACCAGTAGGTGTCCGTGAAAAATTTTTCAAAAATAGTTGGGCTCCTGTTGTTTTTCCTTTTACTCCTGTGCAATAGCGGGGATCATGAAAAAGCTTCGGCGCAAACTGAGATAGGGTATGATTTAGTTACGGCTGTAAACACCTTGAGGGCAGCCTATGGACTTCAGCCTTATACCATCGATTATTGGATTATGGATTATGCCCAGCAACATTCGCAATACCAGGCAGATACACAAACCAGCACCCACGAACACTCTGATGGGACGGTTTCCCTTAGCCAGGGACTGATTGAAAATGTTGCCGGAGGAGATACTGGCTATGTAACCGTCGACATCGTTGTAAACCAAATTTGGGTCGATTGGGGTCATCTGAATACTATGATCGGTTACGAAAGCGGTCAGGTGGGTGGTGGAGTCGCCAACGGCACGAATGGTACAACCTATTACACACTCAACGTGAGGGTGGGGAAACAAATTTCGACGACCCTCACGCCTGGCGCATCCATTGCACCTACCGCAACTTTTCTTCCAATTATTACTGCAACTCCGATGTCCTCAGGTGAAATCTGGCATCTTGTGTTGAGTGGAGAAACGCTGTGGGGAATTGCTATATCTTACGGCGTCACGATGCAGTCAATTCGCGATTTGAACGGAATGCTAGCGGAAGAAAGCACCATTTATCCTGGAGATTTGCTTTTGATAAAGTTGAACATAAATCCTACTGCTGTAGAAGAGACCCCAACCAGCGTGGCTGCCTCGCCAACCCCGGAACAAACGAAAACTTCAACGGCGTCACCCACGCCAGAACAATTACCGACAAGTAGCCCAACAGTGGTCATTTCTGATCTGGTTACCCCTGAGCCATCCTCAAAGAAGGATGTTTTGCTTGTTCTGGGGATCATACTGGGAGCAACAGGCGTGGTGCTTGGTGCAACTACGGTTATTCTGTATCGGAAGAAAGATGAGTAAATCCAGGGTGATTTAAACTAACTGAGTAACTATGACGTTTAGGTTCAATTTTTACTCCCATGATAGTGAATACCGGCTAAGCTTGCCATTGATTAGGCAATAGGCGTTTGGAAAGCAATCAAAGAAAAAATTTCGATTGACCATCAACCAGTTATCTCGAATTTAAACAAAAAATGAGCGCGGAGAGGATCGAACTCTCAACAAACGGCTTAAAAGGCCGCTGCTCTACCATTGAGCTACGCGCCCGTGTGAAGGGACTGATATTTTAGCACGCACTTTGGGGCGCGTCAAATGTTTTTTGGAGTTTGGTTTTATTCAATATTTGTATGTTTCAGTGATGATACGAAAAGACTCAATCCACACGGAACTGGCAGACCAGTTCCCTACAGGCAGACGGTATAATAGGCACAATATCTTCTACCCGAGGTGGCGTATGAGCAAACAGAAACTCCCTTACGGGCTTTGGGCCAGCCCAATCTCCCCGGCCATGATCGCAGGCGGCATCCGCCTGAACGACGTGCAATTCTCCCCGGACGGGAAAACGTTGGTCTGGTCGCAATCACTGGACGGAAAAACCAGTCTCTTTGCCTGGCGTGGGGGGGAACCTGCCTGGGACCTGAGCGGCGAATACAACCCCTCTGGCGCAGTCGGTTACGGCGGCGGCGAATTCTATGCCGGTAACGATGCCGTTTTCTTCTGCGATCGCAACGGCAGGCTCTACACCAAACCTTATGACATCGGCTTTCCCAAGGCAATTACCCTTGAACTAGGCGGTTGTGCCTCTCCGGTGCTCAGCGCGGACGGGAGCTTCGTTGTTTTCGTGCATACCTGGGAAGGGGTGGACCTGCTGGGCTGCGTTTCTGCTGATGGCTCTGCCTGGCCGGTCATGCTCAGACAGGGGGCGGATTTTTACTTGCATCCAACCATCAGCCCGGATGGTTCGCTTTTAGCCTGGGTGGAATGGGATCACCCCAATATGCCCTGGGACGGCTCGCGCCTGATGCTGGGCATTTTTAATGAAGACCACAGCAGTCTGAAGGCGGTCAAACACATCGCTGGAGACGACAACGTGGCTGTATTCCAACCCGCCTTTTCACCAGATGGCAAAAAACTCGCCTGGCTGCAAAACAGCGCGGAATTTGACGACCTGGTAGTGCTGAATTTGGAAAGCAACAGGCGGCGAACGTTACTTGAAAATCAAAGCATGATGTTACCAGCCTGGGTGCAGGGGCAGCGCACGATCAATTGGGCAAAAGATGGAAATTCGATTTACTTTTTGCTCAATCAGCAAGGCTCCGTAAGTTTGAACAAGATCAACCTAAAGAATAAACAGAGCGAAGGGAACCCTTACCCAGGTCAGGCCAGGCAGATCGTTTCATTACGAGTGGAACGAATTAAAACTGGAGGTTTTACCCTTCTGGAACAGCTTACGCTCTCACCCAATGGCAGCCTGGCATTTATTGCCCAATCATCCAGCTCCTCACCCCGCATCGCGCTGCTCAAAGATGGGCAGATACGCACCATCGCCAGGAGCGCTTCCGATGTGCTTTCCGTGGAAACGTTCTCCGTTCCCCAGGAGTTTAGCTGGACCTCCTCAGACGGCGTCCAGGTCTTTGGGCTCTATTACCCGCCAGCCAACGCCCACTACACCAGCGATGGAGCACCGCCCATGGTGGTCTACGTTCATGGTGGGCCGACCTCACAAGTTTTCAATGCCTTCAATATGGAGGCAGCCTTCTTTACCAGCCGTGGTTACGCCTATTTTGCGGTCAATTATCGCGGCAGCACCGGTTTTGGACGCAGCTACCGCGATGCACTGAAGGCCAATTGGGGCAAAATCGACCTGCAGGATGTGATCGAAGGCACGCAAGCCCTGGTGGATGTCGGCCTGGCCGATCCGAAAAAATTGGTGATCAAGGGGGGCAGCGCTGGCGGTTTCACCGTCCTGAACGCGTTGGTCTATCACCCGGGATTTTTCAAAGCGGGATTATGTTCTTATGGCGTATCCAACCTCTTTCTGCTGGACATGGACACGCACAAATTTGAGGCTCATTATACCGAATCGATGGTTGGGAAACTCCCGGAAGCGGCAGAGAAGTACCACGCCTGGTCGCCCGTTTTCCACGCCGACCAAATCCGCGATGCGATTGCGATTTTCCAGGGCAGCGACGATAAAGTGGTGCCAGTGGAGCAATCCGAATCGATTGTGAATATCTTGAGGATGAACAAAGTTCCCCACCTCTACAAACTCTACGAGGGTGAAGGACACGGTTTCCGCAAGAAGGTCAACCTGGTCGATTTTTATGAAACAATCGATCGTTTTCTCAAGCAATACGTGATTTTCAGCCTTTAGGAGAGATGATGGAACAGGAATTAAGACTCAAGTCGGTCAGCGGTAAGGAATTGTGGGGGAAGATTAAGCGCGATCCAAAAACATCGCGTGCGGTGGTTGTGTTGGCGCATGGGATTGGTGAACACATCCAACGCTACGAGCAAGTTGCCGAAGCTTTCGCTCAAAGAGATCTTGCGTTGATGGGCTTCGATCAACAGGGGCACGGTAAATCCGAAGGAAAACGAGGTGTGATAGCTGGCAACGACTCACTCATCCGTGACCTTGAGGCTGCTGTTCGGCTTGCCAGGTCCATGGCTCCGGAAACGCCTGTTTTTCTCTACGGTCACAGCATGGGTGCACTCGAAGTGCTCTATTATGGGCTCAAATCGCAGGAAAGCGTGCAAGGTATCATGGCTACCAGCCCGGCTCTGGACCCAGGCACGGTGACTAAAACGCAAAGAGTTTTGACGAAACTATTGAAACCAATTCTGCCTAACCTGACAGTAAGCAATAACCTTAATTGTGAATCCCTCTCAAGAGACGCGGAAGTGGTGCAACGTTATCAGTCGGATCCTTTGGTGCATCCGAAGGCTAACGCCATCCTGGCTGCCTTTATGATAGACGGTGCGGATTATGTGAGAAACCATGCGGAAGAGTGGGACCAACCGCTCTATTTGGCTCATGGCAGCGCTGACAGGATCTGCCCAGTGCAAGGCTCCCGACAGTTTGCCAGCAAGCTTGATGGTAAGGTGACCTACAAGGAGTGGGAAGGGCTTTACCACGAGACCCACAACGAGCCTGAAAAGGAACAAGTTCTGGCAACCATGCTGGATTGGCTGGACTCAAGACTTTAGCAAAACCACTTTACTTTGACGGGGTTGGGCTCGTTTTCGACAGCCACGGCTTGCAGGGCTGCCAGCATCTTTTCACATTCATTCAAGGCAAAGGCTTCGTGTTCGGCCCAGGGTTTGTCCATCCCGAGCTGGTCATAAGCAACGGCAAGACCTCCATACAGCGCCAATCCGAGTGAGTGCATTGCGCTATGGATGCTGGAGGCCGCCTGCCCGATCGCCCTGGCTGCTGCCTGGGCGGCAGGATTTTCAATGGCTTCATTGGCAGCTTCATGGCAACCCATAATGTACTTCTTTGCTTCGGGAAACTTCACCTCTTTTTTGAGCCATTTACGGGCGTATTCCAGCGCAAGCTCGGGTCGGTCATCCTGGGGGTATTGTTTTGTGTAAATGGGTAACAGATAAGCTTTAGCGTAGTCAGCCGCCCAGTTTACCAGTGTTTCTTTGCTTTGGGTTTCGATCAGGCGCATCAAGCCCTCGATCGGGGCAGCCTGCCAGTTACTCAACATTTTTCGGTACTTTTTCATAGGTTAATTATAGTGGGGAAAACAAAAACCACCAACAAAGGTGGTTGAGGCGGAGAGGGCGGGATTCGAACCCGCGATACCTCGCGGTATACTCGCTTTCCAAGCGAGCGCACTAGGCCAACTATGCGACCTCTCCGCGTGAGCGCCTATTATAACAGAGATTCTGCTGAAAATTGCAAGCTTTTTTCGGGTAGAATGGATGGCTAAAGTAGTTCTTTTTCAAAAAAATTGTGTAACCGGAGATTCATGACTAAAAATTATTTTCTCGACCCTAATAAGCTTCCCAAACAGAAACGGAACATCGTCTTACTCTACGCTGTCACTGGCATTGTTGCCCTCCTTATCATTTTTGTGATCCAGCGTTTGTCAGGAAACACTGATCCAGCCTGGCTGGCGATCGTGGCTATTCCCGTTCTGCTCGTGCTGGTGGCAGCACGCTCCATTCACCAGCGAACGGAATTGTGGGAGAACTACATTCTGACCCTGGAAGATGGTGTTTTTATCCAAAATCAGCCACACTACCCGGAGACCAGAATACCGCTGAGCTCCATCACCGGCACCGAAACGACCAAGGAAGGGTTGTATCTCAAATCGAAGCAGGGCACCCGCATTTTTGGCATCCCGGTCCAGCTCAGGGACGAGGAATATGCAGAACTGAGCCAGATAGTGGCTGATTACCTCGCGAAAAAGGATCTAAGGGCAGTGGTCATTGACGAAATTGAGATTGAATTAGATGATGCTCAGCCTGCGCCTGAGTCTGTTGATGGAGTTTCGGCAGTAATTTCGGAAGCAGAGGGGATCGACGAGGTACCAGGAGACGACCTGAAGGAATAAAACCGGCTTGCAATGACGGGGTGGAGAGATTGCTTCGCTTCGCTCGTAATGACGAAAAACCAACAATAAACGGCATGCAATGACGATATAAAAAGCCCGTCATCGCGAACTGTTTTGTGAAGCGATCTCTGTTTTAAAAAATACCGAAAGGCAGATTGCCACGCCGTTCTACCAAACGGCTCGCAATGACAAAAAAACGAAAGGCAGATTGCCACGCCGTGGGATAAAACGGCGTGCCTTACTTAAGTTTCTTCATCATCCGCCAGGCGGGTTCGTGGACGGCTTGCCACTGACCAAACTGATCCTGGTAACGCCAGCGACCTTCTTCCGGACCGACCACCCGGTAGCCGTGCTTCTCATACATCCGTCTTGCCAGTTCGTTGTCGCGTGCGACGTTGATTCGCAGAGTATCAAAACCTCGGTTGATCAGGTAGTTTTCGACAAAATCAAGGATGTGACCGCCAAGTCCATGGTTGCGGTAATCCGGTTTCAACCGGAAAGAAAACAAATAGGCACGGTGGATGCCATCCGCCAATTCTGACTGACTGGATAATAACGAAAGAAAAAACTGACCAACGATTTCTCCGCCTTCGTTCTCAGCCACCCAGATCAAGGTGTTCCCGCTGCGGCTATTTTGATAATGCTGCTTGTAAAGCCGCCGAAAATGAGCGAATTCCCCATCCCATTCCATGCCAGGCAGGTCAGCTTCCTGCGCTGGACGGATACGGACAAAGTCGCCATCGGGCATCTGGTAGGATGTCTCGGAGAGAGTTTTCGTGCTCATTCTGCCTTTAGCAATCGCTCCAACAGAGCAATTTCTTGCTCGTAACTATTGATTTTACCGTCCAGCCAGGCAGTGTGCAGTTCGGAGAGAATGGTTTCATAACGCGGCGAAGGAGGTAGTCCACGTGCTTTGAGATCTGCACCGGTTGTATAGGGTCTCACCCGGCGATAGGTATCCAGGTAATCGCGCAAGGGCTGCACGCGAGCCTGGTCTTCGTCTGAGAAAATCACGGTCTGGATCACCAGTTCCGGATAACCAGTGAGCATTTGGGTGATTTGGCTGGGCTTAATCTGTTGAATCGAGGGTAGGAGCTTTCTTAGTTGGGCTGTTTGTCGGATTCTGTCCATCAGTTTGGCGGTGAGGCGCAGGCGTTTGGAAATTTTCGTGATCGTCTGATCAGGATAAACCTCCAGCCACAATAGCCAAATGGAAGTTTGCAGGTCTGTCAAGTTCAGGCTGTTTTCTTCAACATGTTCGGCAATCAACTGGACGCGTTTTTGTTGATCTGGGCCCCACCCCAGTTCAGGATGGATGGCAGCCAGGATCCCCAGGTTTTGCAAGGTCTGCATGATCTCAAAAACCTTACCTTCCTGGAAAATCAGGTCCAGTTCGTGTTGGATGCGCGCGCCCGAAAGCTGGTCGATAAGGGGCAGGCTGGCTTTAAGAAGGCTCAGGGTACGCGTTTCGATCTCGAAATCAAAGCGTTCGGCAAAGCGGACTGCGCGTAGCATTCGCGTGGCATCATCCACAAAGGATAGGGCATGCAAGACCCGCACCTGCTTTTGCATCAGATCATCGTATCCACCCCAAAAATCGAAAATCTGCCCTAAATATTCACCGTCCAGCCGCAAAGCCAGGGTGTTAATAGTGAAATCCCGACGATGCAGGTCCATCTTGATGCTGCTGCGTTCCACTACGGGCAGGGCAGCCGGGTGATCGTAAAACTCGGTGCGCGCGCTGATGAGGTCCAGGTGTTCAGGCAGAGCCCATTGTCCAACGTTTTCAAGACTAAGCGCCGTTAGAATTTCTTCCCGGTTTTCGGAGAGGATCCACTTGGCGGTGCCAAAACGTTTGTGCACCACTGCCCGACCGCCAAAGGTTCTCACCAGGTGATCGGCAAATTCGATCGCGTCGCCTTCCAGGACGATATCAAAATCCTGGCTGGGTCGCTTCAGAAGTAAATCCCGTACAAATCCACCTACGATGTAAGCGGGCAACTTTAACAGGCTGGCTTGCTCCGCTACTGCCATCAGCAGAGTTTTACGCTCGGCGGTCAAAGCCTGGTCCAGAGCCTCAACCATTTCAGCCTGCGGCAGGGTGTTTCCATTGATATTGAGTGTACCGATCAGGTCGGTGCGCGTCACGATGCCAATTACATCACCCGATTCCGGGTCCACAACTGGAACCTGACCCCAGCCGGTGTTGCCCATGATCTCTTTCAAGCGTGTCAGAGAGTCATCCGGAAAGACCCGGATCTCCCCCGCTTCCATCAGGTCTTCAACTGACTTTTCCAGGTTATGCTGCAGAGCCCGGTCCACATTCCGGCGAGTGAGCAACCCAATGATCTTTTTATCTTTGACAACCGGATAGCCCTCGAAGCCGTAACGGTTCATCAACTGGGCAGCTTCGTTGGCAGTCATACTCGGTTTGAGCACCAAAGGATCACGCGACATAATCTGGTGCACTTTGACTTCAGGGGTAACCACGACTGGTAGAAAATGTTGTAATTCTTCCAAAATCTGCTGCATCAGCAGACGGGTGTTCTCTGAGGTAGGCTTATCTTCAGGGCGGATCAGGGCAGAGGAAGCTCGTTTGTGCCCACCACCTTTAAAATATCGAGCAAGGCGACCGACATCCAGGCTATCGGTGGTCGAGCGTGCCACCAATCGCACCCCTTGCTTGGTAGAAACTACCAGGATCAGCCCGTCCGGGTCGAGAAAGTCGCGCAATTTATGCGCTACCGATGAGATCTCATCGTTCAAATCAAAGGCTTCAGCACTGGCAATTAAGATGGTTTGCCCCTCCACCACAAGGGTGCTCAGGCTGGTAAGCAAGCGATCATAGAGCTGCTGCTGGATGTTTGTAAGCGGCGGGTTGAGGTAGCGAGAGACAATGTTCAGGTCAGCCCCTTGTTCCAACAAAAACGCGACTGCCCTGGCATCCCTGGGCGACGTGTTGCTGTAGCCAAGCGAACCGGTATCTTCGTAAATACCAAGCAGAAGCATGGTCGCTTCCAGGTTGCCCAGTTCAAGGTTGGCTGACTGGATTTTCTCGACCAATAGTGTCGAACATGCCCCGCTGCTTTCCAGGATCATCTCCCAATCAGGGTGAGATTGTTTCTTGCGGGGGTGGTGGTCGACGACGCACACCTTGGTGTTGTTAGATATTCCACGTAATGTAACCAGTGACTGTGTATCCACCAGGTAGACTTGTTGGATTGGCTGGTTTGGCAGGTCAGTGATGGTCGAAAAACCGAGCTCCTGGCCATACTTATCCAAAAACTCACGACCGTTCCGGTTGATTTGACGGGGAAGAAGCGCATACGCTTCAGGAACGAGCAAATGAGCCCCCAGCATGGATGCCAGGGCGTCAAAATCCGCTTGCTCGTGGGTCATGATCAGTTGCATTTGCTCATCCCTTCAGACTCATGGTTTCAATTATCGTACCAGTAAGCCTGGTTATCGGGGTTATAGGCATTATAAATGGATTGGGAAAGCCTGGCGAAAAGTCTGTTGGCTGGATCGTAGAGAAATTGTTGCTGGGTGTGGGCGAAAATAACCAAAACGTAATCGCCACCGGGGGTGAATACCACGGCACTATCACTCATGGTATGGATCAAACCGTCGATTTCGTTCGTCCAGCCGTGCTTGTGAGCGATGGTGGCAACTGGGGGCAGACCAGCTTCCAGCAGAGCCAGGATCTTGTTGCCCTTCAGATAGTCCAGCATCATTGTACACTCGCTGGCGGTCACTTGCCCGCTAAAAAGTTGCTGCTCATCCCCAGAGGCACACCGATAAATCCTTGCCAGCATGTCGCCGGCTTCGCTGGGAACGGTCTGATTGTAGAAATCCGGGTCCAGGTAGATATCCCTGCGAGCGTTTGCCGGGGTGGTGATTTGTTCCAGCAGGGGCGAACCTGGCTCAAAATAACCAGCCAGGAAGGTGTTTTGATAACCCAATTCCCGCAAATCGGCTGTCACCATCAAAGGACCGTCGTTGTTGTCCATGTAAGCTTTCATCAACCCATCCGCTGGTGGGTTGAGCGATTCGGCGATCATTTGCTGCATCCAGTTCAGGGCTTGATTAGGATAAGGTTCTTCAATTCTCTTCATGGTCGAGACCATGATCGGTATCTTAATCGTGCTGGCAGCAGAATAAGCCACATCCACCGGCACATCCTGGTTGTCCCGGAGTGCAAAATGCATGATCTGCCCGTTCTGCAAATCCTGCAGGTAGACTTCAGCCAGACCGTCGAACTTTTCCAGGAGGATGGTTTGTCTCAGCATAGTTTCAAGGTTTTGCCAGGCTAAAGGAAGAGCAGCTTTCTCGTCGATCGCAACCTCAACTATCCTTTGCCCAGGGGAAAGCAGCGCGCTTTTCACCTGTTCAAGCGTTTGGGCCATGGAAGAGACCTGGTAGCCCGGCTGCCCAGGGGAGAAATTGGTTGTGTAGAGAACCGGTGCAGGGGCAGTGGGGGGTTGATCGTAACGCAGGCTGAAAACCTGTCCCAGGAACTGGTTCAGTTTACTTTCGTCAAGCGTAAAAACCGGTTGCAAATCCTGGGCGGTTGCCTCGAATTCTTTACCCCATAGTGTGTTCCAAAAACCCTGGTTGGATTGCTGATCCTTCAATTGAGCTAAAGTCGCCTCTGGGTCGAGATCAAAGCCGAGTTCCTCCGGTACAAATTGCATGCGTGCCTGGTTATAGCGCAATTCAACCGCGAGAGAAAAGGCTGAATTGATGCGTTCCTGGGCTTCCTCTGGGCTCAAACCACCGAGCGGGATGCCGCTCAGACTAGTGGAGGAGCGGATAATTTCGGGTTGGGCTTTGAAATCAGACCAGGCTTTGAGTGTGATGATCAGGCTCGCGAGCAGACAACCCAGCCCGAGGCTCAGCACGAACCAGCGGCTGTTGCCTTTCTTTCGTCTTCTGCTCTTGTATCTTTTCATCGAAACGATTTTACCATCTCCTTTGTAGCTGATAGCTGATAGCTGATAGCTGAAAGGTAATAGGTGATAGGTGAGCGTGCCGGTCCAACCACCGAACACGGGCTTTGACCGAAGGTCTCCCATACGAACGCACCACCCGTGTTAAACTCATATATAATTAGGGTTGGCACTGGCAACCCTAAAAGGAGATGCATTATGGATAAAAAAGCGAGCAAGAGCGGTGGAATGACGCTGATGGGCGTCCTCCTTGCCCTGGGACTTGCCAAAACTGGCTGGATCCTGTACAGCAAACGTTATATCGACCACCATGCCAAACTGAATCTCATCCTGGATGCCGAACATCACACCTACCAATCTCCAACTGCAGGTGCAATTAACTTTTTCGTCCATGGTCAGGGAAAACAAACCCCACTCCTATTGATCCACGGCTTACATCCTTTCGCCGGTCTTCACGATGTTCTGCCTATTTTCGAAGCCTTCCGAACCTCCCGTCCGATTTATGCCATCGATTTGCCTGGATTCGGTGGATCAGAAAAAACTGACCGACCTTACCGACCCGCCATGTTCCAGGAAGCCATCTCCGATTTCATCAAAAATCAAATCGGTCAACCTTGCCATGTCCTCACGCTTGGCAATGCCAGTATGTTTGCTTCCATGGCTGCTGTGGCTGAGCCCGAATGGATCCGCACATTGGTCATGATCAACCCCAAGGGTTTTGAGATGCCCCATCCAACTACCCTCAAAGCCCAGGATTACCGCGATAGAGCGATGGACCTGTTCCTTTCTTACTTAAAAATCCCCTTATGGAGCCTGCCCATTTACGATTTCCTGGCTAGCAGGGCAAAAATCGCCTCTTTTTATCACAAGCGCTTTTCCTATTCTGCCCCGGGCGACCTGATCGAGCTGGCTTATACCTCCGCCCACCAGACAGGCGCACATTTTGCACCAATCGTGCTGTTAAGCGGTAAGTTGAACGTGCCTGAGGTGCGTGAGAAGTATTACGAGAAGCTCACCCAGCCGGTTTACGTGGTTTATGACAATGAACCCGGTGCAAATTTTGACATGTTACCTCAACTGGTGCACGAAAAGGCTAATTGGTTGACATTCCGCAGCCGCAACACGAAGGGCTTGCCCCATTTTGAACGCACTGGTGAGCTCTTTAGACAATTCGACATGTTCTGGAAAAAACACGACAAGTAGAATGATTAATTATGGACGAACAGCGAGCTAAACCAAAAATCCATCCCCTCAGCTTTGTCGGAGCCTTAGTTTTTGCTCTTGCGCTGGTTGGGGTAGCGTACCTGGTCTTCCGCTCCCAAGCTGAGAAAGCACAACCGGCGCAAACCACGCCGCAATACCTGGTCACCCTCCTGCCAGCCCCTACCGAAACCCCTACGCTTCAACCTACTACTATTTTGCCAACACCAACCCTCTCAGACGTCTCCATTTTGCCTCCTGACGTGATTGCTGTCAGCCGCTACGTCAAAGTAATCGGTACCCAAGGGCTGGGTTTGCGCATGCGTGCTGAAGCCGGTACTTCTAGTGAGGTCAATTTCCTGGCGACGGACAATGAAGCATTCAAAGTCATCGATGGTCCCATTGCCAAAGATGGTTACACCTGGTGGCTCTGTGAAGCCCTGCTCGACAAGACCCGTTCGGGTTGGGCAGCCGAGAATTATTTACAGGTGCTGGATCTCAGCACCCCTCAACCCTAATCATTCAACCATGGTGGTAGCGTATTGAACCTGTTCAACCGTAACAACAAAAAGCACTCTTCGAAGCAAAAACCGGCGGAGTTTGAAGCTGAAACTCCCATTAACCTCCAGGCAGCCCTGGCTCAATCGGTCGGGATTGCCCGCGATCACATGGAAGACGCTGCCTCCTCCTTTATTTTTCAACAAGGATATTGTCACCAAACCAGTCGGATTGGTTTGTTTGTTGTCGCCGACGGTATGGGCGGTCACCTGAACGGTGAACTTGCCAGCTCTCTTGCCATCGAGAGCGTGAACGCGCACCTCTTGCCCAAACTGCAGGAACAATTTGCCACATCACCCTCGCCGGAACAAATTGAGCCCTTGCTGGCAGAAGCCTTTGAACTTGCTCAGCAATCCGTTTTGGATAAGGTTAATGGTGGGGGCAGCACCCTTACAGCAGCGTTGCTTATCGAAAAGACGCTCTATTACGCCCACGTTGGCGATTCCCGCCTCTACCAGGTTGGCTATGATGGCAAAGTGCAAATTCTGACCCGCGATCATTCGCTGGTGCAGCGTTTGGTTGACCTCGGTCAAATCAGCCAGACTGAATCCGAGACCCATCCTCAGAGAAATGTACTCTACCGTGCGCTTGGACAAACCGATGGTTTTAAAGTCGACCAGGGTTACCAGGTTCTGACATCGCCTGGTTATCTCATGCTTTGTTCGGATGGTTTGTGGGGTGTTTTGGACGAAAAGGTGATCATTCGCGAAATTTGTTCCGACGTACCTCTTGCTCAGCGTGCAAACCGCTTGTGCGAGCTGGCGAACCAGGCTGGTGGTCCGGATAATATCAGTGTCATCCTCGTGGAAATTTCTTAGGAGAGTTTATGGAAAACAGGAAACGAATTTTGGTTGTTGATGATGAAAAAGGGCTGGTTAGAATTATCCGTCTGAACCTGGAACAGGATGGCTTTGATGTGGTTGAAGCCTACAATGGCTCGCAGGCGATGGAGAAATTACGCACCACGCTGCCTGACCTGGTTTTGCTGGATGTGATGATGCCGGATACGGATGGCTTCACTGTTCTGAAGATGATCCGGCAAATTGGCAACATTCCCGTCATCATGCTAACCGCCAAAGGTGAAGAAGACGACAAAATAAAGGGGTTGGAGCTTGGCGCGGATGATTACGTCACCAAACCCTTCAGCCCGCGTGAACTTACCAGCCGGATCCGGGCTGTTTTGCGACGTGGTGATTTTAGTCGCGATGAAGAATCGGGCAAGATTATCGTCGATGACCGCCTTACCATCGATTTTGACCGCCACGAGGTCTGGGTTGAAGGTGAATTAGTCCAGCTGCGTCCAACCGAATACCGTTTACTTTACCACCTGGTGCAAAATGCGGGTTGGGTTCTGACCCATGACCAGATTCTCAACAAGGTTTGGGGTTATGAATATGAAAATGAACCTCATTATGTGCGCTTGTATATCAATTATTTACGGAAAAAACTGGAACTCGACCCCGCCGATCCGCAGTATATTTTGACAGAGCGGGGAGTAGGCTACCGCTTTGTAGATTACAAACGGGACAAATAGGAAGCGAAGAATCTACCGGATCCGAGAAAGTAACCCGGACCAAGAAATGATTGTTTTTCTTGGAAAAACTACCGTATAATTAAAGCCTATCAGCTATCAGCTATCAGCTATCAGCTATCAGCTATCAGCTATCAGCTATCAGCTATCAGTCACCATCAATCACCTTTTCCACCTGGAGGTTTGTATGGCAAAAAAGAAATCCAAGTCCGAAACAAAACAAAAAAAAGAGAAATCTGACCCTGTCGACGTGCCGGAAAATCCGGCCGAAAACCCAGAAGTTGATTCTGATATCCGACCACAGAAACTGAAGAAGCTTTCCGACGAAGTTTACGAACGGGAGTTGAAAAAGCTTCAAATCGAGTTGGTCAAACTGCAATACTGGGTCAAAGAAAAGGGATTAAAAGTGGTGGTCATTTTTGAGGGTCGTGATGCCGCTGGTAAGGGCGGAACCATCAAACGCATCACTGAGACGCTCAATCCCCGCATTGTGCGGGTGGTCGCTTTACCCGTTGCTACGGAAAAAGAAAAGACTCAATGGTATTTCCAACGCTACGTTGCCCAACTTCCGGCTGCCGGTGAGATGGTCTTGTTGGATCGCTCCTGGTACAACCGCGCCGGAGTCGAACGCGTGATGGGCTTTTGCACTCCCGAACAAGTGGAAGAATTCTTCCGCTCTGTGCCCGAATTTGAGAAAATGCTTATACGATCTGGCATCATCCTGATCAAGTATTGGTTCTCGGTCAGCAACGAAGAGCAGGAGCAGCGCTTCCAGGCTCGCATGGATGACATCACCCGCCGATGGAAACTCAGCCCGATGGACCTTGAATCCCGTAAACGCTGGGTGGAGTATTCGCGTGCCAAAGATGATATGTTCCGCTACACAGATACGAAGCTGAGTCCCTGGTACGTGGTGGAAGCAGATGACAAGAAACGGGCACGCCTGAACTGCATCAACCACCTGCTGAGCAAGATCCCCTATGAGGATCTGACCCCCCAGGTTTTGGAGCTGCCGCCCCGCCAGGTGGACAATAGCTATGTCCGCCCACCCTTTGGTGACCAGACCTTCGTGCCGCCTTACGAGATTCCGGAGGAGTAATTATACGAAGGGGACAAACAGTTAAGAAATGTAGGGCGAGATTGAAAGCATCCGGTTTATTGAGAATATTGAGTCGTATGTGCTTTCAATCCGCCTTTTGCAGACAATTTGATTGAGTAGCCATTTATAGTGACTCTTTTTCTCGAGAGATTTTTAAATATTTCCTTGTTGAATCCTGAATAATTCACAGGCATTTTTCGTCGTCTGATTGCCAATATCTTCAACTGCCAACCCCCGTAATTCTGCGATTTTTTGGGCGATGTGGGGAATGAAGGCTGGTTCGTTTCTCTGTCCACGATGTGCCTGGGGTGGCATGAAGGGGCAATCGGTCTCGAGCAGTATCTTCTCCAATGGCAGAAGAGTAACTAATTCTTGTTTTTCTGAAGCATTTTTATAAGTCACTGGTCCGCCAACCCCGAAACAAAAACCGCACTCCAGCAAAGGTTCAACATAGGATAAATCGGCACTGAAGGCGTGCATCACACCGGGGTTTAGTTTGAGCCGGGAACTTGCTGGCAGGTTGTTGTGCCAGCGGACCAACAAAGGTACCAATTCGTGAGCTGAGGAACGCTCGTGAATCACAATCGGCAGGGCCAGGCGCTGTGCCAGATTGAGCTGGACCTCAAGCGCGTTTATCTGTTGCTGTGGGGTGGCATAGTCGCGGTAGTAGTCAAGCCCAATCTCGCCAATAGCGACCACTTCCTTGTTAACAGCCAATCGTTCAATCTCGCTAAAAGTGGTTTCGTCTGAATCTTGTGAATAATTGGGGTGGACGCCCACCGTGGAAAAGACGAAACCGGGGTACTGCCTGGCAAGCGCCAGCGACTTGAGGCTGCTTTCCAGGTCAATGGCGATATTGATGATAAATTGCAGACCATTTGCCCTGGCACGCTCGATCACTGCTTCGCGGTCGGCGTCGAAGGTGTCGAAATCCAAATGGGCATGGGTATCGCAAAAAAGAGCCATGCCTCTATTCTACCAAAGCCCTCAACTCGTTACCGCTGCAAATTGTGATATCATTGGGTAGCCTTGGTTATCGGATACCAAAAACGAGTCCAAGGTATTATTAATACTGAAAAACTTCCTGTGAAGACAGGCATTCGAGGCAAATGAATATATCTTCCTACTTGTTTGGTTTCATCCTGGCAACACTTTTGGGGGCACTGTTTCACCTTTGGCGCGATGGCGGCATTTTCCGACTGATGCTCTATTTGGCACTTTCATGGATCGGTTTTCTCATCGGTCACTTGGCTTCCGGCACGCTTGGCTTTAACTTTATGAGCGTTGGTCCGGTCAATCTTGCCGGTGGGATCATTGGCAGTATCACCTTTTTGTTCCTGGGGCATTGGTTTACTCAGGTTCAACCTGAGTTGGTTACCCGGAACGAGCAATGACCTCTGACCCAACTGAACCGGTCAACCTGGTAAAAGAAGGTGACCTGGTTCAACTCCACGGTACAACCCACAAAAATCACCTCCTGGTTCTCAAAGCCGGCGAGGTCTTTATGACTCACCGCGGTGTGATCAAGCATGATGACATCATCGGGCAGCCCTGGGGTGTGCGTCTCGAATCACACAGCGGTCATCCTTTTTTTGTGCTTCAACCGGGCATCACAGATCTCGTACAAGCCATCAAGCGTACTACTCAGATCATGTATCCGAAAGACATCGGTTACATCGTCTTAAGACTGGGCGTTGGTCCGGGGAAACGCGTGTTGGAATGCGGCGGTGGTTCGGGAGGTTTGACAACAGTGCTTGCATTTCTAACTGGAGATACAGGCAGGGTCTATTCCTACGAGCGCAACCCGGAAGTCCAGCAACTGGCGCGCAAGAACCTGCGTCTGTTCGGGCTCGACCAGCGTGTTGACTTTAAACTGGGTAATGCCGATCAGGGCTTTGAGGAACGCTTCCTTGATGCTATCTTTCTCGATTTACCGAACCCCTATGACTACCTCGAGCAAGTCAGCGCAAGCCTGAAAGGCGGCGGTCAGTTTGCCACGCTGCTACCCACCATGAACCAGGTTGAGCTTACTCTGCGCGCGCTTTCTCACAGCAATTTTGCTTTTATTGACGTCTGCGAAATCCTTCTGCGGCATTATAAGTCGGATTGGGGTCGCCTTAGACCCGTCGACAGAATGGTGGCACATACTGGCTACCTGATCTTTGCTCGTTCCATCCAGGCAAGGTTGGAAGACCTGGAGAGCGAAGCAGGGGAGATGGAAGCCGATGATTGACCTGCCTCCCGATTTGCCAGCACGCCTGGCAGAACAGGAAAAAAGTGGTATTCGTTGGGAAGGGCTTGCACAGTCTGAGATAGACAGCCGTCTGATTCCAGCAGCAGTGCTCGTACCCCTTATCCGGCTGCAGGATCAATGGCACCTGGTTTACACCCTGCGTTCCGTTCGTCTGCATGACCACAGTGGTCAGGTTTCTTTCCCGGGTGGTTCTTGGGAGCCCGGCGATGCCAGTCTGATCGAAACCGCTTTGCGGGAATCCAAAGAAGAAATTGGTCTGGATCCAGGTGCAGTTCGCGTTTTGGGGTGTATGGCTCAAATAGCGATGATCACCCGCTTTATGGTCACTCCTGTAGTTGGGATCGTCAATTGGCCGACACCACTGACAGTGAACCCCGATGAAGTTGACCGCGTGTTTTCCATTCCGTTGGATTGGCTCGCCGACCCGGCTAACCGGGAATATCGCGTCCATACCCATGGCGGTAAAGATTTTGATGTACTCTATTTCAAACAATATGATGGGGAAACCGTCTGGGGCGCCACCGCTGGCATGACCCGCGACTTCTTGCGGATGCTACATTAATTTTTAAAACCTATAAATTTCCTGTCGTTCACCTTCTTCCGTTTTTATCACTCTCTCCTGACCATGATCGCGTTGTGAAGTCAGGTCTCCAAGGGTTTTGATCAGTCTGCCCACATGCGTCTGCGGTGCTAGGGTGCTTCTTAAGACTTTCACGAACAAGTAGAAGGGACAAACAAAAAGACCTGTCCAATGGACAGGTCTTTTCGATCATAATCTGGCGGGGAAAGGAGATTAATCTTCTTCTTCTTCTTCTTCCTTCTTGCCTTTTTCCAACACCTCGGGCGTGACTTCGCCTTCCAGGACTTTGGTCTCTTCTTCTTCTTCTTCAGCAACGTAACCAACAGAAACGATAACCTCATCAGCAGGAGTCAGAACAGTGATTTTGTCACCCAGGTTAAGATCACCAACGGCGATGCTGTCGTCTACAGTGGCGATGCCGCTGAGATCAACTTCGATTCTTTCAAGCATGTCATTAGGCAGTGCTTCGATTTCGAGCTCATTCAAAACTTGATTGATCAGGGAACCAGGAACTTCATCCAGAACAGGAGCTTCGCCGATCAGTTCGATGGCAACGCTGGCGCGCAGCATTTCGGTCATTGAGATGGCCAAAAAGTCCAGGTGCAGTAGTGCGCCAGTGACCACATCATTGGAACGATCTCGAACGATCACTTTGGTCTGCTTTCCGTCAAGATCAAGCGTGATCAAGGTAGAGGGAGTGATTTTCTTCATGAGAAGGGTGGTGGCATGGGTTTCCATTTGAACCGGGTAGGAATCAACCTTGTGGCCATAAACCACACCGGGTGTGATGCCCATGCGGCGCAATTGTTTGACCTGTTTGCCGGTCACTTCGCGCTTTTCAACTTTAATAACAATATCTTCGTGCTTTGTAGTCATTTTATCCTCCGGGCGCCTCTCACCTTGTTTCAGGTTACCCTCGCCCATAAATTTACCAGATGGTTATCTGGCGACTGATAATAATACTCGTTGAGGAAGATTTCGTCAACATTTTAACCTAACCTATTACCTATTTACGACAATGATCCTCAGTAGAATATAATTTAGCGAACGGAGGCAACTATGTGCGGAAGATTTACCATGTCGATTGATTCAGAAGATCTGCGTACGCAGCTGGCATTGGGTCAGATGCCGTTGGATTGGGAAAAGCGCTACAACATTGCCCCTTCCCAGGATGTTCCCACCGTGCCCTTCCCGGAAAGCCGCGATGTGGTCTGGATGAAGTGGGGCTTGGTGCCGTTTTGGGCAAAAGATCCTTCCATAGGCTACAAGATGATCAATGCCCGGGCTGAGACCGTGGCAGAGAAACCTTCCTATCGCAGTTCGTTTCGGAATAAGCGCTGCCTGATTTTGGCAGATGGTTTCTACGAATGGCGCAAAGATGGCAAGCTTTCCATCCCCTATTATTTCCAATTGGAGGGTGGCGAACCTTTTGCCTTTGCTGGTCTTTGGGACGATTGGGAAAACAAAAGTGTTTCCTCCCTGCCAGGTCTGCCTGGGCTGACCACCTGCACCTTGATCACGACTGATGCGAACGAAGATGTCAAACCAGTCCACCCCCGTATGCCGGTGATCTTAAGAAAAGAAATAATGTGGGATTGGTTGGAAGAAAGCGACCCGCGCTTCTTGATGAGCTTGCTCAAACCGCTCCCGGATGGCAGCCTGACCGCTCACCAGGTTAGTCGGGATGTTAACACACCCCAAAGCCAGGGAGAATACCTGATTGAGCCGGTTGAAGGACGGTTGTTTTCATAACCACGAATTTGCTATTCCATTGTAGGGCGGAATGAGGTGGGTAAGATTCACCTGGTACTATGAGCCCTGATCCCACCTCACTCCGCCATCTGAGGAGTTCGCATGATCTTAATGCTCACTCTGACAAAATAACCCTCACCCCCGCTTCGCGGACCCTCCCCCTGAAATGGGGAGGGCTTAAGGGAAACACAACCTGACATGCTGTTTCTATCACCTATCACCTATCACCTATCAGCTCCCTGTTCCCTGCCCACTGTTCCCTGCCCACTGTTCCCTGTTCCCTGCGCTTAAATGTAATGTAAAATTAGCCTACCAATAAAGTGCTGAGGAAGCGGTAACTGTATGAAATTCACAAAACGTGCTATTGTAGCATTTATCTTACTATCTCTCATCCTGGCTGCTTGCCAGCCGGCTGTTCAAACCACTCAACCAACTGCCACTGCCCAGAAGACTGAAGCGATCGAACCGGTGCCGACTGAGACAGTCGAAGCACCTGCTGTTGAAGACCCCTTGGGTTGGTGGAATGATGTTGTTTTCTACGAAATTTTTGTGCGATCCTTTAAAGACAGCGATGGTGACGGCATCGGGGACTTTCAGGGCATCATCTCCCAGCTCGATTATCTCAACGATGGCGACCCTGAAACCAGCAATGATCTCGGTATCGGTGGGATCTGGCTGATGCCAATCATGCCCTCGCCCTCATATCATGGCTACGATGTCACTAATTACCAGGCAGTCAACCCGGATTATGGCTCTCTGGCCGATTTCAAACAACTGCTTGAAGAGTGCCATCAACGAGGCATTCGTGTAGTGATCGATTTTGTCGTCAACCATACCTCCAGCGAGCACCCCTGGTTCCTCTCTTCACAAGACCCCGCCAGCGGCTTCCGCAACTGGTATGTCTGGGAAGACTCGAACCCCGGCAGACCCGGTCCCTGGGGGCAAAACGCCTGGTATTATGCTGATGGTTCCTATTATTACGCTGTCTTTTGGAGCGAAATGCCCGATTTGAACTATAACGAACCAATGGTTACCAGAGCAATTTACAATGCTTCTGAATTTTGGCTGGAACTCGGTGTGGACGGCTTCCGAGTAGACGCTGCCCGCTATCTTTTTGAAGAAGGTGTCAGCCAGCAAGACACCAAGAGCAGCATCACCTGGTTCCAGGATTGGCGCAACTTTTACACCCCCATCAACCCCGATACATACACTGTCGGCGAGGTATGGACGGACACGCAAATCATCGCCAAGTACGATGAGCCCACCCGCGGCATGCAGGAATATTTTATGTTCGACCTGGCAGCCGATATCCTGGGCGGCATTTATTCTCCAGATCCTTCCCGCATTATGAAAAGCTACCTGGATACGCTTGAATACTTCCCGGATCAGCAGTTTGCCACCTTTCTGACCAACCACGACCAACAGCGCGTCGCTTCCTACTTTGGCGAGCGTCTGCAGCCTCAAAAACTGGCTGCCTTTGTTTATCTGACCGGTCCCGGAACGCCTTACCTCTATTATGGTGAAGAAATCGGTATGATCGGCGGAAAACCGGACGAACTGATCCGCAAACCGATGCAATGGTCAGCCAAAGCTAACGGCGGCTTCAGTGATTCAAAGCCCTGGCAGGAACTGGCAAAAGGTTGGGAAGAAACCAACGTAGAAACCGAGAGCGCGGACCCCGAGTCACTACTCAACTGGTACAAAGACCTCATCAACACCCGCAACCAACTCCCCGCCCTGCAAAAGGGAAACTATTTGCCCTTCAGCTCTTCTTGCCGCCGACTTTATACGGTTGCACGAATCTATGAAGACCAGGTTGTGCTGGTGATGGCTAACCTGGGTGTGCAAACCATGGAAAATTGCACCATTTCGATTGAAGAAAGTCCGTTGGCAGGCACCTGGCAGGTTGAAAGCGTTTGGGGCGAGTCGCCTTTTAGCGAGATCACTTTCGCAGACAACGGCTCTTTATCCGAATTCCTGGTCGCTCCTCTTCTTGAAGGCGGACAAACTCTGATCATTACCCTGGGCAAGTAAAAGCCCGGCATTATCTATTGAAAAAAGGAGAAAAATGAAAACCATTACGAAAATATTGAGTTTCCTCTTACTACTTTCGGTTCTGGCTGGCTGCGGCGCTCCCGCTTCAACCCCTGTCCCCACAGAGGTGCCTGTTGTAGAAGAAACGCAGGTGCAGGAGACAGTTGAACCTGTTGAAGAACTTCCTCTTTACGTCAACCTGACCTGGCATCAACACCAACCGCTCTATTATAAAGACGAAAACGGTGTCTACACCCGACCCTGGGTGCGGGTGCATGCCACCAAGGATTACCTGGATATGGCAGAGTTGGTCGCTCAACACCCCGGCATGACCGCCTCCTTCAACCTGACCCCGTCTTTGATCCGCCAGCTGGATGATTATGTCAACAATGGTGCCAAAGACCTCTACTGGACGCTGGCAGAAGTCCCGGCAGCTGAGCTGACCGTGGAGCAAAAAACCTTCATTCTCACGCGCTTCTTTGATGCCAATTGGGACCACATCATTGCAATCCATCCACGCTACCAGGAATTGCTTGACCTGCGCAACGGTACGGACGCAGATGCTATCACAGCTGCGGTAGAGGCCTTCACTGAGCAAGATTTTCGAGACCTGCAAATTTGGTTCAATCTTGCCTGGGTCGACCCCGATTACCTTGCCCAGGAGCCTTTCAAAGCCCTGGTAGACAAAGGTCGCGATTTCAGCGAGGAAGACAAAGTCGTTTTGTTTGATGGCATTAAAGCCCTGATTGCCAAGGTAATACCTACCCACAAAGACTTGCAGGATCAGGGCATCATCGAAGTCACCACCACTCCCTATGCCCACCCCATCTTGCCGCTGATTTATGACAACAACCTGGCTCTGGTTGGTAACCCCAAGGCGATCATGCCCCAGGAAGACTTCAGCTATCCGGATGACGCTGTGTACCATTTGCAAAAGAGTGTAGAGATGTACGAAGAACACTTCGGAAGGTCTGTACGCGGACTGTGGCCGGGCGAGGGCTCGGTTGCCGAACAAATCGTACCGTTAGTGAGCGAGGCTGGTTACCAGTGGATGCAAACCGGTGAGCCGGTCCTGGTTGCCTCCCTTGGCATGCAAGGTGATCGTTTTGCCCGTGACGGCTCAGACACTGTCACCGATCCTGATACGCTCTATCGTCCCTATTATGTCCAGGGCGAGACGGGTGAAAAAGTGGCAGTCTTCTTCCGTGACTGGGTCATTTCCGATAAAGTCGGTTTCACGTACTCCGGCATGAGCGGTGAAGATGCTGCCCAGGATATGGTCAACCGTCTCGAAAACATTCGCGCCAGCCTGGAAGGCGTTGACGGTCCACACATTGTGACAATTGTTGTGGATGGCGAAAACGCCTGGGAAAACTACGACAACGATGGCAAGGAATTCTTCCACGCCCTTTACACCAAGCTGGCTACCAGCGAGACCTTGAAAACCATCACACCCTCAGCGTATCTTGAGCTCTATCCAGAGCAGCGCGAACTGCCGGAACTCTTCCCGGGTGCCTGGTTTAGCGCCAATTATGACACCTGGGTCGGCGAACAGGAAGAAGCCGAAGGTTGGGACCTGCTGGCAAAGGTGCGTTCTGACCTGAAGCAATATGAAGATGGCACCCTCACCGCCACCCCCGCAGCCCTGGCTGAAGCACAGGATTTTATGTACCTGGCTGAAGGCTCGGACTGGTTCTGGTGGTATGGTACCGACCAGGATTCTGGACAGGATAGCTACTTTGACGAAGGTTACCGCGCCCTCTTGAAAGGCGTATACACTTCGCTGGGCGTCGATTACCCCGCCTTTCTTGACATTCCCATCATCCAACCACAAGCGCTCAAACCGACAACCGCTGTAAGTGGGCAAACCACTGCCATAATCGACGGAACTCTTGGAGAAGAAGAGTGGGCAACCGCTGCTGTTTACGAGGGCAACGAAGGAGATCAGATGCAGGCGTTTGCTTATGGAATGGACCAGGAGAATCTTTATCTTCGTTTTGATCTTGCCCAGCCGCTTGGAGATTCCAGGAGAGTGATCATATATCTAAATGCTCCCGGTGATAGCAATAAATTGATGGTCGGATTAGACGGTGAAATCGGTATAGTTGCTCCTGCCACCCGTGTCATCGAGTTCATGACTGGAAATAATCCCATTACACTCTACAAGTCCGATGGTGAAGCCTGGGTACCGGAACTACCTTTGGATGGTGAATTAGCTGTTGATGGAGAGACCATTGAACTGTCATTGCCAAAGTCGGTTTTGGGCGAAGTCGGTGCTGGTAGCGTGGTTCCAGTTCAGATCCAATTGACGGGAACTGACCCATTCTTCTTCGACAAAACCGCTCCGCTTGGTATCCAGTATTTCAGTTTTGAACCGCTCACTTCGCTCTTGCGGATGGAAGACCCTGAAGGGGATGACTTTGGACCCGGCACTTACACCTACCCGACCGATGGTGTCTTCAAAGCCGGCGATTTTGACCTGACCTTCTTTGAACTATCCAGCGATGGTGCCAATCTGTACTTCACTTTTGGCGTCAAATCAGAGATCACCAATGGCTGGGGCTCACCTTCGGGCTTTTCGGTTCAGACTATTGATGTTTATTTGGATAAAGACCCGGGTGCCGCAACCGGTGCCCGTATGCTCTTGCCTGGTCGCAACGCTGCCCTGGCTGCTGAAAACGGCTGGGATATTGCTTTGTGGCTTGAAGGCTGGACCCCTCAGGTGGTAGTTTTGGATGCCGATGGCCTGCCAGTCAACTACACCGAAGCCACCAGCGCTATGAAAGTTTACGTCGACAACAGCCAAAATGCCATTGTCGCCAGCGTTCCGGTGGAATTCTTCGGCGAAGGCGAACCAGAAACCTGGGCATTCGCTATCGCCATGCTTGGCCAAGAAGGCTATCCTGCTGATGGTGTCTGGCGTGTGCGCGATGTCAACCAGAAAGCTGAGGGCTATCGCTTTGGTGGTGCTCCGTTAGATAACAACCATACGCGCATTATTGACCTGCTCATACCGGAAGGGGCTGACACTGATCAGCAAACAGCTTTGAGCACCTATGCCTCCTCGGCTTCACCTGTAGATGGCAAAGGTCCGGATGATTTTGCCATTGTACCTGTGATCCTGGTAGAAAGGACAAACTAAGAACATCATGACAGAAGATTTTTACCTGACCACAACCCCACGACCGAACGTTGAGCTGACGCTCAATGACGGACGCATTATCACTGGAAGGCGAGGGGCAAGATTGGAAGAATTTGTCAAAACTGTCCAGGAGGATCACCAACCCCTGATCGTCGGTGTGATCCTCGACGGTTCCCTACGCGAGCTGACCTTTCCCCTGCAGCATGACGGTGTTGCCAGTTTGATTACGATGGCTGATGCAGACGGTGCCCGAATTTACCGCCGCTCACTCGTCTTTCTTCTGGAAGTCGCCTTCAAACACTGTTACCCGGAAGGTCTGCTGACCATTGATCACTCTGTTTCTTCGGGCGGTTTTCATTGCCAGATTAACAACCTGAACAGTTTTGGTCAGGCTGAAGTGGACGACCTACAAGCTCACATGCAACAACTGGTAGACGACGATATTCCTTTTGTGCGCGAGACCGTACCTCTGCAGGAAGCAGTTGATTATTTCTCTGCTGCAGGCGAAACCGACAAGGTCAGCTTACTCAAGTATCGTCAGCGACCTGACCTGGTGCTCTATCGTGCCGATAGCGTGCGCGATTATCATCATGGTTACATGGTGCCTTCTTCTGGTTACCTGAAATGGTTCGAACTGGAGTTGGTTGATGGAGGCTTTGTACTACGTTTTCCTCGCCGCCATACTCCAAGCGAAATTGAACCTTTGGGAGATTTCCCCACTCTACTAAAAACCTTTAAAGAATATGGTGATTGGTTGAATAAATTGGGAATCCCATCGGTGGGTGCTCTGAACGACGCTATTGAAACCGGGCATATTGACGAAGTTATCCTGGTTTCTGAAGCCCTGCACGAGATGCAGATTTCAAAAATTGCAGATCAAATCTACGAGAACCACGACAAGATTGGCGTGATCTTGATTGCCGGTCCCAGTTCCTCCGGCAAGACCACCTTCTCGAAGAGGCTGAGCATCCAGCTGGTTGCCAGGGGCATCAACCCCTTTGCCCTGGAAATGGATAACTTCTTTGTTGATCGTGAAAAGACCCCTGTCTTACCAAATGGCAACAAGGATTACGAATCCCTGCGTGCCATGGACCTGGATCGATTAAACCACGATGTTAAAGCCCTGATTGCTGGACAGGAAGTGCAGTTACCGCATTACAGTTTTATTTCCGGGATGAGTGAAGCAGGCAAGGTGGCCAGGTTGAATAAAGACGATATCGTCATCCTCGAGGGAATTCACGGCTTGAACCCCAACCTGTTACGCGATATCGACTCGGCGAATACTTTTCGGATTTACATCTCCTGCCTCACGCAGCTCAACCTCGACCGGCACAACCGCATTTCAACCACGGACACTCGCATGCTCAGGCGTATCGTGCGAGATGCGCGCGACCGCGGCTACAGTGCCAGCCAAACGATTGCACGTTGGGAGTCCGTGCGCGTAGGTGAAAAACGCCATATTTTTCCGTACCAGGAACATGCTGACGTCATGTTTAACTCGGCCCTGGCATATGAAATTTCAACCTTGAAACCTTTGGTGGAGCCACTCTTGCGCCAGGTCAGTTTTGGCACGATGGAACACATTGAAGCCAAACGATTGCTGAAATTTCTGGAGTGGTTCTTACCTGCTACTTCAGAATTTGTACCGGATAACTCATTGCTCAGGGAGTTCATTGGAGGCTCGATCTTGACCGATTTCTCCATGTGGCAGCGCTAAGGGTAATGTAATAAATATTAGTAAATCGTACGGGCGGGTTCAAAACCCGCCTTTTTTGTCTTAATCCTGTGATTGTGCCGGTCTTACGAAGTACCCCGACACCGCAGGTGTTGTGGGCAGCCGCGCATAAGATCTCACCGAAGGTGTCCTTTTGACTGGAGCCCTTCGGTCAAAGCGCGTGCTCGGCGGAGACACCGGCACGCTCGCTTTTTCTCCAGTGGAAAAGACAACAAAAAAAGGCTGCCCGTTTCCAGGCAGCCTCTATCTTGCTCAAAAACAAAAATCTTACTTCTCTGCTAAGGTCTTTTTCATCATGACTGACAATCTTCGGATACCTTCGCGGATCTTTTCCGGGTTGGTGGCAGAGAAATTCAGCCGCATCGTATTGACCGGACCGCCATTGGGGTAGAAAGGCACGCCAGGAACATACGCTACCTTCTCTTCTACTGCCTTGGGGAACAGTTCCAGGCTGTCACAGCCTTCCGGCATGCGCAGCCAAAGGAACAAGCCACCCTTGGGAACTGTCCAGGTGGTGCCTTCGGGCATAAAGTCAGCGAAAGCTTGTAACATCGCATCGCGGCGTTCTTTATAGACCCGTTTAATTGTCTCAATATGCTCTGGCAGCCAGTCAGCACTTGCCATTTCATAAGCGACATACTGATCAAAGGTTGAACATTGCAGATCAGCGCCTTGCTTAGCCTGAACCATGCGTTTAATAACCTCAGCCGGTCCAATCACCCAACCGATACGAAGACCTGGAGCAAGGATCTTGGAGAAGGTACTGGTATAGATTACGTTACCTTCAAAAGCTCCGTTGGAGCAATGGTGGTACTTTACGTCTAAAGCAGCGATTGGTGTGATAGGTTCACCTTCGAATAAAAGTTTGCCATAAGGATCATCTTCAATCAATGGCACGCCATATTTGCTTGCCAGTTCGATCAACTTCTTTCGGCGTTCCAGCGTCATGGTAACACCCAGCGGGTTGTGGAAGTTAGGCAGAACGTACATGAATTTAATGTTTTGCCTGATGAGGTTTTCCAGGTTGTCTGTCACCAAGCCATCTTCATCGGTGTCAGCTGTAACAAATGTCGGTCCGTAGGTGTTCCAGGCCTGGATTGCACCGAGGTAGGTAGGCGATTCAGTCAGAACCCGATCACCATTGTTGATGAAGATCCGTCCAACAAAGTCGAGAGCTTGTTGGGAGCCGGTCGTGATCATAATGTTATCTTTGGTTACTCCGAGACCATGTTTGTTCACATCGTCCGCAATCCATTGTCGCAGAGGGTCATAACCCTCCGTGGTCGCATATTGCAGCGCCTTTTTTCCGTACAAGGTCAAAACCTTGTCACAAGCAGCTTTCATTTCTTCGATTGGGAAGAGTTCAGAAGCGGGGAATCCACCTCCAAACGAAATGACATCCGGCTGATTGGTCACTTTTAGTAGCTCGCGGATGAAGGAGCTCTTCATCCTTTGAGTACGGTTGGCGAAACGAAGTTCCCAGGGTGTTGGCATTTATTTACTCTCCTTTTTTTGAATTGTCTATTTCATATATCGGCTAACAATTGTTGCCGCGCCAGGGAGGGCTACCCGATCGCCAGGGGTGAGTTGAGCGGGTGGATTTTGCCTCCAGTTTGGCGCGTTCTGGAAAATGAATATTTTGGTTCCTTCTACTGCGGCTTTTCTGTCAATAAAGGCCTGACCAGTCAGGTAACCTTCACTATCGATTGCGCAGCTGGTGACTTTACCGATCATGCGTCCTTTCAGATCGCATACCGGATCACCATGGTGAGCCATGCGCACAGCCTTCTCGTCAAAAGTAAAGCGTGCGACCACACCAGTGCGTTCCGCCTCTCGCTTGACAAAGGCATCCCTGCCGATAAACCAGGCAGAGTTCAGTTTCAGGAAGGGCAGGAACCCGGCTTCACCAATGGTCAGGTTCATATCGCCGCCCATCTCGTGCCCGTACAAAGGTAGTCCGGCTTCGGTTCGCAGCGAATCTCGTGCGCCTAAACCGTTGGGCAGCATACCCATGGGAGTGCCAGCTTCCATGATCGCATTCCAGAAGCGAACGGCATCATCCGGGTGAACAAAGAGTTCAAAGGACATTTTCTCACCAGTATAACCCGTGCGTGAAACAATCACGTTCACACCAGCGACCACGCTCTGGCAAAGCTGGTTGCGGTTCAGGCGGCGGATCTTGCGCTGTTCTGCCGGTTCGGCGATTGAACATAAAATATCCCGGCTGAGAGGACCCTGAAGCGCAATGTCAACCAGCATGTCTTTGCCTTCTTTGGGATCTTTCAGATTGCGTAAGGTCACATTGCGACCAAAAATGGTCACCCAGGGGCGTTCCCTGTCAACCACTACTTCACCATCTTTGACAGCATTCAGCCATGCCCAATCTTTTGCTTCATTGGCAGCATTAACCACCAGCAGGTATTTTTCTTTGGCGATGCGATAAATGATCAGGTCATCAATCACGTTCGCATCCGGATCCATGAAGTGGGTGTAAACTGACTCGCCGACTTCGCGGAAGAGTACATCATTACCGCAGACAGAATCCAGAAATACTGCAGCATCCGGTCCTTCTGCCATGAAGGCACCCATGTGGGTTACATCAAACAGACCAGCTGCCTGGCGGGTTGCCAGGTGTTCCTGCAGGACCGAGGAATACCACAGGGGCATATCCCAGCCGGCAAAAGGTGTCATCTTGGCGCCCAGGGCTACATGCGTATCGTAAAGCGGGGTACGCTTGACGGGTTCATCAACGGGTTCATTCCATACGAAATCTGGGCGGGCTTCAAAAGTAACATCCTTTGGCATGCCCACGAAGTAAGGTTTGTAATGATCGATGGCATCACCTTCGGGTTTCACCCAAACTGGGTCGGCTTTGTTGATCGAAATCGGACCAGGAATTCTTTGGGTCAGGTCTTCATCATAGTAGATAAAACCGGTCGATAAGCCCACGATCCACAAGCCAGCCAGCCCCAGTTTGTCAGCAGGTACAGTCAGAATATAGCGATAAGGGGTCTTGCAGGTCAGCACGCCTTCGATATTGCCTGAGGTGGTATGCATCATTGTGTTCTGTGAATCCCCTGGATTCAGCGCTTCCACGTCACTGGTCATGGTCAGGTTCAGGAAAGACCGCACGGTTTCGCCGGTCATCTCCAGTGCACCAAAACCAGAGCGTGGATGATCTTCCAGGTAGAAATAATGCGGAAAGCCGTGGAACTGGGTTATCTCGTCGATACCGGGTTTGGCATCTGCCATCGCGCGAACTTCACTATTGATGCCGATGAGGGTTTCAAAATCGAGCTTGGCACGGGTTTTGTTGCCTGTGCGTCCGATCATAAAGTAGGGAGTAGTGGCTTTGAAGAGACGATCAATCATGCCTGCAATGGAGCGGAAGTCATTTTCTCTAAAACCGCGTTGTGTCAACCAGGTAGTTCCCATTCGGATGCCAGTGGAACGCAATGCGGATTTATCTCCCGGAATTGTGTTTCGGTTGACCACGATACCAGCCAAATCGAGGATCCGAGCACCGAGGTCGCCGTTCAACGGGACGCCATCCGGGCTCTTGTAGGACTTGCAGTCGATCAGACACATATGGCTGTCGGTGCCGCCGTATGGCACCTTTACTCCCAGTTCCATGAAAGCGTCAGACAAGGCTTTAGCGTTCTTCAGGGTTTGTTCTTGTAACTCGATGAACTGGTTGGTTGTAGCAAGTTTGAAGGTAAGAGCCATGGCAGCGATGGTGTTGACATGCGGTCCGCCTTGTTCTCCGGGGAAAATGCCCTTGTCAATTTGCTCGCCCAGTTCGCGGTCATGACAGATCACCACGGCACCACGGGGACCGCAGAGGGTCTTATGGGTGGTGAAACTGACAACATCAGCAATACCAATGGGAGAGGCAACTTTCTTGGCAGCAATCAAGCCGGCGATGTGCGAAACATCCGCCAGCAGCCAGGCACCCACTTCGTCTGCGATTTCGCGGAATTTCTGCCAATCTGGGATCCAGGGGTAGGAAGTGTAGCCGGCAATAATAACCTTTGGCTTGACTTCTTTGGCGATCCTCAGGATTTCATCGTAGTCGAGCTGCTGAGTCTTTGGATCGACCGTATAGGAATGGGCATCATAGAATAAACCAGAGCGGTTGACAGGTGAACCATGGGTCAGGTGACCGCCGTGCAGCAAGTCCATCCCCAAAATGGGGTCGCCCGGTTTGATCAGAGCTGTATAAACAGCAGTGTTGGCAGGTGCGCCGGAAAGAGGCTGAACATTCACCCACAAATCGTCTGGAATCAGGTCGTTGGCAGCAAAAAGCTCTGCTGCGCGCCGGCGAGCCAGCGCTTCGATCATGTCGACATACTCCACACCTTTATAATAGCGACCATCACTGTGCCGGCGATAGCGACCCAACTGGAGGGCATAGTCCATGATGGTGGTTTCGTCCTGGTAGCGTGTTTCAGGGCGAGGATAACCTTCAGCATAAATGTTAGTAAAGGGCGATGCCAGCAAGTCACGCACTGCCTTTGGGGCGATGCTCTCACTTGGAATCATGATCAGGCGTCTTGCCTGGCGTTCGGTTTCAAAATCGACCAGACCCTTCACATTGGGGTCGTAATCTTCAACACGTTTTTCGAACAAATAGTCGCTCATAGAATTACCTCAGGTGGAAATAGTCTCTCTGCCGGTGAGCAAAGGGGTTGTCTTGATTGTTTATTTTAGATAAGGGGGTTGGAAATTGATACAAAAAGACCTTGACTACAATCACGCGACCGTAGTCTTTATTCAAGGTCATCGGTAACTTCGCCATCATAGATATTGTACCTTATTTAATGCCACTTATTCTTAATAACTCTGACGCCAAGCTGAAGCTACATGCCCATTTTTGTTGAGGCTTAGCCTGTACTATAATCAAGGAATGCTTGAACAAAACCGCGACCTCAGTGAAGAAGTTGCTCTGATCAACGCCGCCAAAACCGACCCGGAGGCGTTTGGTTTGCTTTATGAGCGGTACGTTGAGCGCATTTACAATTACATCTACTTCCGGGTTGGCGGTGCCAGCGATGCTGAAGACCTGACCGCCAAGGTGTTCTTCAAAGCTCTGAGAAATATCGGCGGGTATCGCCATATGGGACTGCCTTTCTCTGCCTGGTTGTACCGCATCGCCCACAATTTGGTCGCAAATTACCATCGTGACCGATTTAAAGTGCAGGAAATTTCAATCGAAAACCTGGTTGTGGAAGACACTAACCGAAGCAGCGCACCGGAACACCTGATGGAGACCAAGCAGGAAAACGCCTTTCTGATGGGCTTGGTTAACGACCTTTCGCCTCAAAAACGGGAACTGATCATTCTCAAGTACGTTCAAAAACTCTCCAATGAAGAAATTGGTCAAATTTTTGGCAAGACTGAAGGAGCGATTAAAAGCTTGTATCACCGCACCCTGGTCGAGCTTAAGGAGCGCGCAAAACAAAATAAGGATGCGCGTATCCTCTGAGTGGACAGGGGGTTTAGTTAAGCAAGGAGATGGATGAAGGATGAAAATCGCTGAAGATTTCGACAACGAATTGAGTGGGTTTGAGCAGCAGCTAGCCCAACAACTTGAGCGCTATAAACCTGATACCATATTTGTACAGGATTTGAAAGAACGCCTGGTATCTTCCCAGGTTTTCAAGCGTAGAAGTGAAATTGGTGCGATCGTCGTTTCCAGCCTGGGGCTGTTGTTCATTGCTACCCTCGCCTTTAGCCTGGGTCAGCTCCTCCACCCCACTAAAAAAGCCATCTCACGATAATATTCCCCAATTGTGCCGACACGATCGATTACCGGATGCTGGTTATAAAAAAGAGCGGTCGTGAGGCCGCTCTTCGTTTTCCAATAGAACAAAATTTAACCTTCGTAGATCTCTCGTACCCAGTCGCCAACCATCCAATACTTGAAATCACGATGATGATAAGTGTCAACTGCACCCACAATCGCGTAAATCAAGGCACCGACGGGGATTAAGGTTAACAGGAGGGCAATCGGGAACCCACATAAACCCACCACAACAAGGGTTAGAGCAGCTGAGAGCGCCCAGGCGATGCCTGCCAGGATTGCAGCTCCAAAGAAGAAAACTCCCTGGAAAACCAGCGCTTGCATGGCTTGATAGGCAACATAGCGGGAGCGGTCTTTATAGGCAAAATAGATGATCAGGGGAGGCAAAAGCCCTAGCAAACCCGTAAACAGGTTCAGGAAAATACCCAGGTGGGCAAACATAGCCAGGGTGTTCTCCTCGGACTGTTCGAGACCGGGTTGAGTGGTGAAAACTGGCTCTTCAGAGCCATCTCCATGGGCATCAATAATCACGGGATCGGGATCAATAAAATCATTTTGATCAGTCATAGAAACCTCACTTTCACTTGATGGAATCAATTATAAACTATCCTGCAAAACTCGATAATTTCCCAATCGACAAGGTTGAAATAATGGTCGCAATCATATCAAAATTTGTATAAACAAAATCGTATATGATAAAATTCTTCTATGTCCGTTCGAGTTGCTTTCATGGGTTCACCCGATTTCGCCCTTCCGACCCTGGAAGAACTTCATCACAGTTATAACGTCGTGGGTGTGGTCACCCAGCCAGACCGTCCGGCTGGTCGCGGACGCAAAGAACAACCATCCGACATTAAAAAACTCGCCCTCGAGTTGGGTCTGCCTATCTTTCAGCCCGAATCTTTGCGCAAAGTCTCCGCGGTTACGCAGCTCGCTGAATGGAAGCCTGACCTGATCGTTGTGGCAGCCTTTGGGCAGATTTTGCCCAAAACCGTTCTTGAAATGCCGACAAAGGGCTGCATCAATGTGCATGCTTCGCTTCTGCCAGCCTGGCGGGGTGCTTCCCCGATTCAAGCCGCCATCGCCAATGGCGATCCCGAGTCCGGTGTGACCATCATGCTGATGGACGAGGGCATGGACACCGGCGGCATCCTGGCTCAGCGTTCGGTACCGATCCGACCCGGCACGACTGCCATCGAACTTTCAGATCAGCTTGCACACCTGGGTGCTAAAACGCTTATCGAAATCTTACCGGCTTATTTGCGCGGAGCCTTGGCGGCTGTTCCGCAGGATGAATCCCGCAAAAGCTATGCTCCCAAGCTTTCCAAACAAGATAGCTTTTTGGACTTCAGCCTACCTGCCCAGACCTTGCTTAACCAGATCAACGCCTACCAACCCTGGCCTGGCGCTGTTTACGAATGGCATGGAAAACGCTTGAAAATCAAAGAAGCACACTTTCACCCGACTTTTGAATGCGACCCCAGTGGACGTTTCATAGTCAATGGTCTGCCAGCCATCTGTACGGGGGATGGTTTGTTGGTTTTGGATATTGTCCAACCCGAAGGCAAAAAGCCTATGCCTGGCAAAGCCTTCCTCAACGGTCAACCCGACTGGCTGGAAAACGAAGCGTAAGTCTCGATAGAAGCTAAAACTATGTACGGGCGGTTCTAAACCCGCTCTGCAGTTGGGAAGACACTTCCCACAAATCAAATACCCCACCCCCTCACCCCCTCCCTGCGCCAAAAGAGGGCTGGAGGGGGTAAGAACAGAATCCATCTTGTTCCATTCAATTTTCTGGCAAAGATTTTCTCAACGGTCAACCCGATTGGTTGGAAAACGAAGCCTAAGCATCGATAATAACTAAAACTACGTACGGGCGGGTTCTAAACCCGCCCTGTAGCTGGGAAGAGCACCTCCCACAAATCGAATCACCCACCCCCTCACCCCCTCCCTGCGCCAAAAGAGGGCTGGAAAGGGTACTTTTGTCATTAGTTTGTTCTTTTTCTTCGGAAAAATTGTATGTCAGGTTGCGTATTTCAACCTGACAACACGAGCGTTAGTTGAATCGTGCTTATTCTTTTCTTTTATAAGAAAGGGTAGGGAAAGCTATGGTCGAAATGTATGCTCGGCGGGGACGCCGGCACGATCAAAGGCTTGCCTCCCTCCGCAACCAATATTAAGCAGAAGTTTTCCGGGAGGAGACAAGCCCCTCCCGTACAGAATCACCAGAGAGCGGTAGATGAATCGTGCTTAATCTTTTCTTTTATAAGAAAGGGTAGGAAGACCTACAGCCAAAATACGTGCTCGGCGGGGACGCCGGCACGATCAAACTGAATTACAGTTCTTTTTCCGGGAAGAATGCTTTCTTCCACTCATAGAGTTTATTCAAGGCTTGAATTGGGGTAAGGGATTCGAGGTCAAGATGCTTGAACGCATCCATCAGGGGATTGTTCTCAGGGAACAAGCGCAGCTGCTCTTTTTCCTCACTGATATCAGGCAGGGTCGTCCCTGAACTTGCTTCCAACTGTTTCAAGATCTCGTTCGCTCGCGCTATGACCGGCGCAGGCAGCCCTGCCATCTGGGCGACATGGATACCGTAAGAACGGTCAGCGGCACCGGGAACGATTTTGTGTAAAAAGATCACCTGCTCGTCCGCCTCAGTGACCGCCACGTTGTAATTGCGCACTCCCGGGAAGAGCTCTGCCAGCTCCGTCAGCTCGTGGTAATGGGTGGCAAATAGCGTATAGGGCTTCAGCTTTGGATGGCTGTGCAGGTACTCAATGATCGCCCAGGCGATCGAAAGCCCATCGTAAGTGCTCGTGCCGCGCCCAATCTCATCCAAAATCAACAAGCTTCGTGGAGTGGCATTATTGAGAATATTGGCGGTTTCAAGCATCTCCACCATGAAGGTTGATTGCCCCTGGTGGATGGCGTCTTGCGCACCAATACGGGTGAAAACGCGGTCTACAACCCCAATTTCAGCCTGTTCAGCCGGCACAAAACTGCCAATCTGCGCCATCAAGACGATCAGCACCACCTGGCGCAAAAAAGTGGATTTACCGCTCATGTTGGGACCGGTGATCAACCGGATGATCTCACCCTCTTCGAAGACCGTATCATTGGAAATGTAGCGGTTACGTCCAGTGAGCTGCTCGACCACAGGGTGGCGTCCTGCCAGGATGCTGATGCCCTTTTCTTGTTTCAAGCTGGGTCGCGTATATTTATTCAGTGCTGCAACTTCTGCCAGCGAGAGCAGGCAATCCAGCCTGGCAATGCAGCGGGCAGTTTCCAGCAGCGCCTGGCTGGATTTTGCCAGTTGCGCGACCACCTGGTGGAAAACTTTGACCTCAATCTCATGGATCTGGGTCTCAGCGTTGAGTACCAGTGATTCATACTCCTTCAAATCAGGCGTTATGAAGCGCTCGCTGTTCACCAGCGTTTGCTTGCGGATGTACTCTTCGGGGGCTTTGTCTGCCAGCCCGCGGGAAATTTCGATGTAATAGCCGAAAACCTTATTAAAGCCGACTCTCAGAGTCTTCAAACCGGTGCGCTGGCGCTCGGACGACTCCAGCGAATTGATCCATTCGCGTGCGTGCCTGGAGGAAGAGACCACCTGGTCCAGTTCCTGCGAAAAACCTTCCCGGATGAGACCGATGGTATTGAGCGTGGCAGGCGGTTCATCGCTGATCGCCCTTTCCAGTAGGTCTAACTCGCTTTCATAGGTTCTCCAGCCATCCAGAACAGGGATTAGAGCCGGTTGATCACTTTCAAGCAAGTTGATCAAACCTGGCAGCGTGCCCAAATCTTCCCGCAATGCTACCAGGTCGTTGGGGCGGGCAGAGCCGTTAACAAGGCGCGTTACCAGGCGTTCCAGGTCATGCAACTGCTTGAGAATTTCCGCGATTTGTTTCCGCTCAACTCCGTGATCATAAAAATACGCAACCGCGTCCAGTCGCTGATTGATCCGTTCAATGTCCAGCAAAGGCTTGTTGACCCAACTACGCAGCAGGCGTTTGCCCATGGGCGTCTGGGTTTTGTCCAAAATTCCCAGCAGCGACCATTCTGTTTTACCATCTCGCAGCGTCTCGGTTAATTCGAGGTTACGGCGCGTCTCAGCATCCAAAACCATGAAATCCGACAGGCTGTACATGCTGAATGCAAGCTCGATATCCAGTAACCCTTTTTGGGTTTCTTTCAGGAATTTGAGCAGGGCACCGGTTGCTCGTACCGCCAGCGGATAGGGTTTTAGCCCCAATCCTTCCAGGTTGCTCACCCGGAACTGGTTTTTGATCAGCGTCTGGGCGCGACCTGGTTCAAAATACCAGTTGGGAATGCGGGTCAGGTTGAATTCAGGTGCTTCTTTCTCATCGGAAGTGTCTGAAATCAGTAATTCCGCCGGACTCAGACGCTCCAGTTCTGCACGCAAAAGCACGTCCACATTGCCGCCAGAGAGCTCGGTGGCTGCCAGTTCGCCGGTGGAAATATCCACATAAGCTAACCCGGCTTTGCCTTCCTGTATAAAGTAGCATGCCAGGTAGTTGTTCCTTCCACTGGGGAGAAGGTTGGGTTCAACCACCGTGCCCGGCGTGACCACCCGGATCACCTCACGAGGAAAAAGACCTTTATCGGGCTGATCGCCCACTTGTTCACAGATTGCAACGTGATAGCCTTTTTCAATCAGTCTGCCAAGGTAATTATCAACCGCATGGAAAGGGATCCCCGCCATCGGTACGCGCACACCTTTGGCAACCGGTCGCGAGGTAAGGACAATATCCAGCGCATCGGCCGTCTTGCGAGCGTCATCGTCGAAAGTTTCATAAAAATCGCCCAACCGAAAAAACACGATCGCATCCGGATATTCTTTTTTGATCTCCAGATATTGCTGTCGTAAGGGCGTAATCGTTTCTTCCATTGCTTATTTCAGGTTCTCTTGTATGTAAGCATCCACCTGAGCCAAGGCTTCGGGCAACTTTTCAGGGTCTTTTCCGCCTGCCTGCGCCATATCCGGACGTCCACCGCCGCCACCGCCGACCACCTGGGCAATTCTTTTGATCAGATCGCCGGCTTTCAGACCGCGACTAATCAAGTCTGGTGTGACTGCTGCGATCAGGGCGGGTTTTTCGTTGATTACGGTTCCGAGCACCACCACACCGCTGGGGTGTTTCTGGCGAAATTGGTCTGCCAATGAACGCAGCGCATCTACATCTGCATTAGGGATGAGCGCGCTCAAGACCGGCACGCCGAATACCTCTCTCACGTCGTCCAGCTTTTGCTTGAAAGCCTGGTTGGCAACTTCAATGCGCACCTGTTCCAGCTCGCGATTAGTTTGCTTTAGCTCAGCCTCGAGTGCTTCAACCTTGCTGAGTGCACCAGCCGGGGTACTTTGCAGGTGAGTGGCAACCTCATTGATGTGGTTGATGTGCTCCCGCGCAAAACGGTAAGCACCCAATCCGGTGACTGCCTCGATGCGCCGAACTCCGGCAGCAACGGAAGACTCGGAGAGGATGTAGAATGAACCGATCTCAGCCGTATTGTCGACATGGGTGCCGCCGCAAAGTTCATAGGAAACCCTGCCGCGTTCATCAGCCACTTCAATTGTCCGGACAGTCTGACCATATTTTTCGCCAAAGAGCGCTGTTGCACCTTCGGCTTTCGCCTGGTCGAGGGTCTTTATGGTTTTGTGAACCGGATATTCATCAGCAATCAACTGGTTGACACGTTCCTCGATCTTAAGCAGATCGGTTTTTGAGACCGCCTGGGGGTAGTTGAAGTCAAAACGCATTCGTTCCGGGTCGACGACCGAGCCAGATTGGTGCACCTTGTCTCCTAAAACGTAGCGTAAGGCAGCATGCAGCAGGTGCGTGCCCGTGTGGTTGCGCATAGTCGCGCGACGCGAAGGGATGTCCACGCTGACCGATGCAGCATCATCTACTTTTGGTGAACCTGACTTGACTTTTCCAGAAAGCAATATCAGACCGGTCACAGGTTTGAAAGTGCGGTCAATTTCGACCTCCCAGCCCGGAGATTGCTTCGCTTCGCTCGCAATGACGGGGTGAGATACCACCTTGCCTTGATCTACAATTTGCCCACCAGATTCAAGATAGAGGGGGCTGTCGGTCACTATCAGTTCAACTTCATCACCAACCTGGGCAGTTTGTACCATGTGTCCATCATGAATGATGCCGACCAGCCTGGCTGCCAAAGTGAAGGAGGAGTAAGGGTCATAATGGACGCCTTCAGCTGGCAATTTGCCTTGCGATTGCAATTCTTCCAGTAGTGCAGCATAAAACTCAGTCTTGTTGCCGTTCATATCGGCAAAGGCTGAACCCTTACCAGAAGCCTGTCGGTGGGCTTCCATCGCTTCATAAAAGCCGGTTTCATCCACGTTCAAATTGGATTCTGCCAGGATGTCACGTGTGATTTCCATTGGGAAACCCAGTGTGGCGTACAAATCAAATGCCCGTTTGCCATCCAAAATGGTCTGGTTGGCGGCTTTTAGCTCGTCAATGTACTCTTGCAGTTGGGCGAAACCACTATCAAGCGTTTCGGCAAAGCGTTTTTCCTCAGCTGTGAGTGTATCCTCGATCAATGCCTGGTTGGCAAGCAGTTCAGGATACGCCAGGTGATAATTTTCAATCACCTTGGCGGCAACCTTCGCCATAAAGGGCTCGCTCAGGTTGATTTTCCGGGCAAAGCGCGCAGCGCGGCGGATGATCATTCGGCAGACATAGTTTCGACCAACATTGCCAGGGATAACGCCATCTGCGATCAGGAAAGACGCCGCCCGCACATGGTCAGCAATGACGCGATAAGCGGTCAGGTTCTGATGGCGCTCTTCCGGGGTCTGCCGAGCCAGGTGTTGGGTCTCATCCAAAAGCGGTTTGAGCAAATCGGTTTCATAATTGCCATTCACACCCTGGATGATTGAGACGATCCGTTCAAAACCCATACCAGTGTCGACATGGCGCTTAGGCAATGGCAGGAAAGTGGTGGGTGAGGTGCGATTGTATTGGATGAAAACGTTGTTCCAGATCTCGACGATACGACTGCAGTCGCCGTTGACCTCGCAGACATGCCCTGGAATGTCCTTCATGTTGCAGAATTCTGCACCAAAATCATAATGGATTTCCGTGCAGGGTCCGCAAGGGCCAGTCTCTGCCATTTCCCAGAAATTGTCTTTGCGTCCACCTTTGACCAGATGTGCAGGGTCGAAACCGGGTTGAGCCAGCCAAAAATCACGGGCTTCATCGTCTGCAGGCAGATCGCCCTGGTCGTCAACGAAGTAAGTTGCGTATAGCCGTTGAGGGTCGAGTCCCCAAACTTTAGTGAGCAGTTCCCAGCTCCAGCTAATGGCTTCTTTTTTGTAATAGTCGCCAAAAGACCAGTTTCCAAGCATCTCAAAGAAGGTATGATGGGTATTGTCGCGTCCAACGGTGTCGAGATCGTTATGTTTGCCAGAAACGCGCAGGCATTTTTGGGAATCGACTGCACGGGTATACGGGCGGGTTTCGGTACCCAGGAAAACGTCTTTAAATTGCACCATGCCGGCATTCGTGAAGAGCAGGGTGCTGTCACCGCCTGGAACAAGCGAAGCGCTGGGCACAACGGTGTGCCCGCGTTCAGCGAAAAAGTCGAGGAAAGATTGACGAACCTGGTTGCCGGTTAGATACATAAGATGACTCCAAAATAGGTAAGATTAACTAAGAAATTATACTTGATATCCTTGGACAAACCCTTGCTCGGATAACGATATCCTCCATCTTCATACTTTAGTTCACGAAAACAAACTACCAGATCCAATCATGGGCTGCCTTGTAAACAATCTCTCCGTTGAATTATCTTTCACTTCGCTTGTGGAAATTGAAAAGTGATATGATTTCCACCAACCAATCTATGTCAATTCTTCGCCGCTTCTCCTTCTCAATCCTTCGTTCTGTGCTGACCCTCTTGCTCATCACTTCAGCGCTCTATGCCACGGTAATGCTCACTCCGCCAGAAACACTTGCTTCCCTTTACATGCCGAAGAGGACGTCTCCCCGCATGACGGAAGAAATGTACGAACAATTGCTCCAGGACATGGTTGAAAAATACCACCTCGATGATCCCTTCCCGGTGCAATACTATTATTGGGCTGGCAACCTGCTGAAAGGTAATTGGGGTTATAGCCCCAATCTACAGGAAGACGTTTTTCCTGGTCTTGTCCGCCGGGCTCCGGCAACATTGGAATTGACTTTTTACGCGATATTGATTTACTTTCCTTTGGGATTACTCAGTGGTGTTTTGGCAGGAACCAGGAAAAAAGGGGTTATAGACCGGTTGTTCAGAAGTATCGCTTTCGTCGCAACATCCCTTACTCCAATGATATTGGCTATCATGATGATGGTAATTTTTTATATCACGCTGCGCTGGTTCGCACCAGGACGCCTTGGTACCGCTTTTGCTCCGTTGATCACGGCTGAAGGCTATATATCATATACAGGTTTTGTGACAATTGATGGATTATTGAATAACAATCCAGAGCTGTCGCTGGACGCCCTCCGCCACCTTGCTATGCCTGCCCTTACGCTTGCGTTTGCTCAATGGGCGATCCTCGGGCGCATCACAAGGGCAACTGTTATCGAAGAAAACGAAAAGGAATACATCATTGCCGGAAGAGCCAGGGGTTTACGAGAACGGACCCTGGCTTTCCGCTATGCCTTGGGGAACGCCGCAGCACCAGTATTGACTCATTCAATCCTTTCCGCAGCTTCACTGATGACGAACGTCTTTGTCGTTGAAATTATCTTTAACTATCCAGGTTTATCTACGGTCGGTGTGAAAAGTCTGGCATTCATTCCAGATGCGCCCAGTGCGATGGGGTTTGCGATTTATAGCACAGTTCTTGTGTTGATTCTTACAACTTTACTGGATTTTCTGAAGGTTGTAATAGACCCTCGCCTAAGAGAGAGTGCTTAAATGGGCATCACGCGTAAGTTTTTCTCGCGTTGGCAAAACTGGCTTGGTTTGATCATTGTCTTTGCCTTCGTTATATCAGCAATTTTCGCTCCCCTACTTTCTCCAAAAGCTCTTGAGACGCAAGAAAATGTGGTTCAATCCTATCTCCGGGTACCTCAACCACCTGGTCCTGGTGCACCTTTAGGTACACTGCCAGATCAGTCCAGTGTTTACCATGCGTTGATCTGGGGAACACGTGACGCCCTCAAATTTGGTGTTGGAGTTACTGCTTTTATTTTACTATTTGGAACGCTCATTGGCACTCTTGCAGCTTTTTTGGGTGGAAGAGTCAATACGTTGTTGATGTGGGCTACGGATATGTTTTTGGCATTTCCTGTAATCGCGGGGGTGGTCTTTTTTAACCAACTCAACAATACGATGTTGTTCAACTTGATAAACACTACAGAATACGCAGGATATTCAATAGAAGCGATTGAACGTTTTGGATTGTTAGAAAGTCTTACCCCTCTTCTCAGTCCGTTCCTGAGACTCAACCCGGCAGCTATCGCATTTATCTTGTTTATGTGGATGCCTTATGCTCGAGTCATGAATGCTTCAGTAATGCGTCTGAAACAAGTTGATTTTGTGCTTGCAGCAAGAACTTCCGGGGTTAAAAAATCCCGTGTGATATTCCGTCACTTGATCCCTAACGCAATCGCACCTGTCCTGGTCATGGCAGCCAAGGACGTAGGGGCTTTGGTCGTATTGCAAACTACATTTTCCTTCATTGGCTTGGGGCATTCCACCCCATGGGCAACAGCCTTGCTCTCAGGAAGAGACTGGATTTTTTCACCAAAGGGAATCGTGACCTATTGGTGGGTTTTTGTGCCTGTTACGGTCGCCCTGATCATGTTCGGCATCGGATGGAACTTGTTGGGCGATGGGCTGATTGAAGCGATGAACCCCAGGTCGACTGAAAATTAAATTTCAGCGCCTCATTCATTATTACCAATAAAAAACGGTTTGACATGCATATCAAACCGTTTTCCTCTAATAACAATATTTCGAAATATTAATACAGCCGAAATTCGCTCTTTTCTTCCTCAAACACTACCGGATCCAGAACGTGGGTGGTGGGAACGAAGTTCATGAATCCACGCGTGATTACCAGACTGTTGGTCTTGGCTCCACCCGGGAAGAAACTTACGCCTTCCAAAACGGCTTTGGAGGTGGTCATGATTGGTGTAACAGCAGTGGCGCAGAAGATCAGATCGTCTGCCGGCGCAAGGTCATCCTGGGTATAGACGTCATCAAGCCTAACTCCCATTTTGATCAGGCGCTCTTTGTCAGCTTCGTCCTTCGGTTTCCAGATTCCCTGCATCTTGCCACCTAACAGCTTTACAGCGGCAGCCGAAATGACACCTTCAGGTGCAGCGCCAATGCCCATGACGGCATGTACCCCAACTCCCTTGAAACAGCTGAAAACACAGGGCATCAGGTCTCCATCGAGGATCAAGCGGACCCGTGCACCAGTTGAGCGCAGCCTGGAGATCAATTCTTCGTTTCTCGGTCGGTCCAAAACCGTGATGGTGAGTTCAGCTTTGTCCCGGCGTTTGAGTGCTTTAGCCAGCCGGTTGACGTTCTCTTCCGGCGCCAGGCGGATATCCACATAATCAGCGGCATCTTTGCCCACACACAGTTTATCCATATAGGTATCCGAGGCGTTGATCAGCCCGCCACGAGGAGCGGCAGCCAGAACACAAACCGCACCTGAATTCAGGTTAGCAGTCGCATTGGTGTTTTCCAGGGGGTCAACGGCGATATCGATGTTCAGAGTACCGTTGCCTAGTTTCTCACCAATAAAAAGCATCGGAGCATCGTCCCTTTCACCTTCGCCAATTTTGATTTCACTTGAAATTCCAGGGATGCGATTGAGAGCAGTTCTCATGGCATCCACCGCTGCAGCGTCAGCCAAATTTTTATCCCCATGTCCTGCAGCTCTTGCGGCAGCTATAGCCGCGTTTTCAGTCACTTCCAGTAATTGCCAGGAAAGACTCTTGTATAATTCCTTCAGATCGTCAGTTTTGTGCTCGTTAGCCATTACTCTCCTTTTTTAATGACAACAGGTTGAAAGCTTTCCGGTCAAAATATGTTGTTAATGCTTATCCTCAATTGCCTCTCTCTCGGATAGGATGATAGTTGTGAGTAATTTCCATTATACTTGCATCATTGGGATAAACACAAAAGCGGCAGAAAATTCAAAGAAAAAACGATTACCTGGAATCTTAAAATGGACGAACAATTCTTTCGCGAGAGAATCGAAATCAGTAGAGGCAGACAAGCGGTAGTGTACTATTGGAATGGGTATGCCTACAAGGTTTTTCCTGGGGACTATCCTGTTCAAGCGATCAGGTATGAAATTCAAGTACAACAAGAAGTATCAAAAACATCCCTGCCAGTTCCAAAATATTTCCTAACTAATTCTTCCAATATCGTTCAAATGGACTATATTGACGGAGTAACTCTGACCGAGAGAATGCTAAACCAGGGTTATTCTTTTGGGATAGAGGACTTGGTCCATCTGCAGAGGAAGGTTCACCAGGTCGATTCCATTGAGCTGCCGTACATTGATGACGCTCTCAGGCAAGAAATCGTTATTAGCGATTATTCGGACGCTGAAAAGACCTTGGCTCTTACCTACCTGGACCAGTTAGGTCGGGCAAATAACCTCTGCCATCTTGACTTTCATCCATCCAATATCCTTTGGACCAATAACCGATACGTGATCGTGGACTGGGTCAATGCCAAACGTGGGAGGCCTGCATACGACTTCGCACGAACTTATGTGATCTTGTACGAAGTGGCTGCTCAACTGGCAGAAAGTTACGTGCACCTGCTGAGAGAGTCAGGCCAGAATATGGAAATGTTTGGTAAGGCTGTATATGTCATGGCTTTATGGCGGGCAAAAGAAATGGCAAATGAAAAACCGCTTGAACTCCTGTCTATTCACGACAAATTGATGAAAGGCGCATGATGAACTACATCGACGCAAACAAAGCGGCTTGGGAAGAGGCTTTTGACCATAGAAAACCGGGTTGGGGCGAGGGTGTTGCGGATCGGCTTGCCAAAGAGAGCCTCCCTTTTTTCAACCAGGATATGATCACCGAACTAAAAGCCCTGGATCTGGAGGGTAAAACCATCGCTCAGTTCGCCTGTAACAATGGTCGCGAGCTGCTGTCTGCCATGCAATTGGGTCCCGCCTGCGGAGTGGGCTTCGATATCGCTGAAAACTTTCTTGACCAGGCTCGCCAAATTGCCAATAATATTGGGCGGACAAACGTAGAGTTCGTGGTTGGGAATCTACTGGAGATCGATGAGATCTACCATGACAAATTTGACCTGATCTTCTTCACCATTGGTGCCATCACCTGGTTTAATGATTTGAGCTTGCTTTTTGACGTGGTGTCGAAATGCCTGAAGCTGCATGGCACGCTGCTTATCAATGATTTTCATCCCTTCATGAACATGCTCCCAGTACCAGGCGAAGAAGGTTATGACCCGCAAAGTGTGGGCCGTGTTTCCTTTTCGTATTTCAGGACAGAACCCTGGATCGAAAACAGTGGCATGGGCTATATCACGCCAGAGTATCACTCGAAAACGTTCACCAGCTTCTCTCACACAATGTCGGATATCTTTACAGCGCTGTTAGGATCGGGAATTGATATCAAGAAGTTTAGCGAATTTGACTATGATGTCGGTCTGGATGAAAACTACAATGGCAGAGGCTTCCCGTTGTCGTTCATACTTGTCGGTGAAGCGTCGTTGGGAAGGGGCTAAATTGCCCTGTAAGGGTGACCCCTTCCGCAAGGTTTGTTCCATTTCACGGAACGTTACAAGACCGTTCTTTACGCTTTTACCCCAACTACCTGGTACATCTCGTCATTGTCGACCGCAACGGTAACACGCAGGTACTTTTCAAAAATCCCAACCAATTCATCTGCCGGCAGCAACCCAATTGAAACCTTGCTAGCCGAGCCGGAATGACATTGGTCAATTTGAGCCCGGCTCATATTGTGGGCAACCGTCAGTGTTCCTCTCTCTGCCAATAGAGATGCCAAGTGGGAAACCAACCTCTCTGGGTCCGGGAAATGCGGGAATGCGTTGAACAGGACCACGCAATCGAACTTCTGATTTAAACTGAGTTCTTCAATATCGCCGTACAATAACGAAACCTTATGATTACTGTGGTTGTTCTGACCGATACGGATCATCTCGGGGGAGATGTCCACGCCAACCACCGATGCTACTCCACGTTCCAGATACCAGGGCACCAGCACCCCTGTCCCACAGGCAACGTCTAAGACGGACTTGCCAGCACAAACGTTGGCGTTATCCAGGATGGCGTTGATGCTACCATCATCCAATATTTGCCCTGCATCCCAGCCCTGAGCCAGGGAATCAAAAAAATCGATTACATCTTGTTTCTGCATGAAAAGCCAATTACCTGTTTGGTGCTGGTGTTCCTATTCCATCGTCTGACGGTAAGCCAGGGCGCGCTGAAGCGTGCTCTGGTCGGCATATTCAATATCGCCACCCACTGGAAGGCCTCTCGCCAGCCGGCTGACCTTGATCCCCATCGGAACGATGCGCTGCTGCAGGTACAGGGCAGTGGCGTCGCCCTCCATCGAGGGGTTCGTTGCGATGATCACTTCTTTTGTCAACCCATTCTTGAGCCGTTCGAGCAGTGGGAAAATCTTGATCTGGTCAGGACCTATGCCTTCGATCGGCGAGAGCACGCCCATCAGCACGTGATACTTGCCCTGGTAAACCCCCGTGCGCTCGATCGCCAGCACATCCAGTGGTTCTTCCACAACGCAGATGGTTTGGTCGCTGCGTTCACTGGAAGCACAGATCTCACAGATGTCTTGACCTGCCAGGGTGATATTGAAGCACTGATGGCAGTGGGAGGTGTCGCTTTGTAAGGCTTCTAATGCTTCCGCTAACTCGAGAGTGAGCGTTTCAGGTGACTTCAGCAAAAAGAAAGCCAGACGGGATGCTGATTTCGGACCGATCCCAGGCAAGCGGGAGAAAGCGTCAATCAGGTTTTGTACCGGATCAGGAATAGCACGCATCGATTTTAGAAACCCATCCCCAATCCACCCAGCATGCTGGTGAAAGGCGCCATTTTTTCGTCAGAAAGTGCGCGGGAGCTATCCAGCGCTTTGTTGACAGCTGTGAGGACCAAATCCTGAAGCATTTCCGCATCAGCATCTTCCAGCAAACCAGGGTCGATTACCACAGCAACGCATTCCTGCTTGCCGCTCATCGTGACCGAAACAGCTCCTCCACCGGCACTTTCGGTGACGGTTTCATCGGCCAGTTCAGCCTGTGCCTGTGCCATTTGCTCCTGCAACTTTGCCAGTTGCGCCATCATATTGCCTTGTCCTTTGCCGCCTCCTGAAGGAGCGCGATAACCTTTTGCCATGTTAATCTTCCTTTCCTGCCGAGGTGGAGTCACTCTCGAGCAGTTCACCGTTTAAATTGTTGATAGCAAAATCGATCAGATTTATTTCGGTTTTGCCGCCTTTTTGAGTTAAGTTTACTTTCTGATCGCCAACTGTGCAGATCAGGTTGATATCCCGTCCATAGACTTTGGCTAACATAAAGTTCACCAGTCTGTTGGCTTTTTCTTCCAAAATCCGCTCTCGCAGCAGCTCGCTGGTAAAGTTGAGAACGATCGTGTCGCCGTTTGCCTGTACCAACTTGCCCGAATTGACGATTGCGGCTGTGATGCGGTTTTTTGTGCCAATATTTTTCTTCACGCGCTCCCATTGAGATTGCGCCAGTTCGAGTGTCAAAGGTATGCCTGGAATGAAGGTCGATTCGGTTTCGATGATTTCAATATCCGCTTCCTGTTTTTTTGTGGAATGGACGCCTTGAGCAGCGCCAGCGTTTTCACTTTCTTTCGCGATCTCATCGCTCTTCTTCGCCTGCGACCGGGAAGCCTGGCGTTCCTCCATCTCAGCAGTGGTTTGGATAACTGGTTGAGGCTGGTAGAGCGAGCCTGCCAGCGCCAGTTCCAGCCCCAATCCGGGATGCCAGTTGGCTTTCAGGTCGGTGGATGCCTCGCTGAAACTATTGATAACAGCCACCAGGCGACTGATCTCAAATTTTCCAGCCTGTTCTTTCATCTTTTCGCGTGTTTCCGGGGTAAGTTCCAGGTCCTGCCCGGCTTGCATCTTGATCACCAGCAAATCCCGCAGATAATCGACCACCTGCCTGGCGTATTGGCGCGGGTCCGTACCACCATCGAGTGCTTTATGGATAATTTCGAGCCCGCTGCCACTTTCTTCCCGCAAAATGGTGTCCACAAGTTCTATGACCGACTGGCTGGTGGCGGTTCCCAACACTTCCTGGGCGGTCTTAAGTGTGATTGTTTTGGACATTGAAGAAAGTTGATCGATCAGCGAGATTGCATCGCGCATGGAGCCGGTTGCCTGCCGTGCGATCAAACTGAGCGCTTCGGCTTCGACCTTGATCTTCTCTTTCTTGGTCAGTTCGTTCAACTTTTTGACAATTGTGGGCACCGGGATGCGCCGAAACTCATGCCGCTGGCAGCGCGAAAGCACGGTCGCCGGGATTTTGTGGATTTCAGTAGTACAAAGGATAAAGATCACATGGGATGGCGGTTCTTCCAGCGTTTTCAACAGAGCGTTGAAAGCGGAGGTGCTGAGCATATGCACTTCATCGATGATGTAAACCTTGAATTTGCCCTGGGAAGGGGCAAAATTGATCTTATCGCGTAGTTCGCGCACATCATCAACACTGGTATTGGAGGCAGCATCGATCTCGATCAGGTCCAGGAAACGCCCCTCATTCACTGCCAGGCAGTTTTCGCATTTATTGCAGGGCTGATTGCTTTTATCCGGGTCCAGACAGTTGACCGCTTTCGCCAACAGGCGCGCGCTGGTGGTCTTGCCAGTGCCTTTGGGTCCTGCGAAAAGGTAGGCGTGCGCGACGCGATCGGTGGCGATGGCATTTTTTAAAGTCTGGACAATGTGGTCCTGACCAACTACTTCATCCCAAAGAACGGGGCGCCAAACGCGATAGAATGCTTGTGACATAAATCTCCCTGCAATAAAAAATTATGGAACCTGCCAGCTGGCTTGCTGCTGTCCGGATTGATCGAGAAGGAAAACCTCGTCTCCTGAAGCCCAAAGTGACTGGTCTGAGTTCCAATAGAGCTCAATAACTGTATTTGTGCCATATTTGGAATAGAGCCTCACGGCACCGTTGGTGTTCAGAGTAAGTTGAGGCAGGTTGTAGGTCTCTCCAGACGAGGAGGAGACACTCCAGCCGCTCAGGTTCACGCTTGAGTCGCTTTGGTTGCGGATCAGAATATACTCGACATTTAGATCTCCCGCGCCAAACACTCCTTCGATGCTCAAGACGCCATCGGAAGGAGGCGGGGTGGCATCAGCTGGCTTTCCCGGGTCTGATTGCTGAAGCTGACTGGCAAGCGTAACAGCGGGGGTAAAAGTGGGTTTTGCTCCAGGCAGGGGCGCTTGTTTTTGCCACAGCCACAAAACCAACACCATGGTCGCCGCAGAGACAACGATGTTGAGCAATAAAAAGGGGAAAGTCTTTTTCCAAAACGCCATGATTTCTGGGGTTAATCATAGCATAAAACACTCTCAAAGGCAGCGTATCTTGGACCTGGATTCTCGAATATTGTCATCCTGAACTTCTTTTACGAAGGAATTTTCGTTCACTCATTTTTGCCGGTCCCCATCTTCCGATATTGTCGCCATCACCGCCGTCTTAAGAACGTAGTTGGAATGAGTCTGCCCCTTGACTCAGGATTTATTCAATCCGTATGCGGGCTTACCGCATGCCAGGTCTCATAGTAGGTGACCTTCCTTTTGCTTGGCTAATTTTTGCGTTGTCTTAGGTCAGGTTCCAATGTTGAAGCTGACATAATCAGCTGAACGTAGACGAGGCTGTCTTTTCGTCGCCTATCAATATTTTAAATAAATAGTTGATAAGTAAACTTTAACAAAACGATAACAATTCATTGAACCTAAGTTAACTAACGCGGGTTAATATATAAAACGTTCGCGCGACTATTGTTTCTCTCCTTTCAAATAGCGCGGACAGGATCGGATTGTGAAAAGACAATTTCTAGATCGAAACTAAAACAGTCGCAGGTGAGGCGACTGTTTTAGTTTAAATTCGATTAAATATCTCCATTACTGGATTGCCTTATCCAACAGCTCACCCAGATCCTCGTGAAACACATAGGTGGCAGCCTGGTCGTAAGGGGTGGGGTCGCGATTGATCAATACCAATGCCTTGCCGTGGAAATACTGTAAAAGACCCGCCGCTGGATATACCACCAGCGAGGTTCCTCCCACGATCATCAGCTCAGCCCTGCGGATAGCGCTCCGGGCAAGCATCATTACTTGCTCATCCAACATCTCGCCGTAGAGAACCACATCTGGTCTGATCATCCCATTGCAAACTGGGCAATGGGGTACGCCTTCTCCTGCCCACACCAAGGCTGCCGGGTAATTGCGACCGCACTTCATGCAATAGAACCGCTGCAGGCTGCCATGCACTTCCAATACATTTTTTGAACCAGCTGCCTGGTGCAGTCCATCGATATTTTGGGTAATCACGGTCACATCGGGATGGCGAGCTTCCAGGCGGGCAAGCGCCAGGTGAGCCAGATTGGGCTTTGCTTCTGGGAAATGCAGGTTCTCCCGCTTGTAGGTATAAAACTCCACTGGATGAGTGACCATAAACTGGTAACTTAACATTGTTTCCGGAGAGTAATTTGTGTTGCGTTTCCGATTGTACAAACCCGTTGCAGAGCGGAAATCGGGAATTCCAGAAGCCGTCGATACGCCAGCGCCGCCAAAAAACACGATAGAGCTTGAAGTTTCGATCAGCCTGGCAAGAACTTGACTTTCTTCTTCCAACGTGGCACCTAAGAGCTAACGATTTTGAACTTCAAGGCGTTGATCGCCAGCCTCAGAAATGAGGACCGTCCCAAATATCTTTCCAAGCTTGTTAAGTGGTGGCAGCCAGTTGACAAACAAAGCCACTGCAATACCGATCAGCGTACCCAGCACCCGTTCAATTGTGTATGGGAGTGGGTCTAAGGCGTTGACACTGAGCATGATCACCAGGTAAACAATCACCGTGATTGCCAGGGATGTCGGTTTTTTTATGGCAATCATTACAGCCATTAACGGGAAGGAAAGCGCACCAATCAGCAGGTTGAACTGCAAACTTGAAGGAATCATACCGACTTTGCCGATCAAAAACACCGCCAACAGATAAGCATAAACACCTGCGATAATTGTTCCGAGCGTGCGATCGACCGCGGATTTGAAAGTTGACTTTAAAGTAGGCTGCATGCAGACGATGGTAGCGATACAGGCGTGGTAGGGCATCTCGCTTCCACGATAATACTGGATTAAGAGACAGAGAATAATTGCCAAGGCAGTTTTTACCACGCGCATGCCGGGAGAGTTTTTGATCAGGTAGTTGGTAATCCTGTGCAGAAGGTCAGTGGGTTGATCATCGCTCTTGATTTCTTGATTGTTTTCAATTTCCATTAATGCGTACCTCTAAAAGTTTGACTAAGATATACCACAAGGTTTCAATTTGTGTTTCAACCATGACTCTCAGAATCCCTTGATATAATCATTTTGGAGGAATTATGCCCTATCCCATTGCTCATCCTAAAGTGTTAGAACGTGCCCGCCAGGTTATCGGGCTGAACCCGATTTTCCTTGATACTGAGACCACCGGCATAGGTTTGTATGACCTGGTTGTCGAAGTCGGAATCGTCGATCTCGATGGCAACGTGTTGTACAACAACCTGATCAACCCGGGTAGACCGATCCCCCAGGATTCCAGCAAAGTACACGGAATAACGGATGACATGGTGGCGGATGCGCCCTCGCTGAAAATAGTTTGGTCAGAAATCGAGGATATTCTTCATGATCGCGCTATAGGGATGTATAACGCGGAATTCGACTATCGTTTGTTAAAGCAATCGGTCGAGAATGCCGGGCTTCCCTGGAGCATTCACCGTAACCAGGCTTTCTGTGTAATGAACATGTTTGCTGCCTGGTATGGAGAATGGAACCGGCGGGCTAACAATTTCCGCTCCCAAAAACTGGAATTCGCCGGCAAGTTTTGCGGCATCGACTTGCCCAACAACCACCATGCTATCGATGATGCCAAACTCACCGCCGCTTTGCTTAAGTACCTGGCTGAATACGAGAAAAAGTAGTCAACGGTTGATCTTGTCATCCTTTGATTGTCATCCTGAACGAAGTGAAGGATCTTAGCCTGCATGATAAAGATTCTTCGCTTACGCTCACAATGACAAATCGCGTTTCATCCATATTCTTATCATCTTTTTTTTGTTATTCTTATTCTTGTCATCTTTGTTTTTGTCATCCTTTTTCTTGTCATCCTGAACGAAGTGATGGATCTTTCCCTCACAACAGAGATCCTTTGCTTACGCCCAGAATGACAAATCACTAGTCATCCTGCGAGAAAAGGGCTCCTGACCAATTTGTCCAACACCCTTGCAACAATTCTAAGACTGTGATAATATGAATATATGAGCAGATGCTCATATAAGGAACCGGAGAAATTGTATGACTGAGCCGTTAGATCTTGATACTGCCAAGAAGATCGCCACAACCTTCAAAGGGCTGGGTGATAATACACGTCTTCGCCTTCTTTCAATCCTTCTGCGCGGCGAAACCTGCGTCTCTGACCTGGCAGAACAGACTGGCATCAGCCAAAGTGCAGTTTCACACCAATTGCGTACGCTGCGCGACCTGGGATTTGTCTCAAATCGCAGAGACGGTCAAAACATTTATTACCAAATCGATGATGAACATATCGAAGGCCTCTTTAATCTTGCCTTAGCCCACAGTCATCACCTAAAGAACGAGAAATGATCATGGAATCTGAAACTTTTGAAGCTAATCAACCTGCAAATTCGAACGCTGACTGTGATGAAGGTGGGTGTGGTTGTGAAACCTGCGCGCCCATACGGTTGGATTCCGATAAACCAAGGACAAACAGCTCCACGTTGAGCTTTAGTGGCTTTTTTCACTCTCTCCGGCAAGCTTCAGACCTAAAAATCGTCTTAGTAGGATTGTTTCTCCTGGTGCTGAGTCTTTTTACCGACCGGATTGGTTTACAACAGCCCTGGATCATGATCATTCAACTGCTTATCCTGCCTCTGGCAGGTTGGCCAGTGTTTAAAGACGGCTTCCGTACCCTCTTCATGAAACGGCGCTTCAACATGAATACCTTGATGTCCGTTGCATCTATCGGTGCAGTCGTACTAAGCGAAACTTACGAAGCGATAATCCTATTATTATTGTTCACGCTTTCCGAAGCTCTGGAAAGTTATATCAATGATAACGCTCGCGAAATCCTGATGGAATTTGCGGATCTTGCCCCGAAAACCGCCATTCGCCTGGCTCCGAACGGCGAAGAAACCGTCGATGTTGAAAGCCTTCAGCCTGGTGACGTTATCCTCGTGCGACCAGCCGATCGCATTCCGATGGATGGTATCATCCTGGCTGGCAGCAGCTCTGTCAACCAGGCACCCATTACAGGCGAAAGCAAACTGATCGATAAAGCCGTTGGTGAAGAGGTCATTTCCGGCAGCATCAATGGTCAGGGAGCGCTCCAGGTACGAGTCAGCAAGTACGCCAGTGATAATACGATCCAGCGCATCATCCAACTCGTGACCGAAGCCCAGGAAAACAAAGCCGAACAGGTCAAATACATCGATCGTTTTGCAGCAGTTTACACCCCCATCATCTTTGCGATAGCGGTTTTAGTAGCCACGCTGCCAGTCCTTCTTTTCAACCAACCCTTCTGGAACATGGGCGATTCCTATGGCTGGTTGCACCGCTCTCTTTCTTTATTATTAGTAGGTTGTCCTTGTGCCCTGGTGATCAGTACACCCATCACTATGATCAGCGGTCTCACGCGGGCAGCCAAAGCAGGCGTTATCTTCAAAGGCGGTATATACCTCGAAGGTCTTTCGAATGCCAAGGTAATCGCCTTCGATAAAACAGGTACACTCACAAGAGGAGCACCGGTTGTCAGCCAGGTAAAAGCGGTTGATTGTGAGGGAGATGCTTTCTGCGAGCGTTGTGACGATCTGGTAGCGCTCACCAGTGCCCTGGAAGCCCACAGCAGCCATCCCCTGGCTTCCTCAATCATCGAAGAAGCCAACCGTAGAGGCGTTGCCAGCCGTTATGCATCCGCCCAGGATCTCATGGTCCTGGAAGGGAAGGGACAAACAGGCACCGTGAACGGAAAAACTGGCACGGTCGGCAGCCTGCCGCTCTTCCTGGCAGAACACATGACGCCTGAGGAAATTGTCCAGGAAGTTCTAAAAGCAGAGAGCCGCGGTGAGAGCACCATGCTGGTTTGTGATGGTGACCGCGTGCGCGGATTTCTGAGTGTGGAAGACGCCATCCGACCCGGTGTGGAGGATGTGATCCAGCAAATCAAGGCGCAAGGCTTGCGACCGGTAATGCTAACCGGCGACAATGCCGTGGTGGCTGGTAAAGTTGCCGAACAAACCGGTATTGAAGAATACCATTCAGCCTTACTGCCGGAAGAAAAACTGACATGGCTGACTCAACTGAAGGAAAAGTACGGCAACGTGGTCATGGCGGGTGATGGCATCAACGATTCGCCGGCACTGGCTCGCGCCGATATTGGTGTAGCCATGGGTGGGGCAGGCAATGCCCAGGTATTGGAAACCGCCGATGTGGTTCTGCTCAACGATGACCTGGGTAAGCTACCCTTCGCTATCCGTCTTTCCAGATTCGTCAACAGCCTCATTCATCACAACGTAATTTTTAGCCTGGGTGTAAAAGCCTTGGTGGCAGTATTTGCATTGCTGGGTTTGACCCCACTCTGGGTAGCCGTCTTGGCGGATATTGGTATTTCCTTGATTGTTACCCTCAACGGCATGCGCGCGCTCAGGTTTGAACCGGCTTCTCTGCTTAACGCAGCTTAAAAACCAGGTCCCATTCGCCCTCCGCAACCCGCTCCGGTCTGGAAATTGTGGAGGATATTGTGATCCACGATCTTCCAGGTTTTAAAGTGTAGGGTTTACCTTCGACGAAAAAACTAAAAGGCTCGGTGGCAGTTTCGGCATACCAGGTCCCATAAGTCAATTTGCCATCCCGAAGGAGAATTGCCAGTTGGTTTGGGTCGCCTTCACGCAGGTTGACGTCGTAGGTGCTGGTGTTGTATTCGATGTAGTTTGCCATAATGAAAACCAGGTTCTCAAAAGCAACCGGTTCGCCTTCGCTGTCATAGGATGGCTCCAGGTGAAGCGTGCCATCTTCATCCTCCACCTCTTGCCAGAGATGGTATTTTCCGCTATCAGCGTTGTAGCGCCAGTCCATCACGGAAAAATCAGCATAAAGATAGCTGAAACGGGTGGCAATATCGTCCCAATCTTTGCTTGATACTGAGAATGGCATTACCTTGAACTGAGGCATGCTGCGTTTTGGTCTTTCTGTTGCAGCAATATTGCGTATGGCAGGAATATTCGCGTAGGTTAAACCGCCCTGGTCAACCGGCTGGGTGCAAATGCCCGGACAAGCTGTGAAACCCTGGAAAAAAACGCGGTCTGCCAGTGTGTTTTCAAAAACGCCCTTGACCATTGTGTCCACGATTGAAACGACCAGGTCTGCCTGGTAATGCTGGGTCAGGCGAGCGTCCAATAGACGACCAGGTCCAAGCGGGCCAACGGAATCAGGCTGATTACTATAGTACAGTGCCAGCAGCTGGTTGGTTTGAGCACCGGTGTAATATTCAAAGACGATATCTGCCTGGTTGATTTGGGTAAATGGACGCACACTTCGCGGCCAGTTGAGTAGCTTTACCAGAAGTGGTTTTCTGTCCAGAAGCTCGTCATTACTAATTTGTATACCGGTGAAGGGATTGGTTGAATAGATAATCCTGGGTGTAACGTCGATATCAGTAGTTGGTGTGGCAATCGCCCAGGAAGTCGGCGAGGGGACCGGCGTTGGCGTGGCATGGATGGCGATCTGAGTCTGTTCGACCTCTGCAGAAAGTGCTGTGGGGCTTTTTTGCAGGGTCATCACGGGAGTGATCATTGGAGGGTTGCTTTGCGGGCGGGATATTGCCCAAAAAAGGATCGAACCACCAACAATCAGCTCTAATATCAGCCCCCAGTTCCGCCACGAGAATTGACCGTCTTTTCCCATCAGGTTGATTTTATCACGGCGTAAACTTACGAGCTTTGGACAGAAGACTACAAGGTACGCTCTCTGCTTACCTAATTTTCAGAAAAACACATAATTTCAGTGAAACACACCCCATAACTCCATTTAATATCAGAACCCTAAATGACCCTTAATTATCATTTAAGCTTCCATTAACCTTTGTTTGTTAACATTATTGGGATGATTCAAACGAAGAATTTAGAGGAGAAATTTATGAAAATTGCTAAGAAGTTCTTTTCAATGGCTTTTACCCTGATCATGGTCCTGGCATTGGTCGCAGCTTGTGGTGGATCCAACGAAAATGGAGACACTAAAGGTACCACCATTACCATGTCCGGTTCCACGACTGTTCAACCTCTGGCTGAAAGACTAGCCGAAGGTTACATGACCGATCACGCCGGGGTGCGCATCGATGTTCAGGGTGGGGGCTCCAGCGTTGGCGTCAAAGCTGCTGGTCAGCAAACCGCAGATATCGGTATGGCTTCCCGTGAGGTCAAAGATTCAGAGTTTACCGAATTTCCCGGCATCAATGTTTTCGCTGTGGCGCGTGACGGTATCGCCATCGTCGCTAATCCCGATGTCAACGTCGATAACCTGACTGTCGAACAGATTAAAGGTATCTTCGGGGGCACCATCACCAACTGGAAAGAAGTTGGCGGCGATGATGCCAGCATTATCGTAGCTTCCCGCGAAGAAGGCTCTGGAACCCGGGCTGCCTTCGAAGAAATGGTCCTCGGCGAAGAGGTTCTTATGACCGAAAATGCCATCCTGCAGCCCTCCAATGGCTCCATCCGCACCACCGTTTCCACTACCCCCCACGCAATTGGTTATCTTTCTTTCGGCTACCTGGATGAAACCGTCAAAACCATCAGCGTCGAAGGTGTTGCCCCCACCGAAGCCAATGCTTCCAATGGCACTTACCCCATCGTCCGTCCCCTTAATATGATCACTTTTGGTGAACCCACAGGTGAGCTGAAGGCATTTGTTGACTACATGCTCAGCGAGGCTGGTCAAGCACTCGTCGTCGAAGAAGGTTACATCGCAGTCAAATAGGCATGACACCAAAAATTAACGAATATAATTATCAGGCGTCTCTATTCTTTGCAGATAGAGACGCCAAAACTATCAAAAAGCCCGGAGGCGTTAAGCACCAGATGAGTGGACGAATGATTGCGGATAAAACCGTAAAGTACATCCTTTTCATCAGCGCAATTCTTTCGATTGTCATTGTTCTGGCAATCGCTTTTTTTATTTTCCGGGAAAGTCTCCAGGCTTGGTCAGAAATCGGATTCAGCGAAATTCTATTTAAGGCGGTGTGGCGTCCTGGTCAGGACCAATACGGGATCCTGGCAATGATTGTTGGCTCTGTTGCAGTCACCATCGGAGCCATAGTCCTGGGCGTTCCGCTGGCGCTTGGGTCAGCCATCTTTTTGGGTGAAATTGCGCCCAAAGGCGTGCAGGCTGTTTTGAGACCAGCTGTACAACTCCTGGCTGGCATTCCTTCGGTCGTTTATGGTCTTTTTGGCATGGTCGTACTCGTCCCACTTATCCGTCAAATCAACGTTCCTGGAAATTCAGGCTACGGATTGATGGCTGCCTCAATTGTTTTGGCGGTTATGATCCTCCCGACCATTACCAGCGTTGCTGAAGACGCTATCCGTGCAGTGCCTGACAACTACCGTTCAGGTTCGCTTGCGCTGGGAGCCACCAGGTGGCAGACAATCACAAAGGTGGTTTTGCCAGCAGGGAAATCCGGCATTATTGCAGCAATCATTCTTGGGGTTGGTCGTGCCTTGGGCGAGACCATGGCAATGATCATGGTGATCGGTAATTCCGTTATTTTCCCAAAACCACTCACCGCCAATCCACTGACTTTTTTCTTCTCTCAAGCCCGGACTCTGACAGGGAATATTGCAGTCGAGATCAGTTACGCTACTGGTGTGCACGAGAGCGCTCTGTTTGCCACCGGCGTGGTCTTGTTTGCATTAATCATCATTGTTAATGTCAGCGCGAGGTGGCTAATTAACCGACCGTCAAGCATCCCGACAACCAGGCAGGGGTAGCGATGATCAACGAAAATCTTCAACCCATCCAACATGATGACGCTGCCACTCTGCGTAACTTAAAACTGCGCGTAGCCAGTCAAAAATTTTGGTTTTCAATCATGTGGCTGGCTGGACTGGTCACCCTGGTGGTGTTGCTGTTGGTCGTAGGTTATGTCATTGTACAGGGCGGCAAAGCCTTGAATTGGGAATTCCTCAGCACTGCCCCAAAAGGTGGACTTTCTGGTGAGGGCGGCATCTCCACCACCATCGGAACCACTGTTTACCTGGTGGGGCTCACGTTGTTGATTGCAACGCCCATGGGTGTGGGCGCAGCGATCTACCTGATCGAATACGCCGGTGAGCAAAGCCTGACCTCTCCCGTTATGAGAGTGTTGATCTCGATTGCCAATTTTGCGGTAGAGACCCTGGCAGGCATTCCTTCCATTATTTATGGACTGTTTGGATATGCCTTATTCGTCTCTACGCTTCAGTTCGGCTGGTCGCTGCTTTCTGCCTCTTTGGCAGGCGCTTGCCTGGTATTGCCTACCATTATTCGCACCACTGAAGAAGCGCTTCTTACTGTTCCTGACGACTACCGCCGTGGCAGCCTTGCCCTGGGAGCCACGAAGTGGCAAACACTCTACCAGGTAGTGTTACCGGCTGCTATTCCCGGCATTATCACTGGGGTAATCCTTAGTGTAGGTCGCATCATCAGTGAAACCGCCGTCTTTTTCGTAACCCTCGGCGGCAGTCATCGTCTGCCTACCTCGATTATGGATGGCGGTCGAACGCTGGCTCTGCACTTGTACTACCTTGCCATGGATACCAACGCTTTTGACAAAGCCATGGGTACAGCAGCGGTATTGGTCATCCTGATCGTCTTGATCAACCTGGTTATTGACATCATTTCACGTAAACTCACCGCAAAAGTACGCGGAGGATAATGAACACAACAAAACTTGAAACCAAAGCATACAACCTGTTTTATGGAAATTTTCATGCTCTTCGTGATATCTCGATCGAGATCCCGGAAAAGCAAGTGACCGCCCTGATTGGTCCTTCCGGCTGTGGGAAAAGTACTTTTTTGCGCACCTTCAACCGCATGAACGACTTAATTTCAGGTGTGCGAACCACGGGTGTTGTCAATATCGATGGCACTGATCTTTTCGAACTCGACCCGGTCGCGTTACGCCAAAACGTGGGTATGGTTTTTCAGAAACCCAACCCCTTCCCAAAGTCAATTTTTGACAATGTCGCTTATGGTCCCCGCGTTACCGGCATGCGCGATCACAAAAAACTCGAAGAAATCGTTGAATCAAGCCTGAGGTCTGCTGCTTTATGGGATGAAGTCAAAGACAACCTCGGAAAATCTGGTCTGGCTCTTTCCGGCGGACAGCAACAGCGCCTTTGCATTGCCCGGGCATTGGCAGTCCAGCCCAGTGTGATCCTCATGGATGAACCGGCCGCCTCGCTTGACCCAATCGCGACACTGAAAATTGAAGATCTGATCCACGATCTTTCGGAAAACTATACGATTGTTATCGTCACTCACAATATGCAGCAGGCAGGTCGTGTTTCGGACTATACCGCTTTCTTTTATACCGATGATACCCGCACTGGGCGCCTGGTTGAGTTTGACGAAACCACCACCATCTTCACCAACCCGAAAGATAAACGCACAGAAGATTACATCACTGGTCGCTTCGGTTAGATAACCAATCCGGAGTGATGGTTGCCTTAGGAGTCGTTAAGCCTGCCCAGCGCAGGCTTATTCGCCATAAAGATTCTTGCAGCCTCTGTGAGCTTGCTACCGGGGAAGGCTTTACGGCCTTGAATTCCTCAATGTATTTCCCCGTAACACCATCGAATTTCGGATTGGTCGCCAGGTTGAACACCGTCATAGCCCCACGGTGAATTGAAACTCCCCAGGAAACAGGCAGCACCCGGATCAGTTTTGTGCGAATGATGCCGGGATGAATGCAATTTACTGTAACGTTTGAATCGCTTAGACGGCTTGCCAACTCACGGGTGAAGGGGATCATGAGCAGCTTGGAACGGCAATACGAGACCCAACCCCAGAAAAACCTTGCCCGGGGGTCATGCAGATTCGACCAAACAAAACGGTGACCGATGGAAGTTAGATTTACAATTCGGGAGGGTGCTTGCCCACCCAAAATGGGCAGCAGAGCCAGAGTTAAGGTGACTGGTGAGATATAGTTGACCTGCAGAGTCTGTTCAAAACCATCTTCCGTGATCACTTTGCATTTCGGGTAAAGCCCGGCGTTGTTAACCAGGATATCCAGGTGCTCAACTTTCTGCTTAATCTCTTCGGCCATGGCTTTTACCTGGGAAAGAGAAGCATAATCTGCTCTTACCGTCTGAATTTCGGTGTTGCCAGTCTCATCCATGATTTCCTTCAGTGTGTTCGCAAGGCGTTCGGGGTTGCGACCATGCAGAATCAGGCTTGCACCCGTACGCGCAAACATCCGGCTCAACTCTTTGCCGATACCGTCCGTTGCGCCTGTGATCAGAATCTTCTTACCAGACAAGTCAGGATACTTTTCCATGGATGCACCAACAAAAATTATACTTCCCAACATCTTCTATCGTCATCGCGAGCTTGCGAAGTGACCTATCGTTTATAGCAAGCTTGTTCGTACGGGAGGGGTTCATCTCCTCCCGCTGAGGTTGCCATCACGAATCTCTTTTGATACCGCGAGTTGTTGTCATCGGTAGGGTATGATTGGAAGCAGCACAAATTTCAATTCACACAATCGTTGGTGTGCTTCCAATCCGCCATTTGTTTGCTCGATAATTGGCGGATTGAGGACCGGACACTGTAAAGATTCAACCATTACCGGTGGTCCTCAATCCCGCCCTACCTGTAAAGCTCTTGTTTGATACTCGTCATCGCGAGTTTACGAAGCGATCTCTCTTACAAGGCGTGATCATCCGTACGGGAGGGGTTCACCTCCTCCCGCTGAGGTTGCCATCACGAATCTCTTTTGATACTTCGAGCTGTTGTCATCGGTAGGGCGTGATTGGAAGCACCACAAATTTCAATTCACACAATCGTTGGTGTGCTTCCAATCCGCCATTCGTTTGCTCGAAAATTGGCGGATTGAGGACCGGACACTGTAAAGAGTCAACCATTACCGGTGGTCCTCAATCTCGCCCTACAACTTGTGTAAAACATCTATTGAAGAACATCCATTCGAAAGCTTCATGATGACGGGAGCAACTATACTTCTTCCTGGAGATTCTCTTTAGTTTTATGCACGCATGGAGCAAGTCCATCAGTACATGGGACGATCTTCTGAACAACCTTGTTGTTAATTGACCAATCATCTCCTGTGATTTAGCAAAAAAACGCGAATTTTCCGAAAAAAGTACTACAATTGACCAATGCAAACTACAGATAACCCAAATCAAACTGAACCTTCTGACCAGATTGAACCCCCAAAAACGTCCTCCCTTAAAAACCTCCCCAAAAACGTTTGGGCGGTGAGCCTTACCAGCTTCCTGATGGACATTTCCAGCGAAATGGTCCTCAACGTCCTGCCGCTTTTTCTCTCCAACGTGCTTGGTGTCAAAACCAATATTATCGGTCTCATTGAAGGTATAGCCGAAGCCACCTCCAGCATACTCAAAGTCTTTTCTGGCTGGCTTTCCGATAAAATTGGCTCCCGAAAGTGGCTGGCAGTGCTTGGCTACGGACTTTCGGCGATTTCAAAGCCCTTCTTTTATTTTGCCAACACCTGGAGATTCGTCGCCGGCATTCGCTGGACAGACCGGGTTGGCAAAGGCATCCGCACTGCGCCACGGGATGCCCTGGTTGCTGATACAGTTGAACCCAAACAGCGCGGTCTTGCCTTTGGTTTACACCGCGCTTCCGATACCGCTGGAGCGATGCTTGGATTGCTTATCTCGGCTTGGTTGGTTTGGCGCTTGCAGGCAAGCGATGCCACCTTCCAGCAGAAAACCTTCCAAACCATCGTACTCGTCAGCATTCTTCCAGCCGTTCTGGCCGTGATCGCCTTAGCGGTTGGCACACGCGATGTCAAAACAGGTCAAGCCCGTAGCGCACCGAAAATCACCTTCAAAGGATTAGGCAAAAACTTTTTAACTTTCATGCTTATTGTCGGTATTTTTGATCTTGGTAATTCCTCCGACGCTTTTCTGGTCTTGCGAGCCCAGGACCGCGGTATGAGCGTGCTGCATATCCTCCTCATGTTGGCAGTTTTCAACCTGATCTACGCCCTCATCTCTACTCCCGCTGGAATCCTCTCCGACAAGATCGGTCGAAAGAAATTGATCATCGCTGGCTGGCTGGTTTACGCGCTCATCTACCTTGGCTTTGCTCTGGCCGATACCGCTGTTCATATCGTTCTACTATATATCGCCTATGGCTTCTATTATGGTCTTACTTATGGTACTGCCAAAGCCATGGTTGGGGACATGGTTCCGGCGGAACTTCGCGGTACTGCCTATGGCTCCTACAATGCAGTGCTTGGCATCCTCGACTTTCCCGCTTCTCTGATTGCAGGTGTCTTGTGGAGCGGTGTGGGGAAGTGGGCAGGCTTTGGTCCTTCCGCGCCATTTTATTTCGGAGCAGGGATGGCTTTAATTGCCACAATTTTGTTTGCCTTCTGGAAACCGTCTACTGCCCAAAATTCGGGATTGCCCGAGAGGATATAATTCGTGACATATGAGAATCGGTGTATTGGCTTATCGCTTTGACTATTACACGAACCAGCGCAACATAATTGATAAACTTCCCGAAGCTGAATACGTGCCAGTCAAGGATTTTTATAGCAACTTGCGTCGGGCAGCCTTATTTATCAATCGCCGGCTGGGCAGGGAGCTTTTCCCTACTTTTGACCTGAATAATCAGTTTGACGATTTTGAGTTGAACAAGGTTGACATCCTGCATTTTTCCAATGGTATTAGCTACGGGCGCACACCCTGGGTTTCTCATTTTGAAACCATGCTTCCCCGTTTATCGGGTTTAATGCAGCGCCATCACGGAAAATCCAAAAACCCGTTTAAACTTACTCCTCTCGTCCAACGCGGTTTCAATGCGCTTCAATCGCCTTCCTGTAAACGCATTATTGCCTGGTCGCAGTCTTCGGCAGACATGCAACGTGATCTGCTGACAGAGTTGCCTTTTGAAGAACGCGAGACCATTCTCAAGAAGATGATTGTCCTGCACCCCCCGCAGGAGTTGCTCGTTGAACAGCCGGCAAGTCGCCATTATGACAATTCCAATCCGATAAGGTTTATCCTGGTTGGCGCGGCTTTTTTTCGCAAAGGTGGCAAAGAAACCTTGCTCGCTTTTGAGAAACTTGTCAAAGAGGAACTTGTACCTATTCAGCTTGTTATCGTCAGTTCCCTTCGTTTGGAACCGTACGCAGCTCGTGAGACAGAGGCTAACAAGGTCTGGGCAACTCAATTTATGCAAGAAAATCCGGATTGGATTGATTATCATGAGAATCTGCCCCACGAACAGGTGATAGAGCTAATGAAAACCTGTGATGTCGGCCTCTTGCCAACTTACGCAGACACCTATGGGTTTTCCGTTCTGGAAGCCCAGGCATGTGGACTACCCGTAATCACCACCGATGTGCGCGCTTTACCTGAAATCAATAACACCGATGTCGGTTGGATCATTCGCGTTCCCAAAAACGACCTTGGCGAAGCTCTTTACGACACACCCGAAGATCGCGAGCGCCTTTCCCAGCAAATTAAGACTGGCTTGGAGGCTATCGTTCGTAATATTGTCGCTGATCCATCGGTTATCTATGTAAAAGGTCTTAAGTCGATCGAACGCATCCGCGAGATGCATGACCCTGCCGCTTATGCCCAAAAACTTCGCGAGATTTACCGGGAAGCTTTGGAAGGCTGAACCACCCCCTTCTGCCCGTTTACAGCTTCAAAACCAACGAAGGACTAAAGTATAATTAAAGAAAATCCCTATTAAGGAGTCTATAATGATTGTCACTACTAAAAAACTATTCGAACATGCCTATGGCAAATACGCCATTGGGGCTTACAACATCAATAACCTGGAACAGATCGTTGGTCTCTTTAGAGGCAATCTGGATTCCCAGGCTCCTTTTATTATCCAAATCAGCAAAGGTGCCCGCAGTTTTACTGACAAAGCCTTCCTGGAAGGCTTGATCCGTGCTGCTGACCAGGTCTACCCTGACGCCATCTTTGCCGTCCACCTCGACCATGGCGATGAAGCCACCTGCTACGATTGTATCGATTCCGGCTTCTATAGCTCTGTCATGATCGACGCCAGCAGCCATCCCTATGAAGAGAACATCGCCATCACCAAACGTGTGGTTGATGCTGCCCACGTAAAGGGTATCGTCGTTGAAGCCGAATTGGGCATGCTTGGCGGTGTGGAAGAGCACGTTTCCGTCAGCGAATCTGACGCCAAACTGACCGACCCCAACCAGGCTCGTGATTTCGTAGAGCGCACAGGTGTTGACTCCCTGGCAGTCGCCATTGGAACCAGCCACGGAGCGTTCAAATTTAGCGGCACCCAGTCTTTACATTTTGACGTCCTGGCAGAGATCCAAAATCGCCTGCCCGGTTTCCCCCTTGTCATGCACGGCTCCAGCTCTGTTCCCCAGGAAGAAGTGGAACGCATCAACGCCGCTGGCGGTAAGCTTGCCGGTGCCAAGGGCGTAGACGCCACTCAATTCCGCCGTGCTGCCGAACTGGGCGTCACCAAGATCAACATCGACACCGATGGTCGACTGGTCTGGACCCGTGTTCACCGTGAGTTTTTCCTGGCACACCCCGAAAAATTCGATCTGCGCGAGCCCGGAAAAATCTTCATGGCCGAATACGCCAAATTTATTGCTGCAAAGAACGAATATCTTGGCAGTGCCGGTCAACTTCCCGGTGTCCGGGAATTTCTGAACGCCTAAACTGGCCTTTAGCAACTATTCCAGGCGGAATGCGCTTCATCTGCGCACTCCGCCTTTTTGTTTAATGAAAAGTCCCATGATGGAGCCGGTCTTGTTATCCTTATGGCTTGCTCTATCTCAATCTTTTACCCTCTCCAGCCCTTATTTTAGGCGAAGGGAGGGGGCTAGGGGGTGGGTCTTTGTCTCCGATCGTGCCAGTCTTTTTTTCGAACGGCTGGGGTTTATCTCCAGCCGCAACTTGGTTGGTCAACTGCCATTGATGGCCACACCCTCTCCTGGGAGGGGGCTAGGGGGTGGGTATTTGTCTTCGATTGGACTGGAGCGGAAAAGTGGACACTAAGTTTGTCTAGATTGGTATTCAAATTCCAATGGGCTTAGGTAGCCCAAGG